>Ga0209944_1000421_pt1 | contig 18917 bp, 14 predicted proteins | sample SalPonR1_C_D2_MG_FD_185701 | JGI IMG/M metagenome (GOLD analysis project Ga0209944, IMG submission 185701) | Salt pond soil microbial communities from South San Francisco under conditions of wetland restoration - Salt Pond MetaG R1_C_D2_MG... ...
TGACCACCGTGACCGTCGCGCCGCAATCCAAAAGGGTTTCTACCTTTCGGGAGGCCACCTCGCCGCCGCCTACCACCAGGCAATGCCGTCCGTGGATATTCAGATTGATCGGGTAATATCTCATGATTTCCCTTCAAGCGTTAAACATAACAGATCCCTGGCCAACTCAAGGGCGCCGGCATATGTGGATCGGCATTGTTTTTCAATATCAACCCGATCGCATTCCGGGTAAAAGTGGGTCAGGACAAGCCTTTTAACATTGGCCCGGCTTGCCATTTCGCCGGCAAGCGCCGGCGTCAAATGGCCCTCGACTTTCAGCCCTTCGGGCAGCGCGGACTCACAAATCAACACATCCGTATCAGCGGCAAGCCAAATCAGGTTTTCGCTGACATCCGTATCTCCGGAGTAAACCACGCTCGTCTTGTTCGGGCCGTTAATCCGGAAGGCGATGCTTTCCGGGCGATGGCGGACAGGGGAGGTTTGAACTGAAAAGCCGGGGAAACCTCTTTCATCAATTGGCGTATCCGCCATTTCTATCAGTTCAAGCTTTCCGCCCGCGTCAATCCAGTCCCCGTAAGCGTCGCTTAATTTTTGGAAAAAGGATAGAAAACCGCTTCCGCCGATAATTGTCAACGGTTTTTGCCGTAGGCTGCCATCCGGATACTTGTTGGCAAAGAGAAACGAGACGAGTTCGCCGCTATGATCGGGATGGAAATGGCTTAAACCGATGTGGGTCACATCGAAGATCGAAATGTTCGCCTCAAGCAGGCGTCGCATGGTGCCGGGCCCGATATCGAGCAAAAAAACCGTATCATCAAAGGATACTGCCGCCGAACAGGAACTCCTTTGAAGGGACGGGACACAGGTGCCGGATCCGAGAATTTTGACACGCATGGGGGGATTTATCGGCGGCATACTATTCGATCTCTCTGAATTTATCGATTATCCAATGGGTCGTAGCCTTCTGATCCGAGGTCCCAACCTTTGTTTTCAAGTTTTCAAACAGGATTTCCGCACGGGCCATATTCTTATGGCCGCCCGCCGTCCCCAACCCGCCAAACAGTTGGTTGGCCACATTGCCGGCATCTTTTCGCAGGCCGTCATTGCGTATAACGATGATCAGACGGTTTTCATAAACCCCGGAGACGATGCTCCAGGTCACCGTGTTAATGCGCATAAAAAAATCGGCTATTAAAACGCACACATCCGGATTTTTTAGATCGCCCAGATGCGCAAAGATCCGGTTTTGATTTAATATATAGTTGTCCAGAGCGGTCTTGAAGTATTCCAGAAACTCGATACGCAGATCGACCTGCTCCATACGCCGGGAGAGGTGGATATTGGTATAGGGGAAAAGGTATTGAAACGCCCGGATATCAGCATTTGTGGCTTTTCTTTCAAAATTGCCGGTATCGGTTTTAATGGCATGAAACAATCCGGTGGCCAGCGGCGTGGAAAGTTTGACTTTTGCCGCCCGCAGGTATTCAGTCATAATGGTTGCCGTCGCCCCGTAATCCGGACGGATGTCCTTGAAGGCGACATTACAGCCTGAATCCTCGTGATGATCAATCACCGCTGTGAACTCGATGTCTGCGAAGCTCTCATTATGGACCGGCTGAGAATCGACGATGACAAATTTGTTGTAGAAATGAAAATCGATTTTGGACAGGTGAATCAGCGTCACATCCAGCAGCCGGATCATCGCCATGTTGTCCGGCCGGGTAATGGTGTTGATATTGGATATCGTGACATTCGTCACCCGCCGCCACAAGAGCCGGTTGATAGCCATGGCACTGGCAATGGCATCCGGATCGGCATTAATGACGATCAAGACGTGATCCGCGCCGGTGAATCGACCATAAAACTGATTGAGTCTGTCTAGGTTCGAGGCGGCCAATGCCATAAGCTCCTTTAAAAGGGTGTCTTTGCTGGCGTTTAACCTGAATATGCCGGTTTAGCGAAGGGTTCAACCCGTTCATATTCAATAAAACTTAAATTGAGCATTTCAATTATAGCTCGACATCATTTTCCTTGTATCTGCGGCAAACTTGAAGATCGCTCAATTAAACAAGCCTATTCGATAGGATCAGATTTGGTCTCATGTCAATGGAAAAAAAGCCGGGCCTGTCGGCAGCCTTTTTAATGGCAAATTCATATATTTAATCGCTCGATTGCCCAATAAATCAAAATATTATCATTTTTGGCCCCTTGTCGAGCCAGGGCATTTGACAGGCGGATCCTGTATTTCCGGATACGGAAGGCAGCGGGTGGACTACCGAGAGGTTTTACCTTTTTACCCTAACGAGATATCCTTCTTTGGCCAGCCCATTGGTTTTGAGTTTTTGCATTTGTTGCTGAGCCGTTTTACTGTCCGGGTAAGGGCCGATCCGGACGCGATGCCAAGCCGTCCCGTCTATTTCTGCTTTTTGATGGTAGGCCGGATAGCCTTTGGCAACCAACCCCTTTTTCAGGGATTCAGCCTCTGCTGATTGATTGAAAGCGGCGACTTGAATTGCATACTGAGTTTGGGCTTGCTCAAATTTCGGGGCTTGACGCTCGGTTTTGGGCTCCGTTAGCTTAGTCTTGGGGGATTGAACCGTTTCGGTTTCAGTTTTGGGCTTTTGGGTGGCTTCGGTTTCGGCCGCGGGTTTTTGCGTCGGCAGGGCTTCAGGTTCGGTTTTGGGTTCCTGTATTTGGGTTTCGGGTTTTTGAACCGTTTGGGTTTCGGCCTCAGGCTCAGGCTCAGGCTTTTGGGTGGGTTCAGCTTGGATCTCTGTTTTTTGGGCTGGCTGGGTTTTGCCCTTGGTTTGGATTTTCTGTATTTGGGTCTCGGGTTTTTGAACTGTTTCGGTTTCAGTTTCGGGCTTTTGGGTGGCTTCGGTTTCGGCCGCGGATTTTTGCGTCGGCAGGGCTTCAGGTTCGGTTTTGGGTTCCTGTATTTGGGTTTCGGCCTCAGGCTTTTCAAATTCCGCCAAGCTCTCCCCGGCGGCAATCGTTTCAGGCGGCGAAAGGCGCATCGGGACCGAGTCGACACGGGCGTTCGATGGGGGAGGCGGTTGGGGATAGACAATCTCCGAATTTAGGGCGGCTTTTCGGGCCTGGGCCAGGATGTTTTTTGCCTCATTTTTAGCCTTTTTGTCATATCGATCCCAATACAGCATCGAGGCCTTTTTGCCAAGCGCCATGGCCTCGTCGATCTGTTCTTCAGCATAGGGCGAGTGCGCATGTTTCTTAGCTTTTTCGATAAAGGCTTTGGTCTTGCCAAACTCGGGAGGGGTATGGATGGCCTCGTCTTCCACTCCGAAATAGGAAGTTTGAAACGTGCTGCAACCCACCAAAAAAATAAAACACAGACTGGACGCGGCGATAAAAATAGACTTCATCAATGGTTCCTTATGTTTGGCAATTCGTCATCTCAAAATTGATGGCTTCGTAAAAAGTCCAATATCTGTGCTGCGCTTCCGTCCCTCGGATTCTTACGTACAGCCGGGCACTCTGCTTTCCTCGGGATTTTGCGCGCCCCCGGAGCTTAAATGGGGCTTGAACTTCTTACTTTGCCATCCCAAAATCGACTTTTAATGGGCATGCGCCTAACACCCGGTTTATAAATAATATTTTGATTTTATAGAAAAATCATGTTCATTTGTCAAGTTAATTTATGGGGGCTGGCCTGATTTTTTGGATAGGCTTCAAATTATGCTTGATCGGCTGGGCCGAATATTGTAAGCAACCTACAGAGAGTTATGTAATAGGCAAACGCCACCCAGACTCCATGGGGTGGCGTTTTTTTTTGGCCCGGAGCTCTTTCAGGGCTTTAAAAACCCAAACGGCGGGGGGAAGCGATGGTGACCCTTTTGGTTATCGATAACTACGATTCCTTTACATATAATCTGGCCCAGATGTTTATGCGCTACGATATGGAAATCAGGGTCTTTCGAAACGATCAGATCACGGTTGAGCGGGCGCAAAAATTGAGACCGGCCTATCTTCTGATCGGTCCCGGACCTAAGGACCCCGCCCATGCGGGAATATCTATCCCCCTGCTCAAGGCGTTTTTGGACAAGATCCCGATTCTGGGGGTTTGTTTGGGGATGCAGTGCATCAACGAGGTGATGGGCGGTCAGACGGTTCAGGCCCCCCTGCCGGTTCATGGCAAGAAGAGCCGGGTTTTTCACGAGCGCAAGGGGGTTTTTAAAAACCTGCCGTCTCCGTTTACAGCGGCCAGATATCATTCTTTAATGGTCGAAGCGGCACTCTGCCCGCTTGAAAAAACAGCATGGACCGAGGATCATATCGTTATGGGCATTGTCCATGAGCGGTTTCCGGTCTTTGGCGTGCAGTTTCATCCGGAAAGTTTCATGACCGGAAATGGACGGGCAATTGTTGAGAATTTTCTTTCATATGGGCCGATGGCCCCGGCTTTTAGCAGTGCGGCATAAATGAGGTGTTCGATCCGGAAATGGCTCGAGACACATATCGGCCGGATCACGGGGGTTAAAACGGAAAGGATCTGGCCGGTATGTGAGTTCATCGAAACGGCTGAGAGGGTTGCCGATAGCCAGGGGACGGTGGCCTTAATGAGCGGCGGGCCATCGGACAGCGCAAGGTTTCATTTGCTGGCCGCGAGGCCCTGGTTGAGGGTTAAAGCCTATGGCCGTCGGCTCGAATTGTCCACCGAAGACCATTCTGCGATATTCGATGCGGATCCGTTCGAGGCGCTGCAGCTGCTTCTGAAATATTTTGCCATACCCGAAAAAAATGTCGATCTTCCGATCGTCTCCGGCCTCTTTGGCTATCTTTCCTATGATCTGAAGGATTATATTGAAAGGCTGCCGCGAACCGCGGTCAACGATCTTTCTCTGCCGCACATGTGTCTGTATGCGCCCTCCGTTATTCTCATTCATGACCGGCGGGAAAAGGCCACCTGGCAATGCATCCCGGAATTAAACGGCCGGGCCTTTCAATCCCTTGATGATTGGCTCCGGCCACGGATGGGCGCAGATTTATCGGCGGCGGCGGCCCCGTCCTTCAGCAGCTCGGGGATATTGCAGGCGGGGCTTGCCAAGCCGAAATATCTGGATGCCATTGAGGCGATAAAGGAATATATTGTTTCCGGCCATATCTATCAGGCCAATTTTGCCCAGCGGTTTGAAACCGATTTTTACGGCAGCGCCTTCGCCCTGTTCAAGAGCCTGTTCAAAGCCGCACCGGCGCCATTTTATGCCTATGTTCAGGCGGGCGATCATCATGTCGTCTCCACTTCGCCGGAACGTCTGGTCAGGCAAGCCGGGCAAACCATCGAAACCCGGCCGATCAAAGGGACCCGGCCCCGCGGCGAAACGGATAAAGAGGATAAGGACATGCGTACGGCGCTTTTGCAAAGCGCTAAGGATGAGGCCGAGTTGTCCATGATAGTCGATTTGTTGAGGAACGACTTTGGACGGGTCTGCCGGGTCGACAGCGTGCATGTGGCTGAACACAAACGGTTGGAAGCCTATGTGAATGTCTTTCACCTTGTCTCTATTATCAAGGGGCGCCTGCGGGCGGAAAGGGGATCCGTGGATCTCATCAAAGCCATATTTCCGGGCGGCTCGATCACCGGTTGTCCAAGGATACGGGCGATGGAGATAATTGATGAGTTAGAACCCTGTCAACGGCATATATATACAGGCTCTATCGGTTATATCAGCTTTCATCAAACGATGGACCTGTCGATTGCCATCCGCACCGCCACTATTGCGGGGGATCGACTTTTGTTTTCCGTGGGCGGCGGCATCGTTTTTGATTCGGATGCGGCCGATGAATATCAGGAGACCCTGCATAAAGGCCGTTCGTTAATCAATGCCCTTGCAACAGAAGACAAAAATGGAGAGGACAAGAATTTTGTCTGGCGCAACGGACAGCTGGAACCCGTGACGGCCTGCGGGGTGCCAATCTCCGATCCCGGGGTCCAATACGGATTCGGGTTCTTCGAAACCATCCGGGTGGAAGCCGGCGCCCCGCAATACCTGCCCGATCACATACGGCGGTTCAATCATGCCTGGAAACAGCTGTTCAAGACCCCTATTCCGGATGTGACATGGGCGGATATAATAAATCAGGTGATTAAAAAAAACGGTCTTTCGGAGGCTACAGCCGCGGTTAAGCTGATTGCCACCCGGGGAAATCGGGAAAACCCGCCTTATGATCATCAACTGGCGGTTACCGCCAGGGCGTATACGCCGCGGCCGGCGATCTCTGAAAAAGGCGGCCTTGCGCTGGCCACCTATCCATATCCCCGGCAAACGCCGCTGGCGGATTTTAAAACATTGAATTATCTATATTATTATCTTGCCGGCGGGTGGGCGAAGGAGAATAATGCGGATGAGGCCCTTATCCTCAATCCGGACGGCAGCGTCTCGGAGACCCATACGGGCAATATCCTAATGGTCAAGGGGGATACCGTTTATTCCCCCGTTTCGCCCCATGTGTTAAACGGGGTGATGCAGAAACAAGTGACCGCTTGTCTCCGCCGGATGGGATATGAGGTGAAAGAGCGCTGGTTCCTGCCTGCTGAACTGTTTTCAGCCGATACGGTGATTCTCTCCAACTCCCTGGTCGGGGCGGTGCCGGGCACTTCATTGGATGGCAAACAGCTTTGTTTTAATCCGGATCTTTGCCGGCGGATCTCCCGGGAGGCAAAATCCATGGCATTTGACAGATAACACCGGCTCGGATCATTAAAAGGCTCTCAAGGCCCCGTGCGCCTTCTGTATCCGCTTCATCGCCGCCTCAATGTTTTCATGGCTGTTAAATGCCGAGAGCCGAATAAAATTTTTCCCGCAGGTGCCGAATCCAAGGCCGGGGGTACAGACCACGCCGGCCTTCTCGAGCAGCCTGTCAAAGAACTCCCATGAATCGGATTTTGTGTTTATCCAAATATATGGCGAATGCGTGCCGCCCACATATTCATAGCCCAGATCATCCATCGCCTGCCGGATGCGGGCCGCATTTTTCCTGTAGAAATCAATAATCGCCCGGACCTGCTGCCTGCCTTCCGAACTGTAGACCGCCTCGGCTGCCCGTTGAACCGGATAGGAAACGCCGTTGAACTTCGTCGAATGGCGCCGATTCCACAGGGCGTGCAGGCAGTGGGACGCGCCCGAGGAATCATAGGCCATGCAGTCCTTGGGTACGACCGTAAAGGCGCACCGCGTGCCGGTGAACCCCGCGGTTTTGGAGAAGCTACGGAATTCCACCGCCACTTCCCGCGCCCCTTCGATCTCATAAATGGAGCGCGGCAATCCTTCATCGCTGATAAATGCTTCATAGGCCGCATCATAGAGTATCAGCGCCTTGTTCTGCCGGGCAAAATCCACCCACCGGGCAAGCTCCGTTTTGGAAATCATGGCGCCCGTCGGATTATTGGGAAAACACAGATAGATCAGATCAACGGACTCAGGCGGCAGCTCGGGGACAAATCCGTTTTCCGGGGTGCATGCCATATAATGGATGTTGTCATACCGTCCGTTTTTTATGTCCCCCGCTCTGCCGGCCATGACATTGGTGTCCAGGTAGACCGGATAAACCGGATCCGGCAGCGCAACCGAGATGTCCCCCGCCAGGATTTCCTGAAAATTCCCGGTGTCACATTTGGACCCGTCGCTGATAAAAATTTCCTCTGCTGAAATATCAGCGCCTCTTTGCTGGAAATCCGCTTCGGCAATTTTATCCCTTAAAAACCGATATCCCTGTTCCGGTCCATATCCCCGAAAAGTACCATCTTCCGCCATTTCATCCACAGCCCGGTGAAATGCCGCAACACATGCGGGCGGCAGCGCACGGGTGGCGTCGCCGATGCCCAGTTTGATGATCTCGGCCTCCGGGTTGGCCTCCTGGTATTGGCTGATTTTATTGGCAATATTGGAAAATAAGTAGGAAGACTGGAGCTTCAAAAAATTCTCATTGATTCGAATCATCATCGGTCCTTTTCTGTATCGCGATTTGGGTGAATCGGTATCCCGAATGAAATCGGATTTCCGGTTATAATAAAATGGCGTTCCCATGTCAATCGCAGGGTCTCCTCGCCGGCCGGTCTCAAAACGGATGGCTGCGGCCATCATTCTTGCTTGACACGGCAGCGCGATTTCCCCTAATTATATTTTTTAATTAAAAAACAGCCTATTTAGTGTCCGAACGAAACCAGGATTTTTCGTAAAGATCAAGGACGGCGAAAATTTTAACCGCAGACATACGCGAAGTATTTTGAGGATTAAAATTTGAGCCTGACACAGATATTGGCGAAAAAGACGGTTTTCGTTCGAGCACTATTTAACACCGTAAAGGAGATCCGCCATGCTTGAGCCATATGTGGAAGATGATATCCAAATCGTGAAATTCAACAACCCCAAAACCAATTCCATCAATCTGGAAATGCTGGAGCAGCTAAACGATATAATCCAGAGCGTCAACAGCCATCCCTCGCCCAAAGGGCTGATTCTGACAGGCGAAGGCCGGTTTTTTTCAAGCGGCTTTGATCTTCCGATTTTTATCAATTTTAAGGATCTGGAAGAGGCCACGCGGTTCTTTGCCTTTGAAGAAGACGTGCTGGTATCGTTGTTTACCTGCAGCAAGCCCGTGATTTCGGCCATAAACGGCCATGCCGCCGCCGCCGGCCTGATCTATTCCATGGCGGCGGACTACCGTATCGTCAAGGACCATCCGAAAATCAAGATCGGAATGAGCGAAATCAAAATCGGGCTGCCATTGACCATCGCCCAGCATGAGGTCATGCGGTTTGGTTTTGACGGCAATCTGAAGTTCCGCGATGTGATGTTCTCCGGTCAAATGGTGGATGTCCACAAAGCCAGGGAAATGGCGCTGGTTGATGAGATTGTTGCTGAGGCGGAGCTGCTCGAGCGGGCCAAGCAGGTTGTCTCTCAATGGATCGACACCCCGAACAGGCCATTCATTCGAATGAAGCAACTGTTAAAAGCCGACACTGCAGATCGCATCCGCCGGAAACTGAAGGAAGAAGACTGGCAGGACGGCCTGAACTGTTTTTTTCAGGACGAGGTCCGCCAGACCCTCGAGTTTGTCCAAGCGAGCATGCAGTAGGTTGATGGCTAAATGTGCGATTGATGATATCCGTCCCCTGGTTTCAAAGCCCACCCGCTATCTCGGAACTGAAATCAATACGGTCAGAAAGGCGCCGGACACGGTCAGACTCCGTTTTGCCCTGGCGTTTCCGGATCTCTACGAGCTTGGCACCTCCCACTTCGGCCTTCAGATCCTCTATAATATTCTCAATCATGAACCGGATATGGCGGCCGAACGGGTATTTACCCCCGGCCTGGATATGGCGTATCTTCTTCGTCGCGAAAACTTACCGCTTTTTTCCCTGGAATCCGAAACGCCTCTGGCCGCATTTGACATCATCGGCTTTTCACTTCTCTATGAGTTAAACTATACCAATGTCCTGGCTATGCTCGACCTGGCCCATATCCCCTTCCGGGCCGCACAGCGTGGCCTCACCCATCCGCTGATCATTGCCGGAGGGCCGTGCACATGCAATCCGGAGCCGATGGCCGATTTTTTTGATGCCATGGTGGTTGGCGACGGGGAAACCGTCATTGTTGAGATGGGCCGGGCATGGATTGAATGGTCTCAGCGGGGGGGCGAGGATAAAAATCGGCTGTTGGAGGCCTGGTCCAGGATTGAAGGCGTATATATCCCGTCCTTTTTCGAAGCCTTCTGGGATGCCTCCGGTTTTCAGCATCTTAAGCCGAAAATGGCCGGATACGGGTCAGTGACCCGAGCCGTCGTTCCAGATCTGGATGAGGCGTTATTCCCGGATCGACCGATCGTGCCCTTTGGCAGGCCGGTCCACGACCGTCTGAGAGTTGAGCTTGCCCGAGGCTGTACAAGGGGCTGCCGGTTCTGTCAGGCGGGTATGATCTATCGTCCGGTCAGGGAGCGGTCTTTACAAAACCTACAGGATTTGACCGAAAAGGCGCTGGCCGGGACCGGATACGATGACATCTCCCTTCTTTCTCTAAGCACCGGTGATTTCAGCCGGTTGACCCCGCTGATGGAAGATCTGATTCGGCGACATGCGAGCCAACCGGTGGCGGTTTCTCTGCCGTCGTTTCGGGCCGGCACGTTGACGCCGGAAATGATGGAACTGGTCAAAAGGGTTCGCAAAACCGGATTTACCATTGCCCCGGAGGCCGGCAGCGAGCGCCTTCGGCGGGCCATCAACAAAAACATCTCTGAGGAGGAGATTCTCGAAACCGTCACCCGCGCCTTTTCCTTGGGATGGCGGGTGATCAAGCTGTATTTTATGATCGGCCTGCCTACGGAAACGGCTGCAGATATTGATGCCATCGTCGATCTGACCCAGAAGATCCGACGAAAAAAAGGGATTGCCGGCCGCAAGGCGACCCTTAATGTCAGCGTGGCCACATTTATTCCCAAACCCCATACCCCTTTTCAATGGCAGCCTCAGATGCCCGTTGATCAGGCAAGGCAGACTATCGACGCACTGCATCGTCGGTTGAAGCAGCCGGGGATCCGGTTTAAATGGCAAAATCCGGGGATGAGCCGGCTGGAAGGCCTATGGGCAAGGGGCGATCGTCGTATGGGGGAACTGTTGGAGGCCGCCTACCAAAACGGATGTCAGTTCGACGGCTGGTCTGACACATTTGATTATGATAAATGGATGGCGGCATGTGTTTCCATGGGTATTGATATTGATTTTTATACCGGCCGCGCGCGCGCTTTTGATGAGCCATTGCCTTGGGACGCGGTTGACTGCCGGATTGACAAGGCCTTTTTGCGTGAAGAATGCGAGAAAGCGGTCAGGGAAGTGTCCACCCCCGACTGTCGGGTCGATGATTGCAACCGTTGCGGGGTTTGCGATTTTGAAACGATTCGCCCCCGGTTGGCGGTTGACAAGGCGGACCGGACTGAAAAGCGGATTGCCGAAGCGGCGCAGCCGGTAGAATCAACCGTTGAAAATCGGCTTCGGATGCGGTACGCTAAATATGAATTAGCCAAGTATTTCGGTCATTTAGAATTAATCAATATTGTTTCCCGGGCCCTAAGGCGCGCAGGCCTCCAAATAAAATACAGCGGGGGGTTTCATCCGAAGCCGAAAATTTCCTTTCATGAAGCCCTTCCGGTGGGGATAGAAAGCCATTGTGAGGAATTCTATCTTACCGTCAGGCAGGCAATCGATTGCGAAGCGGCGGTTTCGGCGATGAATCGGCAATTGCCCGATGGCCTGAGAATTCTGGATTGCCGGTATGTTTCCCATGGGGCCGGACCCATTGAGGAAAAGGTTCGGTTTTATCAGATTTTCCGCAGTGACGGAGTTTTTGATGAAAACCGGTTGCATACCTTTACGGCCTCGCCCGCGTTTTGGATAAAACGCCGCACGCAGAAAGGGCGCACGCTTGATGTGGATTTAACGCAGGCTATATGTGAAATCCGTCGGGAAAAACCGAACCGCTTGAGTCTTTGCCTCGCCCGTCAGTCGGGGAAAACCGTGCGGCCGGGAGAAGCGATCCAGGCTATATTTGGTTTGTCTTCAGAGGCGACAAACCGGTTAAAAATTGTTAAAGTGCCTGAAGCATAGTCCCGGGGACATCGGGTTTCTCGCGAGGGCATAGGCCGAAGCGAATCAGGAGGGTTTAGATTGTCGAATATGGAAAAAGAAATCGTTATAAACTCCGTTGGGCCGGAGATTCGGGTCGCCTTACTGGAAGACGGGGTGATTGTAGAGCTTTTTATTGAACGAAGCGACGAATCCAATATCGCCGGCAACGTCTATAAGGGGCGCATCCAACGGGTTCTTCCCGGTATGCAGGCGGCTTTTGTGGATATCGGGCTTCAGCAGGCGGCTTTTATTTATGTGGATGACATTATAAATACCCGTTTTATAGAAGATTCTGAGTATAATGGACTGGCGGCACCGGTTGTTGAAGAAGAAAACGGGATCGGGCAAGATGCGGTGGAAAAATCGCTTCCCCCGGCCAAGCCGCCCATCGAGGAGTTGATCGCTGAAGGCGAAGAAATCCTGGTACAGATCGCCCGCTCTCCGATTGGCAGTAAAGGGGCGCGGCTGACGACGTTTATCTCGCTTCCGGGCCGTTTCCTGGTGCTGATGCCCACCGTCGATCATATCGGAATTTCCAAAAGGATAACCGATGAAGCCGAGCGGACGCGTCTGAAGGGCATGGTCCAATCCCTTCGGACCGGAAGCTTCGGCTATATCGTGAGGACGGCAGGCGACGGGATCTCAGAGGATAAAATGGCCCAGGAGATGGAGTTTTTGGTTAATCTCTGGGCCGATATTCAGCATAAATATCAGACAAACGCCTCGCCCGCCCGCTTACATGAAGAACTGACGGTGACACTGAGAAGCGTCCGTGATCTTTTGACCCACGATGCCGACCGGGTAACCATCGATTCCCCGAGCGTTTATAATTCCGTCTACTCATTTATCGAAAAATTTATGCCCCGGCTCAAAGGGGTGGTTTCGCTTTATGCCGGTCAAGAGCCCATTTTTGACGCCTATAACCTGGAAGGCGATATCGCAAGGGCATTGAAGAAAAAGGTGTGGCTGAAATGCGGGGGCTACATTATCATTGAAATGACCGAGGCGCTCGTCGCCATTGATGTTAATACCGGCCGATATGTGGGCAAGCATAATTTCGAAGAAACCGTACTCAAAACGAATCTCGAAGCTGTCAAGGAAATCGCCTATCAAATTCGCCTGCGGAACCTTGGCGGCATTATCATTATCGATTTTATCGATATGGAGCGTAAATCCAATCAGGAAAAGGTCTTTAATTCATTAAGGGATGCCCTTAAAAAGGATAAAGCCAAAACCAACGTTTTACCCATGTCTGATATGGGGTTGATCCAGATGACCCGGAAACGGAGTGTCCAGTCATTGAACCGGATGCTATGCGAACCCTGCTTTTACTGTGACGGGGAGGGAATTCTGCTCTCCAGACAGAGCATCTGCAACAATATCTACCGCGAGGTTATTCGGCTGTCCCAGGATATCGCGGGCGACCGGATCAGCTTGCGGGTGCATCCGGAAATTGCAGACTTGCTGCTTGGCGAGGCCAACAATATTATCAACCTTCTTGAGAAAAAATTACAACGGCAGGTCGTTATTTATCCAATGGACACATTTCATCTCGAGGAGTATAATATCATTGAAATCCATAAGGGTTCGAATTATGAAAACATAAAAAGATTTAATGCTTGACAAAATAAATCAATATGTGATCTTTTTCTAAATTTATTTTTGATGGCTGCGTAAAGAGTCCAATATCTGTGTGGCGCTTCCGTCCCTCGGAATTTCACGTACTGCCAAGTACGCTGCATTCCTCGGAATTTTGCGCGCCCCCTAATCTTAAACGGGGCTTGAACTTTTTACTTTGCCATCCTAAAATTGATTTTTTACGAGATTGTCTTTTTAACAAAAGCGCGAAAAATATTTGAAAAAGGAAGCGTGAAGGCATGAAACGGACATATCAACCCAGCCGATTACGACGGGCAAGAAGACACGGATTTCTAAAAAGAATGTCCACGAAACAGGGCCGACGGGTTATAAACCGGCGTCGGGCCAAGGGAAGGAAACGACTGATCGCTTAAGCCCTCTTGTTTTCAGGCTTGAGAAAGATTACGGTTTTAGCGGTTTAACGGGTATTGTTTGGCGCCTTACGGAAAAAGGGTGTGGGTTCTGATAAAATCAACGGTTTTAGCTCTTCGGACAGATTACTAAAACGTGCTGAATTTCAAGTGGTTTCGAAATCCGGCCAAAAAATTCAGGACCCCAATTTTATTGTTATTTATCGGAAGAACCAAAAGGACCGGCCCAGGCTGGGGGTTACGGTATCCAAACGCGTCGGAAAAGCGGTTACCCGGAATCGTTTAAAACGGTTGATTCGCGAATTTTTTCGGAAGAATCGATGCGCGCTAGCGGCTAACTGGGACATTAATATCATAGCCAAACCGGCATCAGCTAAACTGAGCCCCCCGGAAGTGGAGAAATCATTGCGCCGGTTGTTTTCCAGGCTAAAGGCAGGATAACGATTAAATACTTAATATTATTCCTTATAAGAATCTATCAGTGTACGTTGTCACCCGTTATGGGAGGGGCCTGCCGTTTTTATCCCTCCTGCTCGGAATACGCGTATGAGGCCGTAAAACGCCACGGTGCGATTAAAGGTGGTATATTGGCCTTAAAGCGGATTCTTAAATGTCATCCGTTTCACCCCGGGGGGGTGGATCCCGTCCCGTAATCAAACCGGCGCATCTTCATTCCGGATAATCCCGATGAAAACCCAAAAGACGTGCAGTTTTGGCTTATACGCGGTCTAAAGGCGTTTAGAAGAAACGGGTGTTTATTCTTTAGCAATCGTTCTTTATCGGTTTATGCCGGCAGGCCTTGCATCATAGTCAACCGGGCGCGCGCGATCATATCAGCCCTTTCCTTTGCCCAGGCCCTTGATATTTTTATCTAAAAACGATTTGGATGCCTATTAAGCGGCGGTCGGGAGAGCGGAAAACGATAGAGGGGCAGGAGTAATTAATTTATGGAACAATGGCGTTTGTTTTTGGCAATCGTACTTTCAATTTTTGTTTTTTTTCTATGGGAAATCTTTTTTGCCAGTCACCAGCAGGTGCCGCCACAGGCACCCGATAAAACGGCTGAAACCCGGAAAGCTGTGGATCAATCGGAACGGCGGGCGGCTGATAGGGCGACCTCGGAGAAAAAAGAGCCACCTGCTCAGAGAGTTCGTGCGATTGACGAGCCGGAGCGTCCCGATCGATCCTTTAAGTCGGTAACTATTCAATCTTCCCTCTATACCGCTAAAATTTCCGAGAAAGACGCGGCATTAACCAGTTTTCTGCTTCACAACTACCGGCGGGATAATGGTCCGGAAGCCCCCCGGCAGCAATTGATTCCCGAAGGCAATAAACGGGGTACCGCCCTGGTCCGGCTGTCAAGCGCTGATCCAGACAAATGGGAAAATGCGCGGTTTACTACCGGATATGAAGGCGATATTTTGAAAGTCGGGGATTCCGAACGATCGATTTCTTTTTTCTGGAAATCTCCGGAAGGTATTATCATTGAAAAACGCTATACCTTTCCTCCGGAGAGCTATCTGGTTCAGCTGGATGTGGTGGTTAAAAACCGGTCCGGGCAGCCGATTGATGATCACATGGTCCTGACGATGCTCAACTCCATTCCTGAAGAGCGCTCACGTTTCGCCTTTGAAGGGCCCTTTGCTTATATCAACGGCGAATTAGAAGAGATCGATATTGATGATATTGGTGAAAAATCCGAGTATTCGGGTAAGCTCGAGTGGACGGGGATGTGTGACCGTTATTTTATGACCGTGGTCGTACCGGAAAACGATGATACATCCCGGTTCAAACTGGCCCATCACCCGCAGACGAATATGGTAGCCGTGAACTGTATCCAGCCGGCCCGGAAAATTTCTTCCGACATGCAGGAGGTCCATCATTTCTCTCTTTACCTTGGCCCCAAACGGATGTCCGTTCTGCGGCATTATGATGACAATCTGCAAAAAGCCGTGAATTTCGGTTTTTTTGACATAATTGCCAAGCCCTGTTTGTGGCTGATGAATTTTATCCATGATCATTTTATTGCCAACTATGGTGTGGCGATTATTTTGCTGACTATTCTATTTAAGATCATTTTCTGGCCTTTGGGCACTAAAAGCTACAAATCCATGGCGGAGATGAAAAAACTGCAACCCTTGATGTCCGATATTCGTAAGAAATACAAGGACGATAAAAAGAAGATGAACGAAGAGATCATGCGGCTGTATAAGACTTACAAAGTCAACCCCATGAGCGGCTGCCTGCCGATGGTGGTACAGATTCCGGTATTTATCGCCTTCTATCGAATGCTTTATGAGGCTATTGAACTGCGCCATGCCCCGTTTATACTCTGGATCAATGACTTGTCCGCGCCGGATCGGTTATTCCGGTTTGATGTTACCATTCCGCTGATGCTTCCGCCATATGGGATACCTGTATTAACGATCATTATGGGGGCGACCATGTTTCTGCAGCAGAAACTCTCTCCCCCGCCGGGCGATCCCTCTCAGGCCAAATTTATGATGATGATGCCCCTGGTTTTTACTTTTATTTTTATTAATTTTCCCTCTGGCTTGGTGCTCTACTGGCTGGTCAACAATGTTATTTCAATCGCCCAACAATATTATATTACGAAAAAAACTGTGTAGATGGAGGCGTTTTCATGAGTGATTTTCTGGATTTTGAGGGCAAAAGTGTCGAACAAGCGGTTGAGAAGGCATGCCAGGAACTCGATATTTCAAAAGAAGAACTGGTCTACGATATTATTTCCTATGGCTCCACCGGGATCTTTGGCTTGGTTCGAACAAAAAAGGCGTTAATCCGGGTGCAGCCTCCCAAAACCGAAGACGATGCGCCTGCCGATGGGGTTTCAGAAAATCCGGTGGCTGAAACCGTGCCTGAAGCGGCTACCGAAGCGGCTACCGAAGCGGATGCGGAAGGGAACCGCTCCACTATTAATGCCCTGCTCGATGAGACCTTCGGGGAAACAGCGGAAAAGACCGAAGTCGCCCCTCCTGCCGAACCGCCGTCAGCTGATACAGAAAAAGCGCTTTCTATTGCCGATGCTTTACTGCGTCAAATCCTAAATCTTTTATCGGCAGAATTTGAAATGTCGGTTCATCATGACAAAGATCAGTACCGGATTCATATCCGCGGCGCCGAACCCGCCGTTCTGATCGGGCGCAAGGGGCAAACCCTAGAAGCCATGCAGTACCTTGTGGATAAAGTCGTCAACAAGCAGTGCGGGAAAGGCTTCCGGATTGTTGTCGACGTCGAGGGATATTTGGAAACCCGGCGCAATGAGCTTACCGAAATGGCGGATCGTTTGGCGGACAGGGCCCGTCGCACGGGAAAGCCGTCGACTATGAGCCGGATGAACGCCCATGACCGCCGAATTGTTCATTTGGCCCTCAAGAACAATAAGACGGTCCGCACGCAAAGCGTCGGCGATGGGTACTACCGCAAGCTGATGATACTGCCCAAGCGTCGGAAAAATACATCGAAAGCCGGGAGCCGGGGCCGGCAAAGCCAGTAGCCGTTTGTTCCAGGCCGATTGCGTGGATATGCCATGGAAAACACCACCATTGCCGCAATTGCAACGCCTCCCGGATATGGCGGAATCGGTATCGTTAAAATTTCCGGTCCGAAGGCCATCCAGACCGCGACGGCGCTGTTTCAAAAAAAGGGCGGCTCGTTTAACGCCTCCGGTAATCATTGGATTCCGGAGTCACGTCGCCTGTATTACGGCCATATTGTCGACCCTGAAGAGAATCGCCGGATTGATGAGGTTATGTTCGTGGCCATGCGTTCCCCTTCTTCCTATACCGGCGAGGATGTGGTTGAAATCCAGGCCCATGCCGGGCCTCTCGTATTGAAGTCCATTCTGAACCTATTGTTAAAGCAGGGAGTTCATCTGGCGGGGCCCGGAGAGTTTACCAAAAGGGCTTTTCTTAATGGTCGAATGGATCTCAGCCAGGCGGAAGCCGTTATTGATCTGATAAATGCGGGTTCGGGGGCGGGCATCGAACTGGCCGTGCGGCAGCTCGACGGCGGGTTGAAACGGGAGGTCGATACCATCAGGAACGAACTGCTTAATATCCTGGCCGAGCTGGAGGCGGGGATCGACTTCCCTGAGGATGTCGAGGCTTCTGACGCGCCGGCGCCTATCGCCGCCAGGCTGGAAAGGTATGTATTAGCCCCCATTCGGAAGCTTATTCAGGAGCATGATGATCGAAACTGGCTGCGGGAGGGGCTAAGGGTGGCGATCGCCGGGAGCCCGAATGTGGGAAAATCGAGCCTGTTGAATCAACTACTCGATCGGGAACGGGCCATTGTTACGGAATATCCCGGCACTACCCGCGATTTGGTGGAGGATGGTTTTATTATAAGCGGGGTGCCTGTTATTGTTACGGATACGGCGGGTATCCGGGAGCACCCCGATCCAATAGAGCGGCACGGCATTAATAAGGCTTTTGCAAATATTGAGGCGGCCGACGTGATTCTACTTGTTTTAGACGCCAGTCAGCCGATTGGGTATGCGCATTTTTCGTTTATGGAGCGTTTCCAAAACAAGACCATCGTACTAGTTCTAAATAAAACCGATCTGCCTGAACGCGCCGTAATCCCTGACGATTGGCAGTATCTTCAAACGGTCCGCGTTTCCGCCAAATACAACCAGGGTATTGACCGGTTGAAGTCTATGCTGGCATCCTATGCAGGCGATAATGAACCTTCGAGGGGCTTGGAGATCGTCCCCAACCTCAGACAGAAGCAGGCGTTGGAGAAAAGCCTGGCATCTGTTGAGGCCGCCAGGGATTCGCTGTCTGCGGATCAGCCCGCTGAACTCGTTGCTATTGATTTAAACGATGCCGTGACCGCCGTCCGGGAAATCACCGGGGAAATCGTAAGCCCCGATATTCTGGACCGGATTTTCGAGCAGTTTTGTATTGGAAAGTAAGGCGCATGCATCAATGTTTCACGTGAAACATTGACATTGAGCATATAAGACCTAAGCTGAGCGATTTCCAATTTTTGACAATCTCGTAAAAAGTCGATTTTAGGATGGCAAAGTAAAAAGTTCAAGCCCCAGTTAAGATTCGGGGGCGCGCAAAATCCCGAGGAATGCAGCGTACTTAGCTGTACGTGAAATTCCGAGGGATGCAGCGACAGATATTGGACTTCCAAGGAACTCGACAATATTTAATATTATCTTAGAAGCTTCCGCTGCTGTCATTCCGAGAAACGAAAGTGACGAGGAATCTTGATTGTTAAAGATTTCTCGCTACCGC
>Ga0209944_1000423_pt1 | contig 18889 bp, 8 predicted proteins | sample SalPonR1_C_D2_MG_FD_185701 | JGI IMG/M metagenome (GOLD analysis project Ga0209944, IMG submission 185701) | Salt pond soil microbial communities from South San Francisco under conditions of wetland restoration - Salt Pond MetaG R1_C_D2_MG... ...
TACCGCGTACCGATCAACCAGACCATCGCCGCCTGGACCTACCTGCAGCGCATGCAGGTACCCTCGCGCCTGCTGGTGTTCCACGACGCCGACCACTGGATCATGAACGGCACGGAAGCGAAGCATTTCTGGAACGAGGTGCACGCCTGGCTGGGCGAGCATCTGGAGATGGACAGCGAGTAGGCCCGAGAGTACAGACAGGCTGAAACCGTAAAGGCCGCAATGGCAGAAAGCGCTCACATTACCCGACTGCTCAAACGCTGGTCCAGTGGCGAGACGGAGGCGCGCGAGGCGTTGCTTCCGCTGGTCTATCAGCGGCTGCGCCGGCTTGCAGAAAACCAGTTGCACGGCGAACGCCCGGGACACACGCTGCAGCCCACCGCACTGGTCAACGAAGCGTTCATGCGCCTGGATCAGGGCAATATCGACTGGGACGGTCGGCGGCATTTCTACGCGCTGGCGGCCAGAACCATGCGTCGCGTGCTAGTCGATCATGCGCGTGGACGGCAGCGTGTGCGGCGCGGCGGCGACTTTATCCGGGTGACGTTGTCGGCTGCCGAGCGTGCGCAGACGAGCGAGGCGTTCGGCGTTCTGGATCTCGACAAGGCGCTGGGCGAACTGGAACGAAACCACCAACGGGTCGGCGAGGCCATCGAGTTGACGTATTTCGGCGGCCTGGAAGCTCGCGAAGTCGCCGCGCATCTGGGCGTGTCGTCACGCACCGTCGAGCGCGACCTGCGCTTCGGCAGGGCATGGCTGAAAGATAAACTCGTCGTACCATGAACGACACCGACCGGAATCGCCGGCTGGAGCAACTGTTCCACGACGCGCTGAAACAGCCTGAACAGTGTCGCCGTGAATGGCTCGAAGAGGCCTGCGGTGACGACCCGCAACTCAAGGCGCGGCTCGAGCGCATGCTCGATCTGGATCCCGGGGACCATACCGGGCACGCCGACGTTGACGACCCGCTGGCCCGGGCCGTCCACGAAAGCGTGCGCACCCTTGGAAATGCGCCTTCGCGGGGCATGCGTCTGGGCGCCTGGCGGATCATTGACGAGATCGGCGCCGGCGGCATGGGTACGGTGTTCCTGGCCGAGCGCGCCGACGGCGAATACGTCGGCCGGGCGGCGATCAAGGTAATCCGGGGCCTGCCCGAAAGCGCCGGGCTGGAGCGGCTGAAGCGCGAGCGCCAGATTCTGGCCGGCCTGCGCCATCCGAATATCGCGCGGCTTCTGGACGGCGGCACCACCGACGATGGTCAGCCGTTTCTGGTCATGGAATACGTCGAAGGCAAGCCGGTCGACCAGTGGTGCCGGCAACATCCATGCACGCCGGCCGAAATCGTGCGGATGCTGCTGCCGGTGCTCGATGCGGTCGAATACGCGCACCGGAATCTCGTCATTCATCGCGACATCAAACCCGGCAATGTGCTGGTGACCGGCGAAGGGCATCCCGCGCTGTTGGACTTCGGCATTGCCCGACTGCTCACGACGGATGATCGCGGCGAACAGACCGCCACCATCGGCGGGGTTTTCCACACGCCCGGGTTTGCCAGCCCGGAGCAGATCGCCGGCGAACGAGCCACGACTGCAAGCGACGTCTACAGTCTCGGTCGATTGCTGGCCGAGCTGATGACGACGGCAACCGAGCCGGTCCCGCGGGAGATTGCCGCGATCATCGAATGCGCCACTCGTGACGAGCCGGAGCAGCGCTATGCCGGCGTCACGGCGTTTCGGGCCGACCTGGCGGCCTGGCTGGACAATCGCCCGGTCGCTGCCGTCAGCGGCCGCATGGCGTATCACGTGCGCAAGTTCATCGCGCGCAATCGCTACGCGGCCGCCGCGGTGACCGTCGGCATCGCCGTCGCGCTGGTGCTGCTGGGACAATTGATCCAGGAAAACCGTCGCGCGCGAGCCGCCGAGGCCGAGGCCCGGATCGAGGCGGTCAATGCCGAACAGGTGCTGGAATTTCTGACCAATGCGATCGAAGCGGTCCAACCCGGGCAGGCGCAGGGTCGCGAGGTCACCATGCGTGCGATCATCGAGCGCGCCGAACAGCAGCTCTCCGGCGAGCGAATTCACGAACCACGCCTGCGCACCCAGATCCTGACTGCGCTGGGCACGCTCTATCAGACCCTGGAGAAAAACGACCAGGCCGCCGAACTGCTTGGCCGGGCCAGTGAGCTGGCGCGCGAGACAGGCGATATCGCAGCCGAAGTCAGGGTGCTGGCGGTGCTGGGCATCAGCCAGCTTCGCGCCGGGCGGTTGGATGCCGCCGGACAGACGCTTGAGCGCGCGACCGTAATGGCCGGGCAGCATCCGGAACTGCCGCCGCTGATACGCGCCGGTGCGTGGAACTCGTTCGGGGTTCTGGCCACGGACATGGGTCACCTCGAGTCGGCGCGCGAGGTGCTCCAGCATGCGATGGCGCTGCGCCGCGAGGCCGGTGCTGCCGGCGAAATCATCGCCTCGACGGTGCACAACCTGGCGCTGGTCGAGGGTCGCGCCGGCCGGTACGAACAGGCCATTGAGCTGTTTGCACGGGCGCTGGAACTCAAGCGCGAATCGATTGGACGCCTGCATCCTTCCTATATTCTGTCGCTCAACAGCCGGGCCGTGACGCTGCGCCAGCTCGGTCGCTATGCCGAGGCGACCGACCACGCCGCCGAGGCGCTGGAGATTCGCAAGCAACTCTACGGGTCCGAGCACCCGAGTCTGCACGTCAGCTATAACGAACTGGCCAATGCCCATCACGACCTGGGCGAATTCAAACAGGCCATCGCGCTGTATCGCAAAGCACTGGAACTCGAGGCCGGGAGTGCATCGCGGCGCAGCGACTGGATCTACCTCAACAATCTCGGCGCAGCGTTCGAGGACCGCGGTGAACTCGCCGAGGCCGAGCGATATTACCAGCAGTCCATAGAACGGCGCCGAGAACTGTTCGGTGACAACCATTCGGCCACGTTGCGCGCCCGCGGCAACCTGGCACGCGTATGGCTGGCCAGCGGCCGTGGCGATGCGGCGCGCGTCGTGGCCGCCGAGGTGCGCCAACGGCGCGAAACCGAACTCGGCCGCGATCACCCCGACACCCTGCGAAGCCGGGTATTGTCTGCGCGCATCGCATTGGCCGAGGTGCCCGAAGACCCGGCCCGGCTTCGATCAATGCAGGCAGCGGTCGAGGCGCTGCAGCAAGCGTTGTCGCCGAACAGCCTGACCGTGCTCAACGCCGGCGCGGATCTCGGGCGCGCAAGACTCGAGGGCGGCGACTTCCAGCGGGCTCGAACTGACCTGGAGGACGCCGCCGCCGCGTTTCGCGAAGCACTGAGCCCCGACCACCCGCTGGCCGCGGCGATCGAGCTGGATCTGGTCCGAATCGACCGGGCCGAAAAGCACCCCGGCCGGGCGGAGCAGCGCCTGGCCGCGCACGGCCCGACCGTCCGCGCCCGGTTCGCGCCCGAATCGCTGAATGTGCGCAAACTCGAGTGTCTCGAAGCAGGCGCCAATGAACCGGATTGCTGGCGCGTGCCGCGGGGCTGAGTTCGACCATCCAACCCGGCCGGGTCGGGTACGGCGGCCGCACTTCAGAAATATCCATTCTCAATCGAACGTATGTGCCTGTTCAGCCTCCCCGATCCAGATTCCGATCCAGATTCCGATCCCGATTTCGATCCCGATTTCGATCCCGATTTCAATCCCGATTTAGATCTCGATTTCAATCCCGATTTCGATTTCAATCCCGATTTCGATCCCGATTTCGATCCCGATGGCGTTCGGGCGGAGATTTTATCGCCTTACTGAATAGCCGCCAACATATTTGGAGACAATCCATGCGTCTCAAGCCAGGTCGCGAAGGAATCGACTGTACGCGCACCCGTATCCAGCAACACGCGCTGGGCCTTGCCATCAGCGCGGCGCTGGCGACCGGTATTTCGGCCGTGGTCCAGGCGCAGGATTTTCCAGCGGTCACACAACTCTCCGTTCTGGACGGCAGCAGCGGCTTCAAGCTTGACGGCGAGAGAGAAGGCGATCTGTCCGGTGCCCCGGTGTCGGATATCGGCGATGTCAATGGCGACGGAATCGACGACGTGATTATTGCGGCGTATTCTGCCGACCCGAATGGTGCTCAGTCCGGCCGCAGCTACGTGGTGTTCGGCAGTAACCATGGCTTCGATCCAAACCTGCAACTCTCGGCACTGGACGGCAGCAACGGCTTCGTACTCGACGGCGAGAATGCGCGAGACTTTTCCGGTGGCTCGGTGTCGGCCGCCGGCGACGTCAACGGCGATGGTATCGACGATCTGATCATCGCCGCACGGAGCGCGGATTTCAACGGGGGACGTTCCGGGCGCAGCTATGTGGTATTCGGTCGCACCCAGGGATTCGATGCCACGCTGCAACTTTCGGCCCTGGATGGCAGCAACGGCTTCAAGCTCGACGGCGAGGCGGCCTATGATAGCGCTGGTCGCTCGGTATCGGCCGCCGGCGACGTCAACGGCGATGGCATCGACGATCTGATCATCGGCGCGCCGAGTGCGGACCCCAACGGGGGAAATTCCGGGCGCAGCTATGTCGTATTCGGCCGCACCGCAAGTTTCGATGGCATCGTGCAACTTTCGGCGCTGGATGGCAGCAACGGCTTCAAGCTCGACGGCGAAGCGACTTATGATACCGCCGGTCGCTCGGTGTCGGCGGCCGGGGATGTCAACGGCGATGAGATCGACGACCTGCTCATCGGCGCGCCGAATGCGGACCCCAACGGGGAGCGTTCCGGGCGCAGCTACGTTGTGTTTGGCCGAATCGAGGGGTTCGACGCCGCTATCCAACTTTCGGCACTGGATGGCGACAACGGCTTCAAGCTCGACGGCGAGGCAGCCTATGATCGCGCCGGTTACTCGGTATCCGATGCCGGCGACGTCAACGGCGACGGGATCGACGATCTGCTCATCGGCAACTATGACCTGGATTTTGTCGCTGCTTCCTCGGGGCGCAGCTATGTCGTGTTCGGCGACCCCGAGGGCTTCGACGCCACCCTGCAACTGTCGGCGCTCGATGGCGTCGACGGCTTCAAGCTCGATGGGACGACAGGGGATTATTCGGGCCGCTCGGTATCGACCGCCGGCGATATCAATGGCGACGGCATTGACGACCTGGTCATCGGCGCGGCGTACGCCGATGCCAACGGCATCAGTTCCGGGCGTGGTTACGTGGTGTTCGGGAAAACCGGCGCACCTGTCTCGCCCCTGCCGCTTGTTTTTGTTGATGGAACAGACGGATTCCGCCTTGCCGGCGAGACAATCGGCGATCGGGCCGGCAGCTCGGTCTCGGCCGCCGGCGATGTCAACGGCGACGGTGTCGACGATCTGATCATCGGGGCAAGAAGAGCCGACCCCAACGGAACAAATTCCGGTCGCAGCTACGTGGTCTACGGGCGCGTGACCGGCACCCCGGTGCTGGATTTCGACGGCATGAAATTGATCGACTTCGGCAGCGAATTCGTCGGCACGACGGGCCCGGTGCGTACGCTGTCGTTAAGCAATCCGGGCACCGGCCTGGTGGCGATCGACTCGATCGATATCGGTGATACCGCGTTCGAGATCATCGGCGGCGATTGCGGCGCGTTGCCGATCCGGATTTCGGTTGGCGGAAGCTGCACGCTGCAACTTCGGTTCACACCCGACAGGGCTGGTCCTCTCAGCGCCGAGATGCGCTTTGCCGGTACGTCAGTCACCAGCCCCGACTCGGTTGTTCTCGCAGGCAATGGTCTGGCGGCGCCCGTGGTCACGATCATGCCCGACCCACTGGAATTCGGCGATGTAGCGCTCACCAGCCAGGTCATCGAGACATTGATCGTGGAAAACACCGGCGACGGCGTACTCGAACCCGAATCCGTCACGATCGAGGGTGCAAACACCGGCGACTTCAGCGTCGAGATCAACGACTGCGCTGGCAACCAGTTACCCGGGGGGGCGTTCTGCGGCATCGATATCGGCTTCAGCCCGGGCGCGCCGGGCGTGCGCGAAGCAACGTTGCGCCTGGAATCCAGCGCACCGTCCAGCCCGCACCTCGTTTTGCTGCGCGGCAGCAATGATGTGCTGTTCTTCGACAGCTTTGAAGCGCAATGACTAGCGGTCCTTCAACCACTAGTATGCTGAACGGGTAAGCGGCCGGCCGCGACGAAGCGGCGCGGCCAGAGATCGAAACAGACTCAAGGGTCATCAGCATGAATACTCCCGATGATGCCGCAACGGCGGCCTTCCGCATCGATTTCTCTCGGCTGTTCGAGGGCTGGTTCCGGGAGCAGAATTGCGCGATCGCCTGCACCACCTACCAGGCCGGCAAGGTATTCCTGTTCGGCAAGGGCGAGCAGGGCGTGTCGGTCGTCGAGCGCACTTTCCCCCGTTCCATGGGCTTGAGCGCGCGCGCCGATCGACTCTACCTGGCCAGCCGGTACCAGCTCTGGCGTTTCAACAACATGCTCGATACCGGTGGCGAATACCAGGGTTATGACCGGCTGTTCGTCCCGCAGGTGGGCTGGACCACCGGCGATGTCGATGTCCACGACATCGGTATCGACGGCAAAGGCCAACCGGTGTTTGTCAACACGTTGTTCAGTTGCCTGGCGCGGCCGTGCGAGAGCGCCAGTTTCGAAGTCGTCTGGAAGCCGACGTTCATCAGCCGGCTGGCGCCCGAGGACCGCTGTCACCTGAACGGCCTGGCGATGTTCGAGGGTGAGCCGGCATGGGTGACGCTGATCAGCCGGTCCGACGTCGCCGAGGGCTGGCGCGACCACCGCCACGACGGCGGGCTGGTGGTCGATGTGCGCAATAACGACGTGGTGTGCTCGGGGCTTTCGATGCCGCATTCGCCGCGCTGGTGGATGGGCAAGCTGTGGCTGTTGAATTCAGGCACCGGCGAACTGGGGCATGTCGACCTGGATTCAGGGCAATTCATTCCGGCCTGTTTCCTGCCCGGTTACGCGCGCGGGCTGGCGTTTGCCGGCGACTACGCGCTGGTCGGTCTGTCAAAGGCCCGCAACCAGTCGTTTTCCGGACTCGAACTCGACCGGACACTGGCCGAGAAGACCGCCGAGGCGCGCTGCGGCATCGCCGTGATCCATCTGCCTACCGGCGAAGTCCGCCATCACATCCGCTTTACCGGTGTGGTCGAGGAACTCTACGACGTCGCCGTCATCCCGGGCGCGATCCGGCCCATGCTGCTGGGCTTCAAGACCGACGAGATCAAGCACATGATCCGGCCGGCGTGCGCCGGGCCCGGGTAGCCATCGACGCCAACGGCCCGGGCGCCCCGCATGGACTCGAGTTGATCGGGTCATATGACCTGTTGTCATTCAACGGCTTCGAGGCCCGGCCGTGAACCAGCCTTTTTCTGCGTCGGGCGCGCCGACATTGCGCGCTCGCCATCCACGTCCGGTCCGAAATTTTTCCGCAGCGACGTCGGTCGCACGCCGGTTTTGTCGCTTTCCATCATGCAGGGCAAGCGCTTCTTGTCTGCAAACGCAAACCCGTGGAGAGCGCAATGACCGAATCCAGCCCGTACCAGGCCGAACGACCTGATCCAGCCCGGTGGTTTTGCCCCGGCGCGATGATCCAGTTCTTCGTGTTGATCATCCTGGTCGCAGCGGCGTCGAGCGCGTGGTCGCAGATCGGCCGCCCGCTGGCGCCGGGCGACGATCCGCTGCGCGACCGCTGGGATTTCGACCCGGTGCGCGTGGACCACGAACTGTTCATCGCCGCGAACCTGGCCTCCGGCGACGCGGCGCTTGGCATCGGCTACCCGAAATCGCGCGACTTTCCGATCGAGGCGCCGGCCAGCCTTTACCGGCGGATTCCGGCGACAACCATTCTCGACGGCGCGGCCGGGCGAGTCATGGGCACGCCGTTCGAGCAGGTGGCGCTGGTCACCGAGGACGCCGACGGCACGCACGTCGATATCTATTCGGGCTTGCGCCCGGGTCAGGTGCATATCGGCCGGCACGATCTTCCGCCGGCCTGCGCAACGCCGCAGCACGTGCAGTGCCGGATTCCCGGACCGATCGAGATCGTGGTAGCCGATCTGGACGGCTTCGATCTGTCGCGCCCGGATCTCGGGCCGGGCAACCGCTGTCTGGCCAGCAATCGGCGCCACGACGAAGTGGCCGCGGCCTACCAGTGGCGAAGCGACGACCCGATTGCCGGAAGGCAGGCACTGGTTCGACAGGAAATCCTGAGCTGGGAAGGGCTGCAGCGGGCAGCCGACGCCGAAAACCCGTCGCAACCGACATTGAAAACGGTGGTCTTCGCTCATACTCGCACCCTGGACGAAGGCCAGCGCTTCCGTCTGCAGCCGGCCCAGGTCTTCGGCTCTCGCCTGGACGATGGAAACGTTGTCGCCCGCGATCTGTTGCTGGTCTATGCGGCCGAGCCCGACCCGGAGTCGCCGGAGTTCGACGACGGCCTGCCGATCGTCGCCGAAGGGGTCCGGCTCGAGCGCGATCCGAGCGAGGATTGCAACGACCTCAGTCCCCGCGTCATCACGTCGATCAACTTTGCCGATCGCGAGGGCCTCCCGGGGGATGGGCAGGCCCAGGAGCGCTTTCTCGAAGTCATCGGCGGCCCCGTCGCGGCGGATTCGCCGGCGCGCGACGGCTGGGATGTCGCCGCCGGCAATGCCGAGGAACTGCTGATTCTCGACGGCGACGACAATCAGCTGGTGCAGGCCACCGATGCGCTGGTCACTGCATTCAATACGATCGACAACGCAGGTGAGCCCGACCCGCTGATGGGAATAAGTGTCGCGATTCAGGATCCGGTCAGCGGGCAGGCCGATCTGTCAGTGCGAACCAACAGCGGATTTCCGGTTGCCGAATTCGAGAAATCCACCGCCCCCGTGGAACTGCGCCCGGATAGCCGGGTCCGGCTGCGCCCTGGCTTGATTACCGCCGGCGACGAAAATTTCACTATCGACGATCCCAACAGTCCTGCGTGTCTGACCGCCGGTTTCTGGGTCCAGGTCGACACCACGCGCGGCCCGCTGATCCAGGGGCTGTTCGCGGGGGGTGTAGACAACACCGCGATTGGCCCGCCCAAGCGTGAGGACTTCGACGGCGACGAAGAGATCGCCCCGCCGATGTGGCCGGACGAGAATCGGCTGGCGTTCAACCCACCGACCGCCGGGATTGAAAACCTCCAGTTCGCCGGCGGCGGCTTTCTGCGCGACCGGGACTCGGCCTCGCTCAGCTTCGACAGGCAGTGCGTCAACTTCAGCCGCTTCAGCGGCGACAGCGACGCGCTTTATGTCGCCCGCCCGGATGCCGCGCCTTTTCCGGCGACCGATGATACCCGGCTCGAGGTCGTCGGCAATTCCAGTCGCAGCGGCGATGAATTGTTCCCTGCGTTCCAGGGCCTGATCCGGCCCGTTGGCTTGCTGACGCCGCCCGACCATCGTGCCAACGTCGGGGCCGACTTCGTCAGCGTCAACATGGATATCGACGGCAATGGCGCCGTCGAGGCGTCCAGCGACGGCGCGATGCTGCTGCGGTTTCTGATGGGACTCCGGGGCTCGGCGGTGACTCTCGACGGTGAACTGATCGGAAGCGCTTGCACGCGCTGCACAAGCGTCGCGATCGTCGATTACCTGGCGGCCAACGCCGAGGCCTTCGATGCCGACGACAACGGCCTGGCCGACGGCCTGAGCGACGGCCTGCTGCGGCTGCGCTTCATGCAGGGTTCAGCCGGAAACAGCCTCGTCGACGCTGCGGTTGCGGCCACTTGCCGCCGTTGCGATTCGTCCAGCCTGAGCGATTACCTGCGTCTTCCGGAAGACGACCCGGTCATCGATGTGCCGATGATGGTCGCCTTCGACGCCGACGCCAACTCGGCCCATTACCGGCGTTTCGAAAGCGGCGTCGGCTCGATCTTCCTGAGCGAGGGCACCAGCCATGTGCTGCGCAATATCGAGACCTTCGATATCGTGCTGGCAGAACCGCCCAAGCATCTCGATTATCTTCCCGCCCTCGGCGGCGTGACCAATGTCAGCGTCACATCGGACCTGTTCGCGACATTCGAGAGCACCCAGAGCCAATCGCAGGAAATCACGCGCGAGACGACAACCGACTTCACGCTCAGTGAGTCCGAAAGCACGACCCGCACCGTGACGGCCGGGCTGGACTTGTTCGGGGTGGCCGGCGGCAGCGTCGAAGGCAGCGTGTCCGAGCTGACGACGAACGAGTTCAACGAGACCTCGTCGAACTTCCAGGGCGAGTCCTCGAGCTTCTCGATCACCCAGGTCAGCCGCGCCGAGCGCGACGACCAGCTCGTTACCCGGCTCAACGACCTCTACGTCTGGCGCTACCCGGCAATGGACATTCCCGATGCCCAAAGCACTTCGGCCCGCGATCGATTTTTCGAGATTTTCCAGCCGACGCGCCCGCTTAATTTCTTCTCCGCCGGCCGGGTCAACGACGCCTATCAGCCGTGGCATACCAATAACAACCTGCTGGGGTATCCGGTGTTTACCGGCAACAGCTTCCAGCCAGGGGTGGATGAACTGGGCCGGTTCCGGGTCGGGGAAAGCGGCACGCCGCGCTTCGAGCCGATCTGGAACGAATCGGCTTTCACGGTCGGCGGCCTGAGCTTCGGACAGCTGATCCAATTCACCGAGTCGACCAGTGCCGGCACCAGCCTGGTGACAAGCAATACCGTGACCGAAACCCGCGACACCAGCGTCAAGGCCTCGGCTTCGGCAGCCGGCGCGTTCAAGGGCATCGGCGTTTCGGCCGGCTTCAGCGAGGAGCGCAACTGGCAGGCCAGCAGTTCCTTCAGCTACGCCCAGGGTCAGTTCGCCAGCACCGAAACCGATGCCGAGACCGCAATCAGTCTGAATATCCCGGGCGACCTCGCCGGTGAGCGCGGCTACCGCTTCCACCCGGCCTGGTTTTTCACTGCCGACGGCGGTCTGAAGCTCACGCATGCAGTGGCCCTGGAAGGCATGGGCGTGATCCCCGAGACGTTCTGGCAGACCCACTATTCCGCGCCCGACGCGGCGCTGAATCTTCCATTCCGGTTTTCGCTGGATGTCTCGACCACGGTGCCGGATACCTTCCTGCTCAATACCGACGTGACCCGCAGCAGTGTCAAGGGAATGTTCTTTCGGGACGGCCGCGGCATCAATCCGCGCAATCCGGCCGAACGGCGCGGCACGGACCTGAGTTTTGCCCCGGAAGCCGGCGATCCGGTGCAGGTCGAGGTGCGGGTCTACAACCTGTCGGTCGGCACACCGGTGGAAAATCTCAAGGTGCGTTTCGAGGCCCAGCGCTTCGAACTCGGCCAGAACGTCGGGCCGCGCATTCCCATCGGCGAGGCCAGGATCCCGCTGATCCCGTTCCGGGGCCAGGTGGCGCCCGACCCCGACCAGCCGCTTTCGGAACTGGCCCATGTCAGGAGTGCGTTGACGTTGTGGGACACCACCGGATTCGGTTCGGATCAGGCCGGCGAACTGGCCACCTGGAAGGTGTTCGCCGTGCTCGATCCCGACGACGAGATCGCCGACGAGACCCACGAACTCGTCGATCGCTTCGACGATCCGCTGCTCGGCATCGACGGTGAGCCCGTCGACCCGCTGCCCGGCGAGGCCGACGTGTTTCTCGAAAAGGGCCAGAACAACAGTGGCTGGGGGCTGTTGCGCATTGCCCCGGCATCGGCCGACGACGCCTCCCGCCGGGCGGCAGACGAGGACCCGCGGACCGTCGCCGAGCTGACCGTCAACGGCCGCGGCGCCGACGGGAAGGCCCTCGTATCGCTTGACGAGTCGACCAGGCTGCGCCTGACGCTGGCAACGGAGCGTCTCACGACGCGCATGCGGCGGGTGCTGGTCTATGACGGTCGGCCCGAGGCCGGCGGCAAGGTGATCGCCTACGAACGCGTCCGCGGCCTGGATCCCGGTGGGATCGATCTGCCGATCGTCTGGCAGCCGCGTAAACGGGGCCTTCACGAGCTTTATCTGGTTTTCCCCGACGAAAACCGGGGCGGCCGCGGCGCCGCGGCCCCGGCGCTGACCGTCGACGTCCGCTGACAGGAGAACGATATGTACATTTGCCATCGAAAGATCATGGCGCTGGCAGCCGTGCTTGCCGTGGCCGGGCCGCTTGCCGCACAGGTTCAGCAACTGCGCTTCGAACCGATCATCGTCAGCGCGGCCCCCGCCTCGACGCTGGACTTCGAGCTTCGCTACGCCACCGATCCGCCCAGCACCGCACTGACGGGGCTGGGCCTGCGTCTGCACTGGGATTCCAGCCAGGTTTCGCTGGACGCCTTCACCCCGGCCGTCGACCAGGCGCTGCTGGGCCAGAATGCGGCCGAGGACGATACGCTGGATTTCGACGCCAACCCCGACACCGACCGCTTCGCCGTCATCGCCTGGGCCGACCCGGCGGCCCGCTGGCCCGGCTTTGCCGACGGGGTGCTGGGCACCGCGACCGTGACGCTGGCGCCGGGCTTCTCCGGAGTCACGACCCTGGGGCTGTCGTCGACATCCACGCCGGCCGGCTGGACGCTGAGTGACATTCCGGCAACGATCACCGACCCCGACATCGGCGTTCCCGCACCGGAACTGGCGCTGGAAAAGCGCTGGCTGTCGCTGGACGGGCGACCCGGTATCGATTTCGGTGACGAGGCGTTTTTCGAAATCGAAGTCACCAACCCAGGCCTGGTCGGCATCGACGCCGTCGCGGTCACCGATCCGCTGGCGCCGGATTGCGACCGTTCCAATGTTCGGCTCCTGGCGGGCGAAAGCCGTACCTGGCAGTGCTCGCAAGCCGATGTCGTCGCCAGTTTCGTCAACCAGGCCGTCGCCACGGGCACCGCGTTGGACAACGCGGCCACGCCGGTAGCGGCTTCGGCGAGCGCCGAAGTGACCGTTCTCGACCCGTTGCTGGCCGTCGTGATCGATCCGCCGACCCAGCTGGTGCGCACCGGTGCCGCGGCCGGGTTCGAAATTTCGATTCGAAACGACAGCGACCAGGCGCTCGACGAGATCGAGATCACCAGCCTCCAGGTCCCGGCCTGCGACCTTGCACTGGATACGCTGGATGCCGGCGCCGCAACCACGTGGACCTGCCAGCACGTCGACGTTGCCCGGGATTTCGTCAACCGCCTGGAGGCTACTGCGATGCGGGGCGAGCCGCCGGCGCCGACGCTGCTCAACCAGGTTAGCGCCGAGGTTCGTGCCATCGATCCGGCCATCGAGCTCGCGTTCGAGGCCGATCCGGAGACCGTCGAGATCGGCGCGCCGGTCGAGTTCACGCTGCGCCTGACCAATACCGGGAATTCCGGGCTGTCCGGGCTCGGTGTGAGCGTAGCCGACCAGGCCGGCTGCGACCGCCAGTTTTCGACGCTCGCGTCCGGCGCCACGCTGGAGTGGAGCTGCGCGCGCGATGCGGTACAGGGCTCGTTCACACTGGCCGCCACGGCCGTTGCCTCGCCGCCGGTCGGCGATCCGGTGACCGATACGACGCAGCTGAGCATCGAGGCCTTCAAACTCGTTTTTCGCGACGGGTTCGAGACCACGCCTTGAGGCGGTTCTGCACGGGGCTGCCGCCGCGGTTGCCGCGGCGGGCAGGAGAATCCCGGCTCAAGCCCGAGGCGACGGAAACCCCGCGGCATGTGTCGGATGGCCTGGGCGAGTTCGCCGGGCATCCGGCGCGGGGTTAGAGGCCTGTTATCGGGATGACGGCAATCGGTGCACGATGCGTCTCCCAGAAAAAGCCGGCGACGACGGGAAAACGCAGATCCGGCTTGCGGGCGAGGGTTGCGCGTTCATCAGGCGGGGATACCACCGGCGACCGTGGGGTCGCCGGTGGGTCGGGTTGGCTGACCGCTATTGCCAGATGATGACGTGCGGGTCGAGGACCTCTCGGCCCTGGCTTACCACGTCGTACTTGCAGCCTGGTGCTTCCAGGCATACGCCATCGCCGCGGCTTCGGACCGTGAAGACGTTGTTCCCCGGCGTCAAGGGCACCGTATTCATCGGTCGGTTGCCCGGATTCTGGAATGGGGTATCTCCAGGAAATCTGAGCACGGTGGATCGTCCCTGTCCGTTTGAAAGATCGACCAGCCTGACCGTGGCGCGCGCGCCGCCGATTGCACGGAATGTCGGTGGGGACACCTCGGGCGGCGCGCCCGGGTCGGCCGGCAGCGTTACGGTCAACACGCCGTCAGGAGGCGACGGTGGCGGCGGTGGCGGCGGTGGCGGCGGTGGCGGTGGCGGTGGCAAGTCGATAAAGCGGTGGTGAAGCTTTTCATTGCGTGTTTCCCTCTTGGTCGGAAGTGGCATCGGCGGGGTCTGCGACCAGCGCCGTGAATCTCGGGTTGTCCGTTAGCGGCCGCAGGCGGGGGTCGTCGGCCAGGTCTCGCGTCGGCAGGCCCTTGGCCACGGCGTCTTCGAAGTGATCGACGGCTTTCTCGGTTTGCTCGAGCTCCAGGTAAGCGAAGCCGGCGGCGCGGTGTGCAAACATGTTCAGGTCCTCGGTCTGCTCGAGGCGTTCGAGTTCCGACAGAGCCTCGGCCTGCCGGCCGGTCTTGGCCAGGTAGCCGGCCACCAGGCTGCGCGCCTCGTGGTCGGCGGGGTTGACCTCGAGCCGCTCGTAGCCCAGCCGGATCGCGGTTTCATAGTCCGAGGTGATCTCGTCCGGGTCCTGGTCCGGCTGCATTTCCAGCGCTTCGGCCAGAAAGCCGTGCCAGCGGAAGTCGCCGGGCGAGAACAGCTCCAGCGCGCGGCGGTACATCGCTTCGGCCTGGGCGTATTCACCGGCGTAGAAATAATAGCTGCCGGCGTTGGAATAGGCCCTGGGCGTGGGATTGCGCTCCAGCGACTGGCGGTTGATCTCGGCGGCGCGCAGGTAGTCGCCCTCGTAATAGTGGATGGCCCCCAGGCTGATATACGGCACCGGATTATCCGGCGCCAGCCGAATGGCCTGCGTGAGCTCGCTGATGGTCTCGTCGACCTGCCCCTGTTCGTAGGCGACCCGGGCCAGGGCAAAGTGATGCCGCCAGTAGGCCGGGTCCAGTTCGATGGCGCGCCGCAGGTGGTGTTCGGCGGCTTCCAGTTCGCCGTCCGTGCGCAGCGACTGAGCCAGCCCGGCGTGCGCGTTGGCGTTGTTGGGTTCGGCTTCGAGGGCGCGCGTGAACAGTTCGCGCGAGTCGGTCACCCGCCCGGTTTCGCGGTAGACGTTGCCCAGCGCCACCAGGGTTTCGGCCCGGTCGCTGGTGGCCTGGGCCTCGCGGCAGGCGGCAATGGCCTGGTCGGCCAGTTCGCTGTCGCCGACAAGTTCGTACTGCTGCCAGTAGGCGGTGCAGATGCCGGCACGGGCCAGTCCGAAGGAATCGTCGAGCACCAGGGCGCGCTCGAACCGGTCGATGGCAAGCTGATAATCCTCGACGGTGTTGCCGTTTCTCAGCTGATCGCGTCCGCGCAGGTACTCCTCGTAGGCGCGTTGGTCGCCGGTGGGCACTTCGACCAGTTTCTGTTCATCCAGTACCTGCACCCGCAGCACGTCGACAATGGCCCGGGAAATGCTGTCCTGGACGGCGAAAACGTCCTCCAGCTCCCGGTCGTAGGTATCGCTCCACAGCTGGTGACCGGTGCGGCCGTCGACCAGGCGCGCGCTGATGCGTATGCGGTTGCCGTCCTTCCGTACGCTGCCTTCGAGCAAGGTGCCCACGCCCAGCGCTCGGGCAACTTCTCGAACGTCGGCGTCGCTGTCGCGAAACGAAAAAGACGAGGTGCGTGCGGCCACCTGCAGTCCCGAAAGCGGCGCCAGCGCGTCAAGGATGGCTTCGGCCATGCCGTCGCAGAAGTAGCCGGTATCCTGCTTGGGACTCAGGTCGGAAAACGGCAGCACCGCTATCGATCTTTCGGGTTGACCCCGGGTGTTTTCGCCGGCGCCGCGTACCAGTACGAAGACCAGTATCGATAAAAGTCCTGCAATGATCAGGTAGTCCAGCCAGCGCCAGTTCCATTGCAACGGGACCGCGTTGTCGGAATCCGGCTCGGGAAGGCTTTCGGCCGTGCGCACCACGCCCTCGGGCGTGATGTCGTAGATCCAGGCGAGCACCGCGGTCACCGGGAAGCCGATGATCGCCATCACCACCACCAGCGTCATCACCCATTCCGGGATCAGCAGCGCGGGAAGAATGATGTCGGCAACCTGCAGCACGCCCCAGGCCGCGATCGCATAAACGCCGACGACGCGAAAAACGTGTCTGCGTCTTAGTTCACCCAGCGTTCGGCCGACTCGTGAGCGATCGGTGGCCATGCGTTCTCCCGGCGTCGTGAGGTGTCGACTGTGTTCGCCGCCGATGATCTGAATGGCGAATTGTTCGTTTCCGGCTGTACGGCGCACGAGCTTCGGGCTCAGGCCGCACGCCGCCCCGAGTATATTGCGTTGTGGCCTATTTCACAATTTCCGCTGAAGTATGTGCCGAGCAAGATGCGGGCGTTCATCGATTTCCTGGCCGAGCGCCAGGGGAATCCGGATAACAGCCGGTTACGTGTCCCGGTTGGCTTCGAAGTACTCGCGCTGTTCGCGCACGCCGGCTTCCAGCTTTTCCTGCAGCGCGCGGAACCGGGGATGTTCGACGATGGGCGCGAAGGTCGGGTAATCCTCCAGGCCCCACCAGTAGTAGCGCCAGTCGTCCTCTACAAGGTCTTCGAGTTCGTCCAGCGCGGCGTCGTAGTCACCGTTGTGAGCGTGAACGAAGGCCGGCTCGATGCCCACGACCAGCCACGGGCCCTGCTCGTTTCGGGTCCGCTCGACCCAGTCGGAAAAAGCCTGGAACAGCGGTCCGGTCTCGTCGCCGCGCCCTGTTTGCCGCATGCAGTAAAGCGCGGTATTGGCCGCCAGCAGCTGCGTGGGGGTGAGCTCCGGCGGGCTGCGAAAAAGGCCGGGGAAGTCGTCCGCCAGAAGGGCCAGCGCTTGCGAGCAGTCGCTGCGCGCATAGTTCTGGGCCATCAGCCACTTTGTCAGCGGATCCGGGTTTCCCATTTCATATATGGCCTCCAGCTCGCGTTGATGTGCATCCCATTCGCCGCGGAAGCCGTGGATGATCTGACGCAGGTAACGACCCAGGAACGGCATGTCGTGCATGGCGAGCAGCTCGTCGGTGCATTTTTCGGCCGACTGGTCGTCGCCGAGATGCAGCCAGAATTCGCAGACCCGGAACCAGCGGCGGGCGCTGTCCGGGTCCAGTTCGCGCGCACGGATGATGTGGCGCATGGCCTGGCCGGTCTCTCCGGTCTGGGCCAGGTAGGTGGCGATGCGGTCGTGGGCCTGGGCGAAGTCGGGCTGGTCTTCGATGATCCGGTGGAGCCGGAACAGCGCTTCCTCGGCGCGGCCCACGGCCCAGAACGCGTCGGCCAGCCAGACGCTGCCCAAACCTGAGAACGGGTCGAGTCTCACCGCCGTTCGCAGCGGCTCTATCGCGTCGTCGTAGCGCGCCTGGCGGAAGAGGATGCGGCCCAGGAATCGGTAGGTAGCGGCATCATTGGGGTTGATTTCGATGGCGCGGCGGTAGGTCGCGATGGCCTCGTCGGGGCGCCCGTTGTTGAAATGCCAGTTGCCGGTGGTACGGATCACGAGGGATGAATCCGGCGCCAGACGGCGGGCGCGCTCCAGATAGGGTTCGGTAATGTCTTGATCGTTTTGTAGGGTTCGCATCGGGCCCTGGCTGCGCTGCATGCTTAGGGCATCGACCATCCCGATCAGTGCCTCGACGCTGTCGGGCTGCAGTTCGAGCGCCTCGCGGAAAAAGGCCACCGCACGGTTGGCCGCTTCCAGCGTGAACCGGTCCATGGCGAAGCGGCCCTGGGTGATCAGTTCCCAGACCCGCTCCGAATCCGCGTGCGGCGTGTCGCGCTCCGGCAGCAGTGAATTGCTCATGGTGCGCGCGACGGCATTCGCGATTTCGTCCTGGAGCGCGAACAGCTCGCCGGCCGGTCGGTCGTAGGTGCGCGACCAGATATGCTTTTCGGTATCGGCATCGATCAGCTGCGCCAGCACCCGGATCGTGTCGGAAGAATGCTGCACGCTGCCCTCGAGCACCGCGTCCACCTGGAGCTTCTCGCCAATTTCGCCGATGCTGGCTTGCGTATCGCGAAACGCGAACGACGAAGTGCGTGCGACCACGTCCAGCTCGGGTGACAGGGTGAGCATGTGAATGATGCGGTCGACCAGGCCGTCGGCGAACGGACCCTGGTTGCCGGTTGTGCTCATGTCCGAAAACGGCAGCACGGCCACCGCGCGGCCGGGGCTGGCGGCCAGTTCCGGGCCGGTACCGGACATGCGATCGCCGCGCTGCCACGGCTGGAACCAGGCCAGGCCGAGAATGGCCGCCAGTAAAAGCACCAGCAGGCTCAGGCGCGCCGGCCGCCGCGTCCTGGCAAGCGGCCGCGCCGGTGCCGAATCCGGGCTCGATTCGGAGCCCGACGCGATCAGCGCCAGGGCCTGGTCGTCGTCCAGCGGGGTCCATTCCCGGGATTCGAACAGGTAGCCCCGACGCGGCACCGCCTTGAGTACGCGATGCGGCCGGCGATCGTCGCCAATCGCCCGGCGCAGCGCCGAGACCGCGACGTTGACCGAATCGTCGGTGGCCGCTTCCAGATGGCCCCACACCCCTTCGATCAGGTCGTCCCGGCTCAGCACCCGGCTGCCGTGCTCGGTGAAATAGTTCAGCAGCGTCAGCAGCCGCGGCGACAGCTGGATGACCTCACCGTGCAGGTGAACCTGGCCGCTTTCGAGGTCGATCACCCGATCGCCGATTTTGATGAATTTCACCGCGGCTGCCTTCAGAAATGAGTGTAGTCCGTGATTATAGTCACATCGTTCCAACGCGCGGCGC
>Ga0209944_1000429_pt1 | contig 18789 bp, 16 predicted proteins | sample SalPonR1_C_D2_MG_FD_185701 | JGI IMG/M metagenome (GOLD analysis project Ga0209944, IMG submission 185701) | Salt pond soil microbial communities from South San Francisco under conditions of wetland restoration - Salt Pond MetaG R1_C_D2_MG... ...
ACAACTTTGAATACAGGTGTCCTCAATGTAGGTATTTCTAATAAGAGGTCACTTGAATAACCCGGTAAAAAATAATTCAATAATAATCCCACAATTATCCATACTACAAATAGAGATGCAAATACATAAAATATATAAATTCCGCCAAATGCACCAACCAAACCTATTATCATAGCCGTCTGTGCCATACACGGTATTGAAATAGACATCAAGGTACTGGCAATAAACTGTTCCCTTTTACTGTCCAAATTCCTGGCAGCTAAAGCAGCAGGAACATTACATCCAAAACCCAATATCATAGGTATTATGGAAAACCCGTGTAAACCCACTTTATGCATTAAGTTGTCGACCAACACAGCCAAACGAGGTAGATAACCTGAATCCTCTAAAATGCTTAAGACAAAATAGAAAGAAACAATATAGGGCAGCACTGCTGCAAACGGGATAAATATCCCGGTAGTTAGAAGCCCAAAAGACTGTTCAAAATCAATCTGCCCATTGACCAGTTGACCGATAAACAGGTCATGCAAGAAAGATCCTTCATTTAATAAACTGCTAATACTCATTAATAAATTATAGTATGGTCCTTCAAAAAAGGGCTCTGCTATATAACCAATCAAACCCTCCCCTATAAATCTGATCACAATGAAAACTAAATATAATATACCTGCTGCAATCGGCAAGCCTGACCAGGGCTTAAGAGTATATTCTTCCAATATTTCTTTACCCGAATGATGTTTGGGTTTAATCTCCTGTACTGCATTTATAATGTGACCTATTTCAACCCATCTTTGATCAGAAGTTAATTTCTCAAAATCTTTTATTTCACGATAGTCTATATAATCCAAAGCCTCTCTCAAACCATTACCGGTTGTTGCCACTGTTGGAATAACAGGCACTTTGAGTTTATCCCTCAATTTATCTAAATCAATGTTAATTCCCTTATGCTTAGTCTCATCCCACATATTTAAAAGAACTACAATTGGGATATCTTCTTCTAATAACTGTAAAGTTAAATTCAAATTTCTTTCTAGGTTGGTAGCGTCGATTATATTATAAACTATATCTCCTTCTTTTAACATCTCAACTGCTACTTCTTCTGCTTTATTGGTGGGATCAAGTGTGTAGGTGCCTGGAACATCAATCAATTCAATATTTTTCCCATTATGTTTAAATAAACCTTTTTTATATTCAACAGTTGTTCCAGCATAGTTAGAAGAGGTAACACTGGTACCTGTCAGCCTTGAAAAAACAACACTTTTACCAACATTCGGATTGCCCATTAATAAAACTTTCATCTATGGCTCTCCAATCTTACCATAATTTTTTCAGCCATCCCTCGACCAATGGCTATTCTTGAACTATTTTCTATTTTGATGGTAATGGGACCTCTTAGTACCATATCACTTATTTTTTTTACACTCTTACCTTTTCTGATTCCTAGAGAGTCTAATTTTTTTCTTAATTTTTCTCCCCCTCTAAAATCAGTAACTATTCCCTTTTCTCCTTCTTTTAAATGAGATAACGAAATTAATCTGTTTTTCACTATTTGATCATCTCCTAAAATATCTAATGATATTCATTATCAATTTATGCATATATATATATTAACACAAGTTAAAGTTTAGTTCAATAACATACATCTATCATTTTTACTGATAAAAAAAGTAAATATCATGATAATCGAGACCAGTAGGAAAGTTAAAGTATAGCCTAATAGGTTAATCAAAAGGCCTCCAATTAATGGTAAAATAATAATTAATATATTTAAACTATCTCTGATCCCCAAATAGATTGTGCGCTTATTATGAGAAGTTATATCCAACAAATAGGGAGTAAAACCTATTTTCCGCCCGCTGACTACAAAACCAATTAAGAAAAAAAGGTATTTATATACCTCAGGTCCGATTCGTCCCGCTATTAGTGCTAATATAGGTATAATACCGCCAATCAAAATACAAATTTTTACAATATTTTTTGCATTACTTCGATTACCTATATATCCCCAAAAAATGTTTGATAAGATCATCCCTGTAATTTGAAATATTAAGAATGTACCCACATATTGGCTGGAAAGCTGAAAAGTATCTTTGGCATATACTATATAAAAAGGTAGTATCATCAAACTAAAACTAGACATGTTTTCAATTATGACAAATTTCAAAAAAGGAGGATCACTTTTTAATATACTGGGAACTTTTTTTAAAAAAGTTGAAAGTCTTAATTTGTTGTTATTTACCACAGAAGGTTCTTCATCTATAAACCAAAATGAAAAGGCTGCAATAATAAGTCCTGCAAAACCAATGATAAGTAATATACTATAATTACTGGGAAATGTTAATTTCCCTGGACTAAAAATATATTTAACAATAAGTCCTCCAGTAAAAGCCATAATACTAGCCACAAATTGTTTGGCTGCAAATATTTTTTCTCTATCTCCTTTTGTAGTTAATTTAGCAATTATTTCATTGTATGATAAAGAAGCAAAACCCCCACTTATTGAAAATATGAATATTAATACAAAAAAGAAGAAAACAACCATTAGGGGATTGCTTTTGCCATAATAGTAAGTAGTTAATGCTAAACCAAAAAACGAAAAGGCCCTTAGATATATACCCGTGATTAATATTTTCTTTTTATACTTAACATAGCTTAAATAATGACTAAATATTATATTAAATAATCGCGGTACACCTAATATCATTGAATATAGTAATCCGAAAATTATTTTAGAATCTATCAGTTCAGCTATCAAAGAGGGTAATACAGTATTTAAATCAATCATTGACATGGTTAAGGCTAAGAAAGCCCCATGCCATAGGAAAATAAGATAAACTTTTTTATGATTTATTTTGATATTATCCCCCCCTGTAATTATTTAAATCAAATCATATCAAATATGTATATCTGCTTCAGTAAAACGCTTACATAATGTCGATTAATTTTAAGTAAATTACTTTTTAAAAAATATCGAGTCAATATCTATAATGGAATCATAGATGATGGACTAATTCAATGTACGGGCTTTTAATATATGTTTTTATAATTATATAGACCTTTAAATTGATGAATAAAATGTTATATGATAATATTAATTTATTAGGAAAAGCAACTTATGAAAGGACTTTTATATGAATAAATTAATAAAAACAAAATCAGTCGAAAAAAATAATAAGTTGGCTTATACCGGTTGGATTCTAATATGCTTACTTTTTTCCTGGGGAAATACATCATTAGGCTTTATTTTTCTTATGATCCATTCCTTGATCTATTTATATAAAAATAGGAAATCACTCAAATTTAAAAAAATAATCAATAAAAAAATATATCTTTTTTTAGTTTTATTTATTATTTGGAGTTTAATTTCTTCACTTTTTGCTTATGATAAAAAACTCGCTTTTACTTCTTCAATAGTTTTTGCAATATTATTATTAGTTACAATTTTTGAAACACAAATTTTGATCACTCTGAAAAAAAATAATTATAAAGTATTATTGCCAACTATTTCTATAGGAATTACTATTTCTGTCCTTTATATTATTTACAATTACTTTAGCACAGATATTTCACGTGCTACTGGTATCTTTTCTAATATCAATGATACAGGCACTTTGTTAATGGTTTCTTTGATATTTGTTATTTCATACTTTGAATTTTTAAAAAACAAATATAGATATTTAATGCTAATACCTGGCATTTTAGGTTCTTTAGCAATATTATTGACCCTATCAAGAGGCTCATTTATAGGGCTTATAGCCGGCTTAACAACATACAGCTTAAGATCAAAAAAACATATAGTGGTTTTTGTTATCATAATATTATTGATGTCTGCTGTGATTTATTCTAATCCAAAATTGAATAATAGATTTTTTGATTCAATAACAATAAGAGAAAATATGGATAGAATATATATTTGGCTTTCGTCAGTTGAAATGATTAAGGATTATCCCATTAAAGGTGTAGGACCCGGCAATTTTCCAATAATCTATCCTTTATATAAACACGATTATGATCAAAAAACTCATACCATGTCTTATGCGCACAATATATTCTTAAATATGGCTGTTGAAACAGGATTAATAGGCTTTATATTATTTTCAGCTATAATAATTATAATATTAATTATGGCTATAAAAATTTATAATAAAAACGCATTAAGTAGGGGGGTTGTAGCTGCCTTTCTGTCTGTTTTAATACATAATCAATTTGATTGTACTATTTTAAAATTTGAAATCGGAGTAGTATTTTGGATATTAACAGGTCTAATTATCGCTATTTGCTTTTCAGATAAGAATCATAAAGTAACTTAGCCACTTTTTTGATAGCTCCTCTATCTCCCATCCTCTTTTTGCCGGCTTTACTCCTTCTTTGATATTCATTATTATCTTCTAATAGTTCAATTATAGAATATGCTACATTTTTAAAATTCCTTTCTACAAATTTCACACCTTCACCAAGCAATCTTTTCTGATCTACGGCAAATGCATAATCAAACTGAGCACCTGTCCCGGGAAATATTATAACTGGTTTGCCCATGCCAGCAGCCTGTTCGTTAGCAGTACCAGCCATCCCTATAAATAATTGAGCCTGATCTAATACATCACCAAAACCATTATAAATTATATTGACATTACTATATCCATTTTTAGATTGCATCTTTAATCGTACATGCTCATTTGTAGATTTGATAACTTTCCAGTTTAATGTCAATAATTTTTTTCTAAATTTATCATTAGAAAAATTATTCGTAACAGCAGTTAAAAATTCATATTTATCCTTTTTCAATTTCTCTAATTCCTCTATAACATTAATAAAATCCATCATATTTTGATGGGCTTCTCTCCTACTACCCGGCAAAATTCCAATTTTAATACTATTTTTTTCTAAATTAAAGTCAAGCTTTTTAATAGCAAAACAGTCCATCATCAGATTTCCAAAAAAATCTGCTTTAACTCCATGTTTGACTAAATCTTCTTTTGTTTTCTGATCCCTTGGTAAAACTATATCTGCATACTTTTTCATTATCTGTTTCTCTACTTTATAATGACTATTTATATATTCTGATTTGGCAGTAGGTAAAAAAATTATATCTCCACCTTTAAAAAACCCAGTTAATAAAAGAATATAAACATCACCTACTACTACTGAAAGATCATATTTGTTTTTACTCATCTTTAAGATTTTAATTTGCTTATATATATTGCTTAAAAGACCTGCCCTTAGATCATTTAATAAATTAACAAAGCTATTGCGAGCAAAACCGCCACTGGGTAACTCGTTTTGAGGACCGAGTATATCAACAGCTAAATTTTGAAAATGATCACCTTTACCTACAATAGGTAAAGCCCCAATATTAATCTTCTTATTTTTTGCTTTTTTTAATACTTCTTCAACTAGATTGGCGGCAATAAGATCTTCTCCATGGCCATTGCTGATTATCAATATATTTTTTTGTTTTATCATCTACATCATCCCTGTTTGAATTGAGATTTATAAAGATTATAGTAATAACCTTTTTTGTCATACAATTCTTTATGTTTACCTTTCTCTACTATATTGCCACTTTCTAATACTATTATCTTATCTGCATTGATAACAGTAGATAAGCGGTGGGCAATTATGAAGGTCGTCCTGTCCTTCATAAGCCGTTCCAGAGCCTCCTGAATCAAGGCTTCTGATTGCAAATCTAATGATGAAGTGGCCTCATCTAAGATCAATATTTTATGATCTGTAAGCAGGGTTCTGGCGATTGAAATCCTCTGTTTTTGCCCGCCTGAAAGAGATACTCCTCTTTCACCCACTTCTGTTTGATAACCCCTATCAAAGTCCATTATGAACTGATGTGCATTGGCTTTGCGAGCCGCCTCTTCGATTTCCTTGATTGATTTTTGTTCAGCACCATAAGCAATATTTTCAGCTATAGTTCCCTTAAATAAAACTGTTTCCTGGGGAACAATGCCGATCTGTTTCCTCAAAGAATTTATCTTGACATCTTTTATATTAACCCCATCAATTAATATTTCTCCTTGTTCTGCATCATAGAACCTGGGGAGAAGATTAACTAAAGTAGTTTTGCCTGCTCCGCTATGGCCAACCAGCGCAACCATTTCACCAGGTCTTACAGTTAAATCTATATCTTTTAAGACCTTTTCGCCCTCCTTATAACTGAAGCTGACTTTATTGAAGTCAACCCGCCCTTGAATTGTGTCCACCTCAACTGCATTTTCTTTTTCTTCTACCTTTTCTTCCACATTTAAAAGCTTAAAAATCCTTTCTGAAGCACCCACAGCTTTCTGCATCAAGTTATAACTTTTACTTAAAATATTAATGGGACTGACTAAAAGACCTATATATCCTATGAAGGTAATCAGCTCTCCTGTAGTCATCTCTCCCCTTAATACCTTATGACCACCGTACCAGAGAAAAGCCGCTGCTCCGAAAGCAATAATTATTTCAACTACAGGTGTGATAGTAGCTTCCACCTGTACACCTTTTAAATTTTCTTCTAGAGTCCTATCATTTGCTCGGTTAAATTTCTTGATCTCCTTATCTTCATTATTAAAAGCTTTGACAATTCTAACTGCTGAAAGAGTTTCCTGTAATATATTAGTAACATTGCTCATTTCATTTTGTATTCTGGTACTTATAGATCTCATTTTAAAACCAAATTTACTGATCGCCACCGAAACCAGTGGGATAATCAAAAATGAAACCAGAGCTAGTTTCCAATCAATATATATCAAAAAACCAACAATTCCAATAATCATAATGGGCTGTAAAACAATATTTGATAACCCTGTTGTTAGACTTGTTTGAATAACATTTACATCATTTGTTATACGGGACATCAAATCACCGGTTCTTTGCCTTTCAAAAAAGCTTAAAGATAACTTCTGCAAATGCTGATAGAGGTCATTCCTTAAATCAACTATCACATGTTGACTTAATCCTGATATTAAATATTTCTGCGCATAATTAAATATGCCTTTAAGGAGATAGAGTAAAACAGCCCCTGCCGCAATATAATTTAAAATACCTGGATTGCCAGCAATTAAAACATCATCTATCAAGAATTTAAATAACCAGGGGATTAATAAGCCAGTTATACCCACCAATATTAGACAAATCAGACCAGCAATTAAATTAGCGGTATACGGCTTCATATATTTAAAAATTTTTTTATAGTCTTTCAATTTAAATACCTCCAAAAGATATTATATAATATATGGGGTATAACCTCAATCCAATATTGAATTTGAAAGTTTATTGCTATATAATAAATTAAACATATACACAAAAACTGGAGTGTTAATATATGACCGATGATATAAAAGTAAGCGTTATTATTCCAACTAAGAACAGAAAAAAAATACTTCGAAAGTCCCTTCAAGCTTTAAATAACCAAAGTTATGATCACAATAAATTCGAAATCATAATCATTGATGATGGATCAAGTGAAGACAATAAAACAATGATAGAAAAAATAAATTTAAAACCTGAAGTTAACTACATATACCAAGAAAACACCGGGCCGGCTCAAGCCAGAAATAGAGGTATAAAATTAGCCAAAGGTGAGTATGTTGTTTTTATTGACGATGACATAATAGTAAATAGAAATTTCCTTAAAAACCACATGAAAAATCACAAAAGTAATGACAATGTTATAGTTCATGGCCCCGTCATCTATACTAATGATTTAGAAAACCCTCGAAATACTGAAAAAAAAATGAGGGACTTTTCCAACGCCTACTTTGCAACTGGCAATGCATCAATTAAAAAAGATCACCTCAAAAAAGTCGGACTTTTTGATAGTAGGTTTAATGAATATGGATGGGAAGATCTGGAATTAGGGACAAGATTGAAAAAACTCAATTTAAAACCCGTTCAAGAAAAAGAGGCACGAGGCTATCATCTTAAACATGAATTCTCCCCCCAAGATATACCGAATATAAAAAACAGGGAACGGCAGAGAGGCAGAATGGCAGTCCTTTACCATGAAATTAATTCTTCTTTTGCAGTCAAGGCCTCTACCCTATATTGGAAACCATTTATGGTCATATTAGAAATATTAACCATCGGTAAATGGCCTCAAAAAAAAGCAGTGAATAAATTAATTACCTATCTACATGAAAAAAATATATATTCTTTAAGAAATTTCTTTTTGTATTTTGTCAAACTAGATTCATATCTGCTAGGATTAAAAGAAGGATATAAAAATAATTAATATATATATTTAATAGTCATCCAATCTTTTATTTTTCATTCAAAATTTTAATGTTAATGTTGATAAAGAAAACACGAACTGAATAGAGCAAAACCCCATACTCTTTTTGGGATAAAACTTTATATTTACTTTTTCCACCTGTCTGTTTTATAATTAGTTATTAATCAAAGTGCAATTTTTTTGAACTTTCCTTTATATTTTTATATCTTTCTTATTTAAATTATTTCTTGTAATTTAATTATTCTCCTCTTTTGGATTAAGATCCTGAAAAATATCATTAATGATATGATCAGCAGCTCCCCCTTCTAATCTGAGGTTCTGCAGCCTTTTCTTCATTACCTTTATGCCCTCACCTTCTAAGAGATTAAGGATTTTTGCCGTTAGGTCTTGATTGTTAATTAAACCCCTCATTTCAGGTACTATTTCTTTTTCTTGGAGCAGGTTAATTAAAGAAATATACTTCCTATTGCGAGACATCTTTGGTATAATGACCCTCTTTAAAAACTTACCTAACAGGGGAATCTCCCCTAATAAACCGATTAAACCTGGTAGAGGGATTAACTCTGGCTTATTCAAAGGTAGGATAACCAACATTGGGGTCTCCAATACAGCTAATTCTAAATTATTGGTACCAGGAATAGTTAAAGCGAAATCAGCTTCTCTCATAATGCTGTAAGGATCTTCTTCATAAATTTCAATTACAAAATCATCAATGCTTAAGCGGTTTTCTTCTTTTTTATATACTGTATCAAAATTTATCCTCTTATCTCTTAAACTCCGCTTTATTTCCTTCTCATTAATAAAAGGGGCTTTTGTTAAAATGAATCTGTATTTACTTTTCTTTTGCTTAATCTCAGTGGCAGTATTTAAAAATAGAGGCAGAATGTATTCGAACTCCCGCGGTCTGCTGCCTGGCATTAAGCTTATTATTATTTGATCATCCTTCTTATTTAATTTAGCCTTGGCTTGTTTGCTGTTTAAACCTGGTTGAACTGAATCAATAATCAGATTTCCCACAACCTTCAATTTGGCAGGATCAGCACCCTTTTTTAACAATCTCTGATATATTTTTTGGTCCGATACATAGAATTTTTTTATACTTTTAATAAATCCATAATCTCTTTCTGTATAAGAATAAACAGGATAATTTAATCTCTTAGCCAAAAAAACCGCATGCATAAGATCTCCGCCTAAAAAAAGGACAAATCCTTTTTTAGCTGCTTTGAAATTGCTAGGCTTTATATTGAAAAGAATAAACTTTAGATAATCCTTGCTGTTATATACTGCCTCAACCCCCTTTAATCCCAATAATACTTTGGCTTCCTTTCCACTAGAAAAAACGCAGGGTGGAATAAATATATATATGTTTATTTTAATATTCTTTTCATTTAATTTTTTTACCACAGGCTTAACCCAGGCAGATACCTCGCCAGGACTATTTGTAGTTAATATAATATTCATCTAAAATGTAGCAAGGAAGCTCCAGCTAAATCCTTTCTTTGATTTAGGTGAAGGGGAATTGCTACGATCTTCACCCCTCTTTCCATTTTTTCTATTAATTCTTGATACTTCTAATTATATAAAAAATAATTAATATAGAGTTGATATACAAGTCAAAAGCACACAATCTACTTACAAATGTATGATTGAATTAATTGGCATCAATACTATAATAAAATGTAGGTGATTAACTTCTCTGATAAATACTATATTACCATACACCATCTAAAGCTATATAAACCAAGTAAAAAAAATTAAAAAGTTGAACTGCTTATTTAAAAATTAAAATTATGCTCTTCGGTCAGCCCTCAAAATCGTTAAACACTGACGGTTTACCAGCTACACTAAATCCCATGATCATACTTATTACGTCGCAAGGAACAACTTTAATCTACCTTCACAAGTAACTGTTGAAACCTATAAAAGTAATAAAAAAGCCTAATTCCACGGACAAATTGAGGTTACCTTAATCAATAATAAGGGACGATTTTTTGCTAAGGTTCCCATTGAAGGTAGACATTCGATCTATTGCCCATTAGCTTTTGGACAATATCAATTAAGTAAAATTAAAACTGCCAAATTATATAAATATAAAAGCCAGTGGTATCTAGACTTAATTATGGAATATAAACAGCCTAAAAAAACTGTTAACTACGTAGGTGTTGATTTTGGTATCGTTAAACCGGCCATCTTTAGCGTGCTTAATAACAATGAAGATATCACAATCTCAGGTATTAAGTTGCGCTTTAAACGGATGAAGCGTAAAGCTGAAGCCCGTTCCTCTCACAGTAAAGCAACCTCTCTAATTGCTGAAATAGCTGACGAGTATAATGCCGTAATTGTGTTAGAAGATCTAAAAAATATCAGAAAGAATATAACAAATGATTATATATTTAATAACTATGAAAAACAGGTCTGAGCTTTCTATCAAGAAGTTAATCCTAAAGATACCTCACACATTTGGACTGTCTGTAGTAAAAAAGGGTCATAGATTAAGTCAAAATAAATTTGTCTGTGATAACTTACATTTACAAAAGGCTGATTATAATGCCAGTCTCAATATCGCCAAAAGAGCTATCTAATGATAGCATACAAGGTAACCTGTAGCCCCTATTGTCTTTACAGTAGGGATATAGGGTTTTTTAGTCAACTGTCCTTCAACTGGCTCTATTCTTGAATCACCCACTTGTGAAATAGAAAAGGTGTAAATTGTTTACGACTGTACTGAGTGCAGTTTTTAATTTAACAAGCTCTTTTTTAATCTTGTTTCTGATTAAGTGGGAGTAGTTGACCACAAGAATCATCCTTTATAATAGTTTCTTTAATAAACTCAGGTCTGTTTTAAGTGATGGGTACTATTTAATAATTTTACAACGGGATAATGATCATAAAATTTAACTCTTGATATAGAAACATTATCCACTTCTATGCTAAACATACGGTTTAGAGGTAACTCGAGCAGATATGCAATAATAATTCTTACTATTCCACCATGAGTAGCTATTAACACTTTTTTGTCTTGGTTTTCTTTTACAATTTGATCTATAGCCTCTCCAACTCTTTCTTCTACTTCCTGAATATGTTCACCTTCGGGAGGTTTACAGCAAGTTGGATCCTTTGCCCACTTATGAGCTAATTTAGGATAATTTTCTTCTATCTCAGCAAAGGTTAGACCCTCCCACTCACCAAAATCTATTTCCATCAAATCTGCAATCGTAATGAGATCTTTATTTTGATAATCAGCTATGTCTTTAACAGTATGATAAGCCCTTTTTAAAGTACTGCTGTAGATTGTGTCAAATTTTTCATCTTTAAGAAAATTATATAGTTCTTGGGCTTGTCTCTTACCTTTTTTATTTAATTCAATATCAACAGCACCTTGGTATTTAGAATCTTTATTCCACTGGGTTTCTCCATGTCTAACTAAAACTAAATTGGTTGCCATCTTAACACCTTCTCGTTTTTCATTTTCTTTTTCTATTATAATTGAAAAACAAGACTATATCAATTTTTATATGTTTTATATTATAATTTTTATCTAAATCTTGTGCTTAAATGGTCTGATTTATTCATATTATCCCAAGTTTGCCGTAAATATTTTCCAATAGCCGTCATGTCGACTTTGACAAAATTACTATTGTTTTGTAGTATCAATAATTGAAAATAATAAACTTTAATACTTTTGTTTAAATAGCTTCTATGGTAAAATATATGTAGTACCAACTGGAGGTGGCTACATGTATTTAAAATGTACTGGTAATAGACCCGGAAATGACTCTATTGGCTATTATAAAATTGTTGAATCTTACCGTGATGACAACAATAAAGTGAAACAAAAAATATTATTTAATCTAGGACCGATACCTCACAGTAAAGCCAATCATATTAAAGCTGTACTGGAAGCTAATCGTAATCCAGATGTAATTTGTACTTCTTTGGAAAACGTTGCTGTTAAGGGACATAAAAAATATTTAGATGTAGTGGTTTTATATCAATTACTTAAGAAGTGGAAATTGCTTAAACTGTTTTCTGATTTTAATTATGTAGTACCTATGATAATTAATCATTGTCTTGAACCCACTTCTAAAAAAGGTGTTACTGACTGGGTAAAAAAAACTATTTTACCTAAACTAATGGATGTCAATTATGAAAAGTTAAATCCATTTTCTATTTATCGTGAATTAACTAAATTGAACAAGCTTAAACCTAAAATTCAAAAACATCTTTTTGAACAAATTGATGATAATACTAAAGCTTTCTTTTATGATATTACTTCTACCTATTTTGAAGGTGAATGTTGTATAATATGTGCTAAAGGTTATTCTAGAGATCACAGGTTTGATAAAAAACAGGTAGTCATTGCTCTTGTAATTAATACGGAAGGTTATCCCCTTTATTGGGAAGTTATGCCGGGTAATACACAGGATGTTACTACTATTGTTGATCTAGCTGATAATTTAAGAAAAAAGTTAAATTTAAATGAATGTACCTTGATTTTTGATCGCGGCATGGTTTCAGAAGATAATCTTTATTATCTTGAAGATAAAGAGTTTCAATATGTTACTGCCTTAGATCGTGACCAGATAGATGGCCTTGATTTATTTGATCTCTCATTGTTTAAAGACATTGATTTAAATAAAGATGATTTAACCGATCAATTGCCAGGTTTTAATAAATATGATGATGACCTCTATTATCAACAAAAAGTTAAAGATGATAATACTAGATGTATCCTGGGTTTCAACAGGTCAATGAAAAAGGATAAATTAAAAACTTTCCATAAAAATATTGATAACCTAATGCAATTCATTGAAGAAAAAAACAAAGACTTAGCTCAGGCTAAAAAGAGCAGAAATAAAAAAGTAACAGCTCGCCAAATTGATAAACAACTAAAGAAAAAAAGATTACATAAAATCATTAAATATAATCTTACTTTTAAAAAATTAAAGGTAACTCGAAAAGATGGTACCAAACGGACAGTACATTCTTTTGAAATTGAAACTAAAATAGATAAAACTGCCAAAAAAGAAGCTACTAAAGCTTTTGGTCTTACCTGTTTTATTACCAAATTAAGTCCTGAAGAAATAGGAATTAAAAAGGTAATTTCTTCTTATAGAGCCAAGTATTTAATAGAAAAATGTTTTAAAATAATGAAAAGCATAGTCAAATTAAGGCCAGTCCGTTTGACTATAGAAAAACGAGTTAAAGCTCATGTAACAGTTTGTGTTCTTTCATATATGCTTTTAGTAACCATAGATGAGAAAATGAAAAAATCTAAATTAGATTTATCAACAACAGAAACTCTAAAGGAACTATCAGACTGTATGGTAGATAGAATTAAAATTAAAAATGATATTGAAAAACAAGAAATCATTACAGAAAACATTACTACACCTACTTCAACGCAAAAAGAAATTCTTAAAAATTTAGAATGCAAAAAAGTAGTAAGAAAAAACTTTTACAAAAAATACCTTGATATTCCCAAAATGAAGTGAATTAATAAGTAATGTAAACTGTAGTACCAAAAAATGGGGTTATCTTTTTAAAGAATCTTGTTTTAACAGGGATAATGTACTTTTATATGGCAAACTTGGGTATTATATAACTAAAACCCCTACTATATAAGTAGAGGCTCAGATTTTATACTTGTTATCAAATGGTAGAAGTTAATATAACTAATTTACAATCTCATCAACTTGCTCACTAAGTTCTGGGAAAACAGACTTGGTAATATGCTTTAGGCCAGTAATTAACCTGGGGGAAGCCCTATTTAATATATTCGCGTCAATTATATAAATTCTATCATTTTGTATTGCAGATATAGGTTGAAATCTCTCTCTGCTCTTAATTCCTTCTACCGATACCTCCATCTGTGCACTATGTGGAGTCGATATATATACGTCAGGATCCTCTATTAACAATTTTTCTAAGCTGTACTGTGGCCACTGTCCTTCTGCCAATCTACCTATATTTATTCCACCAGCCATTTGAATTAGATCATCTACAAAGTTGTTCTTGCCGGCTGTAAATAGAGGATCATTCCAAAGCTCATAAAATACTTTAGGCTTTTCATTAGTCTTCAGATGCTCTTCGACCAGACTTTTAATTAAATTCATTTTATTTTTCATATCAATAGCTATTTGATCTGCCTTTTCTTGGTTTCCTGTTATTAAACCAATCTTTTGAATATTTTCAACAGCTATCTCTACACTATCTGAACTGAACCCAGCCACCTTGATATTTAATTCTTTCAATCTTTCGACGGTTTCCATTTTATTTACAGAAGCAGCAATTACTAAATCCGGTTCCATAGTTATAATTTTTTCAATATTAGGTTCTGTAATAGTACCTATCTTTTCAACCTTGGTTGCCTTTTCTGGGTAATCAGCAAATGTAGTTACTCCTATAATATTATCACCTGCTCCCACCGCAAATAAAATCTCTGTTGTATTAGGTGACAATGAGATGATCTTTTCCGGTTTCTCTTCCATAACTATCTTTTCATCCAGATCATCTAATACTGTAAGTGGGAACTTTTGAGCAATTATACCTCCGCTAGTAATTAGTATACTAATAATTAACAATGAAATGATTAAAGTAATATTCTTTTTAGAAATCATTTTATTCCTCCTCTTATTTTTTATTTCATATTGTGAAAAATTCTATCCAACTGTTCTAAAAATTTTAAATTATGTTCCCTCTTTTTTACTGCTATCCTGATAAAATTATTGTTTAATCCACGATAATTACTACAGTCTCTAATTAAAATTGCTCGCTTAGCTAGCTTATTACAAAGATGTTGAGCCGTTATATTTAAATCAGATATATCAATAAATATATAGTTTGCATTAGGATAATACACATCAAGACCCTTATATTTTTTAAGATAATTATATAGAAACTTCTTTTCTTTATTTACAGATATTTTAGTATGCTTGATATACTGTTTTTGTTTTAAAAGCAGTTCTCCCGCTCTCTGAGCCATGATATTTACATTCCAGGGGTCTTTATGATCGTACATCTTATTTATTATATTTTTCTGGCCGATACCGAATCCTAATCTCAAACCTGGAATGGCAAAAATTTTTGTGAGAGATCTGAGAACAAAGAGATTATCATATTTTTTTAATAAACTCACTGCCGAAATATCCCTGTTCATAAAATCAACAAAGGCTTCATCAATTATAGTATAGATGCCTCGTTTTTTATTATATTTTAAGATATTAAAAATAGTATCTCTATCAATAAAATTTCCAGTTGGATTATTGGGATTACATAAAATACAAAGATCGATATCTTGACTAATATCTTTTTTTAATTTCTCAACATCTATTTTAAATTTGTTGCTTTTATTTAAATAATGATATTTGATATCATTGCCCTTTGAATTTAGGGCTTTTTCATATTCAGAAAAAGTAGGAGCAAGTATAAGACTATAATCAGGTTCTAATACTGAAATGAGCAGATAAATTAATTCGACTGCTCCATTACCTAGTATATAATTATCAGCAGTAAAACCATATTTTTGCGCTAATCTACATCTTAAATTTTCGGAGTTAGGTTGAGGATAATCTTCTATCAGCTTAAGTTCATTTTGTAATTTTTGATAAAGTTGTGGTGGAGGACCTATAAAATTTATATTAGCACTAAAATCTATTATGTCTTCTCGGCATAGATTATATTTTTTAGCCGCACCTTCTATATCACCACCGTGCTGTTTATTCATTACATTAACCCTCCCTTATAGCACTTCATATCCTCCATTAATTAATCTGGATTTAAAAAGTAAGTCTAGAAAAGGAAAATTAGCACTGATAACTGATGCAATTTCCTCACCAAACCTCTCTTCTTTTAGAATAACACCTATAATTGTACCACTATGGGCAGTTATTAATCCTAAAAAACCAGACTGTTTTTTCAATATACTTATAAGACTTTTCAGATCTTGCTTATTGATTATAGACTGATTGGCTAGACTACTGATAGTAGCTCCCCTTCCTAACATTTTATAGTTCTTGGTTTTTATGCCCCTTTTTATCAATTTTAATGCCTTTTTTATATAATTAGATTTCTGACTGTTTAAAGTAGCCAGATCTTTTCTTGCATTAAATGACAAGGTTTCAATCTCACCTCCATAATCAAAGATTAAAACGGGTAGTTGATCTATTTCTCCCAAATACTGATTTATATGACCATTTATATGATCAAACAATACAATACCTTTCATAAAAGTGGCATCAGACGGTTCAACTTCGAGTGCAATTTTTTTAACGAATTCGATTTCTACTTTTTTATTAAATAATAATAAGGTAGCTATTACAGCTGCTGTGATATCAGCAGTTGAACTACTCATACCTTTAGCATATGGAATATCAGATTCTATTTTTAAGTTTAAACCGACATGCTCTTTATTACAGTAACTTAAAGTTTTTTGCACCGCCAAATATGTCTTTTGCTTGTTATCGTTGATTAATATTTGGCTGTGTTTTTCTGTTTTCTTTACATAGGCTGTACTGTAAATATCTACAGGAGAACTTATTAAAAAATTTTCTCCATTCAAATATCCCTGAATAAATTCACCACAGCTGCCCGGTACTTTAACTTTTACTTCCATAACTATCTCCTTAAAAAAATAAAATTAACATGAATAATATAAGCACTTCCATTATCTCATTGAGTGCTCCGTAAAGATCACCTGTTAACCCATCAATCTTTTTGATAAAAAACCTGCCATATAACCAAACAGCTGCAGCAGTAATTGCTAGAATTAGGGCTCCTTTAAAGAAAAACAAAAATAGACTGACCAGAACTGTCCATAAAACAGAAATTAAAACCTGAGATTTTTCTAAATATATCTGATATACCTTACCCATTCCTTCTCTTCTTGCATAAGGAAATATAAAAACTGCCAATACCATCGCACAACGGCTTACGGTTGGAACCATTATCAAAGCTGCATTTTTCTGAGCCAGGGGAAGTTCGATTAATAAGATGAATTTTAAGAATAAAACCAAGATCAAAGCAAGCACACCGTAAACACCTATCCTGCTGTCATGCATAATTGATAGAACCTCTTTTTTATTTTTACCTCCAAATAGTCCATCAAAACTATCTGCTAATCCATCCAAATGGATACCACCTGAAAGAATGACAAAGAATAATAAAATCAGTCCATCCCTAACCAAATTAGGTAAAAACATTGTACCTAATAAATTGATAATAACTAAAACTAATCCTAAAAATGTTCCAATTAAAGGATAATATAACATGGAGCAAGCTATATTCTTTTCACTATAATTGAGTTCTTTTTTAACAGGTATTACTGTAATAAATTGCAGGGCTATTAAAAATGAATTCATCTCAGCCTCCTTAAAAATCAAGCGTATCGAAAGTAGCCATTTCTTTAATAATTCTGATAGAAGATTCAACTATACCCATTCCCAAAATAGCACCTGTACCTTCTCCCAATCTCATATTTAAATCAAACATAGGTCTTAAATTCAAATATTGATAGAGTTTATCGTGACCAGGTTCTACAGATTTATGAGAAGGGATCAAATAATTAATAACATCAGGCTCAATTAAATAAGCAATTAAGGCAGCTGCCCCAGATATTAGACCATCGATCATGACCGGCTTTCTATGAGCTGCACCCGCTAACATCACTCCTGCCATACCCCCAATTTCTAATCCCCCCACCTTGGAAAGGATGTCAATCCCATCATCCTTTTGGGGCTTATTTACCTTTAAGGCCTTGCTGATTACTGCTTTTTTATTTTCTAAGTCTTTTTTATCAAGTCCAGTGCCATATCCTACGATTTCATCTAAACTATTTTCAATTACCACAGAAATGATAGCACTGGAGGGAGTAGTATTGCCTATGCCCATCTCACCTGTCCCAATTATATTCTTTCCTCGATCAATCAACTGCTCTGCTATTTTAATACCTACTTCTATACTTTCAGCTGCTTCTTTGTGACTCATCGCAGGGCCTTTTAAGATATTATCTGTGCCTCTTTTGATATTGGCCTGGATCAATTTATCATCATCTATCTTTTCTATCATTCCGATATCAGTGATGGAAATATCCACATTGTATTGATTGGCAAATACATTGACAGCTGCTCCGCCCTTTAAAAAGTTTTTAACCATTGCAGCAGTTATAGTTTGAGGAAAGGCACTCACCCCTTCTTTAACAACTCCATGATCCCCAACCATGATAATATGTGCTTTTTGACTTACATCAGGTAAGGTTACTGCCGTTATCCCAGCAATTTTTACAGCAAGTTCTTCTAGATATCCCAAACTACCCGGTGGTTTAGTCAGATTATCAAGACGTGTTTGAGCACTTTCCATGCTGCCCTGATCTAAACTGCCAATATTTTTAATGGTTTTCTCTAATAATTCCATTTTCTCACTCCTATCTAAATATATATACCAAAAAGACTGACATTAATATAAAACTAAAACTTGCAATATACATTAAGCTAATGGTTTCTTTTATATTTTTATTACTAAAATCTAATAATTTTTCTCCCAGCAAAGCTTTTTCACTAACTCGTCCA
>Ga0209944_1000438_pt1 | contig 18573 bp, 8 predicted proteins | sample SalPonR1_C_D2_MG_FD_185701 | JGI IMG/M metagenome (GOLD analysis project Ga0209944, IMG submission 185701) | Salt pond soil microbial communities from South San Francisco under conditions of wetland restoration - Salt Pond MetaG R1_C_D2_MG... ...
CCGTCGCTTATCCACTCTTACAAAAGTTTGCTGGGGTCGGGCTGTGCGTGGGTTCCGTCCTCGAGGACGCCCCGGCGTCCCTCGGGACCCGCCCTCACCGGGCGGCCACTACCATCCCTGGCGCGGGGGGAACAGGAGAAATAGTAAATCAGTCCTCACTCTAAAGGTCTATTTAATCAGATTTTCAGATCCAATCGGAAATAAAAAAAGGCCCACGAGGAGTTACCCAGCGTGAGCCCGCGATGAAAATAAAGACACCTAAACAGGCCATTCTACTCTCGATCCATCAACATCGCTTCTAGTCGTTCGACTTTTTGCTCTAAGGTCTGCATCCGCTCTTCTCGATCCGCGGCTTGCTGTTCTTGTGTATGGATGGTATTCTGCAAATCCTCTATCGTTTCTTGCTGCAATTGGATGGCCTTAATAGCGACGATAGAAAAGCCCGCATAGTTCAGTGCCAAATTCTTTCCGTCTTCGCCTACTTTTTCCACCAATTCGGGAAAAATTTCCTCAATATCTTCTGCTATAAAGCCAAAGGTCATTTGCTTATTGGGATCTCGCTTAAAACTATATCGACTTGGTTCGAGCTCCATGACTTGCTGCAAAGTAGTGGCTCCTAAAGCGGAAATATTAGTTTTAAGTGCGCGGTTGCTGGTACTGGAATAGCTACCGGTTACATCATTAAAACTTCCCACGAGATTTTCACCTCCGGCTCTCGAGTACAAGGTCAAATTCCCATTACTATTTACGGTATACAAGACCCAGTAATTGTCATTATTCGCTTCGTTTTGCAATTTAAGTCCATGGTCAATTACCGATGCGTTACTGGGAAGGGTGCCGTGATATAAATGCAGATCAGTATCTGCCGACGCTGGAGAACCCATACTTATATCTCCGTCCGGTTTGATTTGAATACGGCGGGTACCATCCGCCACAAGAGCCAAGGTGCTTGATGATATCGTCCCCATAGCAATAGATCCTGCATCAGAGTTTTGGAGACGAAACTCTTTTGATCCATGAGTGAATCGAAATCGAGTATCATCCATATGAAGTCCATCTTGCGGATTGGTGGTTCCAATACCAATTTGATTTCCATCGTAGTTCAGACCTGAACTAGACACCACCCAGCTTTGTCCATTCCAGAAGGGAACGGATCCAGCAATTCCTCCATTAGGTAGCAAGCCTTGTGGTCCTCGTGGACCCTCTGGTCCCTGCTGTCCTTGAGGACCTTCCGGTCCTCGTGAACCCTCTGGCCCCTGTTGTCCTTGAGGACCCTCTGGTCCTTGCGGTCCTCGTGGACCCTCTGGTCCAGGAGGACCCGGTTCGCCTCCAGCGGCAGCGTAAAGAGCATATGGAACACTAAGTAATTCTGAAGTACCAGACAGTGAGTAATTATCCCCACCCTCCGGATCAACTTCTATTTTAATAAAGTGACTTTTATTCTCCCAATCAACATTGGTAAGGGCGCCCTGGACTGTGTTTCCGTCGCCAATGATAAAACTGACAAGACCATTTGAGTTGGTATTGACCGATTGAGTTTCTACATATACCGCGGTTCCAAAAGCGGATTCTTCCAGGACTTGAATTCGAATGCCCACGGGAGCGTTGCTTATGAGATCATCGTCGGCGTCTCGAATGACCGCCTGATAGCTGAACCGCTCCGGCGACTGCGCCTGAATAAAAGCGGGGCTTCCAAAAAATATTAATAAGATTCCGAAAAATAAAAAATGTATAAGACGTTTCATTTGATTTAGTTTTTAATAATTTTAAATGATTCGATGTGATGATTTCCCTGCCAAATCTGCAAAATATAGGTAGCGGCGGGCAGCCGATGCAATTCAATGCGCGTATTTAAAGCCTCAAGGTTATTCTCCTCCCAGAGTTGCCCCTGAAAGTCCGTAATCCGGTATCGCAGATCGTCTCGGATCCGTTCATTGAGCGCAATATTCAGCCTGCCCACGGTTGGATTGGGGAAAATCGAGATCTCAATCTCATTTTTTCGGGGTTCGAAAATACTGACACTAAGCGACTCATAGGGCTGTTGCACCCCTTCGTTGAGATCGCCGGCGGCTCCGGAGATCGATTGATAAAACACCTGTCCTACAGAATAGGCCACGCTTCCATCACTTCCGGCGAAATCTCCACCGGAGGCTGTGACCGCCTGCTGAGCTCCTATTGGAACAGACAGGGCAGTCAGTAAAAAGGCGAAAAAAAATGTTTTGAATGTCATGGTGGTTGCTATTTTAAGATTTGAAAATAAAGGTTGTATCTACCAATGTATGATCGGCTAGAAAGTTATTTTTTATTGTTTTTCACTAATTTTTCGAGTTGATTAAAGCGTCGTTTCAAGTCGTTAATTTCCTCTTCCTGACGTTGCAATCGCTGCTCTTGCTCCTGCGCTAGTTTCTTTTGCTGAGCAATTTGATTTTCTTGCTCACGATTTGTCTTTTCTTGCTTATGCAGGCGTTGCTCTTGCTCCTCTATAATCTGCTGTTGCTCCTGAATGGCCTGAATAGCGATCACGCTCAGGCCACTGTAGTTTACGCCCAGTTTACTGTCCTCGCCTTCGCTATGCACGAACTGAGGAAACAGCGGTTCTAACTCCTGTGCGATAACGCCTGTGGTCCTTTGCTTGGATGGATCGCGTTTATAATTATAGTTGACGACATTGATTTGGTTGACTTTTTCAAGTAAACCCTCCTGAACCGGTGTTATGTTTTCTTTTAAAGTTCGATCTGAGGTTTCAATATACGCACCGGTAGTCGCTTCGATATAAGCTACATTATCATTATTCGCGCTAAATCGCAACCAAGAGGCAGACATATGGATATTCCAGTAATTCCCAGTCCCGGTATTGACGACAGCGATTCCATCACCATCAGGGGTTGATTGGGAAGTTACAGCTACTGCCAATCGATGTTCCGGTTCGGACAAATTAAGCCCAAGATTGCCATTTTTAAGTAATACCATGGCATCGCTTCGATTCCCTGAGGCAAAGCCATTTCCTACGACAAATAGGCGATCCTCTAGATTCCATCCCCCTGTGGAAGAGGGGCTGTAATCCGTATTATACCTGCCCAAGACGACTTCATATCCACTCTTAGCAAGTGTGCCTGAACCCATAGCAACTGATACAGCACCCGATGCCTCGGTATTTAATCCGAAAGATGTGGACCTGCTTCCGGAAGCTACTGTATTACTTCCCCATGCAGTGGACCATCCTCCTGATGCTTCTGTACCGTCGCCCATTGCCGTGGACGAACCTCCCGAGGCTGTTGTATTATTACCCATTGACGTGGAGTAATTTCCTGAGGCTTCTGTATCTATGCCCATTGCCGTGGATTCAGCTCCCGAGGCTTTTGTACCGTCGCCCATTGCCGTGGACCATCCTCCTGATGCTTCTGTACCGTCGCCCATTGCCGTGGAACTACTTCCCGAGGCTGTTGTATTATCGCCCATTGCCGTGGATCGATTTCCAGAGGCTATCGTATTCTTACCCATTGCCGTGGAACGATCTCCCGAGGCTATGGTATTATCGCCCATTGCCGTGGAGTAATCTCCAGAGGATTCTGTATCATCGCCCATTGCCGTAGATGCGAATCCCGAGGCTTGTGTACCGTCGCCCATTGCCGTGGATCGATTTCCAGAGGCTATCGTATTCTTACCCATTGCCGTGGATCGATTTCCAGAGGCTATCGTATTCTTACCCATTGCCGTGGAGTAATCTCCAGAGGCTTCTGTATCATCGCCCATTGCCGTAGATGCGAATCCCGAGGCTTGTGTAAATAAGCCCATTGCAGTGGAATAATTTCCCGAGGCTTCTGTAGCACCGCCCATTGCCGTGGACTGATCTCCAGAGGCTGTAGTAAGATCGCCCATTGTCGTGGATCGATTTCCAGAGGCTATCGTATTCTTACCCATTGCCGTGGAGAAATTTCCCAAAGCTTCTGTATTAAAACCCATTGCAGTGGAGGAATTTCCGATATTATCCGTATCCCATTGGTTGCCTTGCACTCGCCCAGCGCGAAATGCGGCTTTATCCGGATACCACATCATACGCGTTCCAGCCCCTTCCACCGGAGCATCTTCAGGGGAAAGTTTATATTCTCCTACATGAATTACATTCCCTTCTCCTTGTCCTAATCCTTCGGTATGGAGAAGAGCCTGTGGATCGTTTATTCCTATTCCAGTATTTCCGTCCTCGTAATAGATGTCATCGCCATTCTCCGACCACAAACCAGATCCGGGAGGTCCCTGTGGACCCTCCGGTCCTTCTGCGCCCTGTGGACCTTGTGGACCCTCGGGGCCGGTCATTCCAATCGGTCCTTGCGGACCTTCTGCGCCCTGTGGACCTTGTGGACCCTCGGGGCCGGTCATTCCTATCGGGCCTTGCGGACCTTCATCGCCCTGTGGTCCTTGCGGACCCTCGGGGCCGGTCATTCCTATCGGGCCTTGCGGACCTTCATCGCCCTGTGGTCCTTGCGGACCTTCAGGACCGGCCGGGCCTTGGGGACCCTGAATATTCCCCACATTCTCCCAATCATTTCCGGTCCATACCCACAGTTCTCCATCGATCAGCCACGCATCGCCGCTATCTCCTTCATTGGGTAAGTCGGACGGGCTATCCAGAGAACCCAAAATATTTACACTTTTGCCATCTTCTCCTTTAGGGCCTTGCGGACCTTCTGGACCTGGCGGCCCTGGTTCGCCTCCACTTGCTGCATAGAGGGCATAGGGAACGCTGAGCAACTCCGACGTACCTGTCAGGGTGTAGTTCTCGCCGCCTGTCGGGTCCACTTCAGTCTGAATAAAATGAGGTTTCTGCCCCCAGTCTATTTCAGTAAAGTCTCCGAACATCACAGTTCCCTCTCCAATGATGAGGCTAAGCAGACCATTATCATTGGTGCTGACTTTTTGTGATTCTACATACACGGCGCTACCAATAGCAGATTCCTCCAGGATTTGAATCTGGATGCCAATCTGGGCGTTCCGCATGAGATTATCCTCAGCATCTCGAATGACCGCCTGATAGCTCATCCTCTGAGGAGCTTGCCCGAGGGCTACACCTATAAATAATAAAGAGAAAATTAGAAAAAATACGTTTGATAGTAACTTTTGCATTTTCATCGCTTGCAATTTTTTGATTTGATCATGCTTCAAATATCGGGGCAAGAATGGGCGGGAGGCTATAACATATGTATCAAAACGTATCAATTATGTAACATCCAAAACTGAGAATCAGTTATTTACATCTTATTCCTGATTTTTCTGTTCGAGCATGGCTTTTAGCTGGTCTAATTGGTGTTGAAAATTTTGCATTTGTCTATTTGGTGCAGAATTTCCTCTTGTTGATCGCGTATCTGGTCCTCTTATTGACACTAGTATAAAAGAAAGCGCTGAAGCATATGCCATCCATTCCCCCCTTAACCACCTGTAATAGAGCATTGTGTATTTAAAGCAATTCCCATCTTCTATATCCTTTTTAGCAATTACCATTAGGTTTTCAGGTAGCTTTTAATAGCATGGTTTGTATCGACTTGATTGTAGCACTTTGGTTTTAGTTCGTTTTTATGAAAGAAATGCTCTTTCCTTTCAAATCGTGAGCACCATGTATTGGCTGCAATTTGAGATAGTAGATACCTGCGGGGTATGAACTCATATCAATATGTGATATATTTTCACCGGTCTTCAATAACTGCCCGAATTGATTCATGAGCTTTATCTTATATTGGATTCTGTTTTTAGCATTGATGTATAGTAAGTTGCGCACTGGGTTTGGAGAAACAGAAATAATAAGTGATGATTCATTCTGAATAGAGCTTGTACAATCTTTTTCATCTCCCGCGAAGACCCATGCATTATTGTCAATTAAATTTTTCCTATCCGCTTCACTATTACAATAAAACAATCCATTTGCTCCCAGGGTGATATTCTCTGGTGTGTTTGTATTGTTACTCCATCCCCTCAACGTTGCATCGTAATTCTGAATATCTAATCCACAGTTATCCAGCATTCTTTCTGCTCTGGTCAATGAGTTTAGATTCCATTGAGAGAGCGACACATTAAAGTTAGTTGCTTCACGAAACATGTTTTCCATATTCTGAACACTAGACACATCCCAGTTGGATACACCCCCCGTGAGTGACTCGCAATTTCTAAACATATCTTCCATATTAATTACCTTTGAAACATCCCAATCATTTAGGTCCGCATCCAAAGAAGTACAATTAAAAAACATCCTATACATGGAACTTACCTGAGATAGATCAGGAGTGTCTGTAGCGTTATAAATCAGATTACTACATCCTTCAAATGCCTCACTAAAAGATGACCATTCAATATCTCCCCATTGGTCGATTGATATCAGTTTTAGATTGTCATCATATTGAGGAATAAATTGTATTCTAGGGAAGGTGCCTCTAATGCGAATCGTATATATACCAGGGCTTCCGTAATCATGGGTTATACCTCCCGTAACTCTGAGGGTGTCATACTGTCCGTCATTGTCCCAGTCAATATCGAAATTGTATCCGCCCGGAGCTGTTGGAATTTCAATTGAAGAGTTATTTGTCTCATCTGCGATCTCCGTGTTCCAGGTGGTGATGAATGAAGACTCCGGCCCACAATATGGTGCATCACCGCTTATTTCCCATCCATTATCCAAAAGGTTGCTTCTCGCATTCTTGCCATTGCAATAGAGCAGTCCAAAAGCATCTCCGAGTTGTAAATTAGACAAGCCTTGATTGTTCCAAGCTATAAGCGTATTATCATAATTGTTTACTGATAAGCCCGTATTGTTTATAAAGTCTACCATATCAATAATATTGGTCAGCTCCCAATCGCCAAGATTTTGATCGAAATGTATACAATTAGCCAACATATCCCGCATATACTGAACCTTAGAAACATCCCAAGAGCTTATGTCACTATTGAATTCGGGGCAGTTGAAAAACATTGCTCTCATATTCGTAACACCGGAAACATCCCAATTACTCAGATCACCATTGAAATTATCACATTCATAAAACATATTCTTCATGTTCTGAACACTAGATACATTCCAGTTCGCTACCCTCCCTGAGAATGACTCGCAATTTCTAAACATATCCTCCATATTAACTACCTTTGAAACATCCCAACCATTTAGATTAGCATCAAAAGCAGTACAGTTAAAAAACATCCTATACATGGAACTTACCTGAGATAGATCAGGGGTATCTGTCGCGTTATAAATCAGATTCCTGCACCCCTCGAATGCCTCGCTGAATGATGACCATTCAATATCTCCCCATTGGTCGATTGATATTAGCTTTAAATTATCATCATACTGAGGATTAAATCTTATTCTGGGAAAAGTACCTCTTAAGCGAATCGTATATATACCAGGACTTCCAAAATCATGGGTTATACTTCCTGTAACTCCGAGGGTATCATACATACCGTCATTATCCCAGTCAATATCGTAATTGTATCCGCCCGGAGCTGTTGGAATTTCGATTGAAGAATTATTCGTCTCGTCCGGGATTTCCGTGTTCCATGTGGTGATGAAGGGGTTACTGCTCGAAGAGCAATTTTTGGTATCTCCTGTAATCGTCCAGTTTTTATTATTTATAAGGTTATTTCTATCATCCTCACTCATACAGTAACTTAAATTAACCGCTCCTAGCGAAATACTGTCTGGAGTATTCGGATTTTGACTCCATCCGGTGAGTGTGGCATCGTAGTTCGTTGAGGAAAGACCCGAATTGTTCATCATTGCAGTCATATCAGTCACTTTTGAAATATTCCAACTCCCCAGATCCTGATTAAAAGAAGCAGCATTTCGAAATGCACTTAACATATTTTCCACCTTTGAAACATTCCAATTACTGATATCCTGATTAAAAGATGAAGCATCATAAAACATCCTTCTAATAATAGTTACACTGGACATATTCCAACCACTTATATCCTGATTGAAAGATGAAGCACGAGCGAACATGCTAGCCATATCTGTAACTTTGGACACATCCCAGCTGCTGATATCCTGATTGAAACTTGTAGCACCAGCAAACATAAATCTCATATTTACTACACTGGAGATATCCCAGATATCAATATCCGTATTGAAAGAGGATGCATTCTCAAACATGCCACTCAAATCTATTACATTGGAAACATCCCAACTGCTGACATCCTGATTGAAGCTTGTAGCACCAGCAAACATATAGCTCAAACTTCCTGCACTTGATATATCCCACCTACTAATATCCTGATTGAAAGATGATGCATTGGAGAACATAACTGCCATATATATTACATTAGATACATCCCAATCACCAATATCTTGATTAAATGAAGTTGCACCTTCAAACATCCTGCCCATATTTGTTATGTTACTTACATCCCAATCACCAATATCTTGATTAAATGAAGTTGCTCCGTTGAACATCTGAAGACAATTTGTCAAATTACTTACATCCCAATTACTAATATTTCCATTGAATAAAACAGCTTCGCTGAACATCCGAACACAATTTGTAACCAAACTTAGGTTAGGAGTATCCGTTGCGTCAGAGGTAAGATTGATACATCCGGAAAATGCATTAAACATTGATTCCCATTGGATATCCCCCCACTGATCAATAGAAATTATTTTATCTTTATCACCGGAATTATTAAAATAGATGGCAGGGAAGTTACCACGAATTGCAACTGAATATGTACCCGCTGCCTCATAATCATGAGTGATATCACCCGTAACTCCCAGGTCATCATATGTCCCGTCATTATTCCAATCTACATCATAACTATAAGAGTAGCCCGGGTCTGTGGGAATGGTGATTGAGGTATTATTCGAGCTGCCAGGATTGTCGGTTTTCCAGGTTGTGATGAAAGGGGCGTTCTGGGCATCGATTTTAGTTCCACTCCATAGCAAGATACTAGCTATGAGAATAAGTGAACTGAATTGAAGATGAAATAGGTTTAAAAAGGAGTGATTTATATATTTCACGATTTACAGTTTTTTATGATTACATTATAGTTCTTGCTGGTAGCACCATAGGGGGTAGAAACACCGACCTTAGGGACTGATAGCATTCACTTGTTTTTATTGTTTTCTTAGCGCTTAGTATGCAAGCTGTTCATCTGAATCAAAAAGTTCGTTTTCATGGAGCTTCGGCTACAAGTTCTTAAGTATCTATAAGAGAGCGATAGCCCTGACTACCGCTCAATTTATACATTCATGTATTATTCTTTCTGTCTCAGTTCAGCTACTTCATAATGCAACTTCTCATTAGTACTAAGCTTCTCGTTAAGGACTTCTAAAAGTCCTGAAGTCCTGACTTGCGATTCTTTAAGCTTCGCAAGCTCTTTTTGCATTTCACTATTTTTCGCATCCACATTATCTACCTGTGCTTGAAGTTCACTATTTTGTGCCTTCAACTCCTCATTTTCTTTCACTAATGCCTGGATGGCGATCATCATCACCCCGTCGATATCAGCTGTAGCAATCGTGGTATCATTTCCGATCGTGCCTATGGCATCCTCACCAAAGAGTGCATGGAATTCTTGTGCCATAGGTCCGTAATGACGATGTTTTTCAGGATTCTGCCTTTTATAGTTCCAGCTGCCGAGTTCCATCCCAGAGATTTTATTCAAAAAATCTTTTCCATCAGCAGGGAGGAAATTTTCTTTTTTGGTGCTGTCGGATATGGAGCTCCATGAATTGTCTCCATTTGACATTAGAGCTCCAATGAGACTAGTTGCATCTGTATATAAGAAATATCCATTATCAAAGCGAGCATAAAATCTATTGTTTGAACCTCTACTATCTATTTGACTTGCAAGCCTGCTAGCATCGGCTAAATACATACTTCCATCACCTGTTACAGAAATAAATTGTCCAATTGCCGTGGAATAATCGCCCGCGGCTTCCGAATTAGAGCCCCTTGCCGTGGATGCAAATCCCGAGGCTATGGTGTTACTTCCCATGGCAGTGGACTGACTTCCAGAGGCTTCTGTATCTCTGCCCATTGCCGTGGATGCAAATCCCGAGGCTTCTGTAATTGAGCCCATTGCCGTGGAATGATTTCCCGAGGCTACTGTAAATGAGCCCATTGCCGTCGAACGATCGCCCAAGGATTCTGTATTAAAGCCCATTGCCGTGGAGGAACTTCCCGAGGCTATTGTACCGTCGCCCATTGCCGTGGAGTGATTTCCCGAGGCTTCTGTATCCTCGCCCATTGCCGTGGACCATCCTCCTGATGCTTCTGTATGGTCGCCCATTGCCGTGGATATGCTTCCCGAGGCTATTGTACCGTCGCCCATTGCCGTGGACCGATCTCCCGAGGCTTTCGTACTTGAGCCCATTGCCGTGGAATAAGTGTTAGAGGCTTCCGTACTATTGCCAGTGGCAAAACTGGAGATCCCTATATTATTCGCATTCCAGGAGCTATTGTTTATTGATCCGGCTCGAAAGGCACCGTCTTTCGAAGGCAAAAACATCATTTTATATTCACTGCCCGCATTGTGATCAATTTGACTGGTATTTATTAGTAGGTCTTTGCCATAATCATTGCTGTCGTAGTATTTAATCAGGCTCCCCGATGCTTCAAAAAAGCCCACACCATTTTGCCCCGGAGGTCCTTCCGGGCCTTCGGGACCCTGTGGACCTTCAGGACCTTGAGGGCCTTCCGGGCCTTGAGGACCTTCGGGGCCTTCCGGACCTTGAGGACCTTCATCACCCTGTGGTCCTTGAGGTCCCTCAGGACCTGTCATCCCTATCGGTCCTTGAGGACCTTCATCACCCTGTGGTCCTTGAGGTCCCTCAGGGCCTGTCATTCCTATCGGCCCTTGAGGACCTTCATCGCCCTGTGGTCCTTGAGGTCCCTCCGGACCTGTCATCCCTATCGGCCCTTGAGGACCTTCATCGCCCTGTGGTCCTTGAGGTCCCTCCGGACCTGTCATCCCTATCGGGCCTTGAGGGCCTTCATCGCCCTGTGGTCCTTGTGGTCCCTCGGGGCCTGTCATCCCTATCGGCCCTTGGGGGCCTTGCGGGCCTTGGATATTGCCTACATTTTCCCAGTCATTTCCGGTCCATACCCACAGTTCTCCCTCGATCAGCCAAGCATCGCCACTATCTCCATCATTGGGTAAGTCAGCCGGGCTATCCAGGGAACCCAAAATATTTACACTTTTACCATCTTCTCCTTTTGGTCCTTGTGGGCCTTGTGGGCCTTGGGGACCTTGAGGACCCGGTTCGCCCCCGCTGGCTGCGTATAAGGCATAGGGTACGCTCAACAACTCCGACGTACCCGTCAAGGTGTAGTTCTCACCGCCTGTCGGGTCAACTTCGGTTTCCACAAAATAAGGCCCATCCGCCCAGTCTATTTCAGTAAAGTCTCCGAATATCACATTTCCCTCTCCAATGATGAAGGTAACCAGACCATTATCATTCGTGCTGACTTTTTGTGATTCTACATACACGGCGCTACCAAAGGCCGATTCCTCCAGGATTTGAATCTGGATGCCAATCGGGGTATTCCGCATGAGATTATCCTCAGCATCTCGAATGACGGCCTGATAGCTCATCTTTTGTGGTGCCTGCCCGAGAGCTACACCTATAAATAATAAAGAGAAAATTAGAAAAAATACGTTCGAAAGTAACTTTTGCGTTTTCATCGCTTGCAATTTTTTGATTTGATCATGCTTCAAATATCGGGGCAAGAATGGGCGGGAGGCTATAACATATGTATCAAAACGTATCAATTATGTAACATCCAAAACTGAGAATCAGTTATTTACATCTTATTCCTGATTTTTCTGTTCGAGCATGGCTTTTAGCTGGTCTAATTGATTTTGCATGTTCTCCAATTGTCTTTTTTGATTAGAATTTTCTTCTTCCTGTTGCTGCAGGCGTTGTTTTTGCCGTAGCATTTCTTGTTCTTGCCTATTGATCATCTGCTGTTGTTCTTGAATCGCCTGTATAGCGATCACACTTAGGCCACTGTAGTTCACGCCCAGTTTACTGTCCTCGCCTTCGCTATGCACGAACTGAGGAAACAGTGGCTCCAACTCCTGTGCAATAACGCCGGTCGTCATGCGCTTGGAGGGATCACGTTTGTAATTATAATTGACGACATTGATTTGGTTGACTTTTTCAAGTAAACCCTCCTGCACCGGCGTTATGTTTTCTTTTAAAGTTCGATCTGAGGTTTCAATATACGCACCAGTAGTTGCTTCGATATAAGCTACATTATCATTATTCGCGCTAAATCGTAACCAAGAGTTAGACATATGTATATTCCAATAATTTCCAGTTCCGGTATTGACGACAGCGATTCCATCTCCATCAGGCGTTGAATTCGTTGACACCGCTACCGCCAGGCGATGTTCCGGCTCGGGCATATTGAGACCGAGATTGCCATTTTTGAGTAAGGTCAAGGCGTCGTTGCGGTTGGAGCTACTTGAGCCGTTTCCGATGATAAGTAATCGGTCGTCTAGGTTCCAACCTTCTGTGGAGGAGGGGCTGTAATCTGTATTATACCGACCTAGGGCGACTTCATACCCACTCTTAGCAAGTGTGCCTATACCCATCGCTACTGAACCAGTTCCTGATGCTATGGTGGCTTCTCCCCAAGCAGTAGAAGAGAATCCTGAGGCTACGGTGTTGAGCCCCCAAGCGGTAGACCCAGACCCTGATGCTTCAGTAATAGCTCCCCAAGCGGTGGATGCAGATCCTGAGGCTTCGGTAATAGTCCCCCAGGCGGTAGAACGAAATCCTGAGGCTTCAGTGTCCTGCCCCCAGGCATTGGAAGCAGATCCAATATTATCCGTATCCCATTCATTACCACTTACAGTGCCAGCTCGAAAAGCAGACTTATCCGGATACCACATCATGCGCGTTCCATTTCCTTCCACAGGGGCAGGTCCGGGATTCTGCGTTTTATATTCGCCTTCAAAAACAACATTTCCGCCGGCCACCTCCAATCCATGCGTATGCAACAAGGCAAGTGGATTGTCAATTCCAATTCCAATTCTCTGGCTATCGTGATATAAATTACTGTTGTCTACCACCCATTGGGTTCCATCCCAGAAGGTGGTGTTTCCTAACTCCGATCCCTCAGGCAAACCCGGTTCGCCACCACTCGCCGCATACAAAGCATAGGGAACACTCAGCAACTCTGAAGTTCCCACCAAAGTGTAATTCTCTCCGCCATTCGGATCAATTTCTGATTTAATAAAATGAGGTTTCTGACCCCATTCAATATTGGACAAATCACCCTGTACGACATCTCCATCCCCTATTATGATACTCACCAGGCCGTTGGCGTTGGTGGTGACTACTTGTGTCTCCACATAAACCGCACTCCCGAACTCCGAATCTTCCAGAATCAGAATTCGCATCCCTATGGATTCATTCCGAATCAGCTCATCGTCGGCATTTCGAATGATCGCCTGATAGCTCATCTTTTGCGGGGCTTGCCCGAGCGCTGCATCTACAAAAAGTAAAGTGAAGAATAAAAAAGGTAGATTTGAAAATAAGAGTTGCAGTTTCATCGCTTGCAATTTTCTTGATGTAATAATGCTTCAAATATCGGGGCAAGTGTAGGCGGGGGGCTATAACATATGTATCAAAAGATATCAAGTATGTAACAAGTAAGAAGTTGCGATCCCAAAAGGCTATTCCAAAAAAATTGGGTATATGAACACCTTAATACAACTTTTAAAGAAAAGGAAGAAAAGCGGTCGGAGACCGCAAGCGTGAGGGATATGGAGGGCGCGACCGTCAGGGAGGGGTCCCGAGGGACGCCTGGGCGTCCTCGAGGACGGAACCCCTTAATAGCCCGACCCCAGCACCCTTTTGAAAGGAGAGGATTTGGATCCAGATGGGTAGCTTACTAAAAAATCTGCAGGCGGCCCTTAGGCCAAAAAAGTGCTGGGGGCACGCCCAAAAAAATTCTCTGTACATATACCAATCAACTAGAAATATGCTCTCCTAATAAATTAAGAAATCACTGCGAATCAGCTTCAATATGTATCACTCCATGATTTGCTCAAGTTTTAAATAAAAACTTTTCGACTTGCATCAATTCTTTTATTAACTTAAAGGAACAAAGTAACTCGAGGTATACACTTAATCATGAGTATATAGAAGAAAAATATTCGGGGTTAACCGCTAAAAACGTATCTTCTAAGAGTGCTCGTGACGAGACAAAAAAATGAACATGTTCTGCCTACCGGGAAATATCAAAAATTATACTTTCGGTCTTGCTATTATGGCCTTCAGCTTTGCTGCTGCCCGCAGTCTGGCTCAGCAGGATGTGTCCTTTGGGCAGCTGTCAGTCAATGATGGGCTATCTCAAAACTCGGCTATTTCCATCGCACAAGATGGAGATGGCTTTTTGTGGATAGCAACGCAAGACGGCCTCAATCGCTATGACGGAAAAGAGTTTACTATTTACAATAAAAATTTTATCGACATAACTCAGGAGCACAAGATGCGTCTGGGAAAGGTTTTGGCACGTGAGAATGACGAAATTTGGATACTTCCTATCAGCGAAATGCCCGAGCGCCTTCACCCTCCTTCAGATACTTTTGAGGTTTTTAGGAATGTCACCCAAGCAAATTGCCTATATGAGGATAGCAGGGGGGTATTATGGCTTGGAACTCTGGATGGCAAAGTCTACTCTTTTTCTGACTCGTTGGGGCGGTTTGAGCTTCACCAGCAATTTCGTAACGAGCCGGTGGCCTCTATTACAGAGATTGCATTAGGTAAGTTACTTATCATTCAAAATCAAGCTGTTTTCTTAAATAATATAGAGACAGGCACTTATGAAAAATATTCGTTTCCAGAAAAGGACATCTATTTTTCAAATGCATTACCTATAGATTCTCTAGGGGTCTGGGTGGGGACGCTGAATCGAGGACTTTATTTTATCCCAGGGGGTGAAAAAAAAGCTACTCGATGGAACACAGGGGAGGAATCGTGGGATCGCATTTTGAGCCAAATAACCATTCTGGATATGGAAAAAAGCGCTTCCGGTGAGGTTTGGCTGGCAAGCTATGGTAATGGTGGCTTTATAATCCATCCTAAGACTAAGGAAATAAAAAACTATTCTTTTAATAAACAAAACCCAAGGTCGCTTCACTATAATGATGTCCTATGCCTCTTTGAGGATGCCGCGGGCGTGATGTGGTTAGGCACCGATGGAAGTGGGTTGAGTTTTTATGATAAATATCTGGACAAGTTTAATTTTTTTCACAATCAGCAAGTTCCTGAAAATATCAATATCGATGTAGTACGATCAATTTTAGTCGACCATAATGATCACCTTTGGGTTGGGACTTCCGGAAAGGGCCTTTCGGAATACAACCCGGATACTGACAGCTGGGCGACCCATAAACCAGGATCCTCTCTGGCCTTGAAAAGCCCTCGCATTATGAGTCTTCACGAAGATGAAGAAGGTCGTCTATGGATTGGATATCAGGAAGGGGGGCTTGGAATATTGGATTTAGATACCAGACAACTCAGGCATTTTAATGAGGAAAGTACTCCGGCTCTTTCTGCCCATACGATATCGCGCATATTCACAGATCGAGAGAAACGCCATTGGCTAGCCACTCGGAATGAAGGATTGATACAATTTGATTTGGAAGAAGGCGAACTAAAAAAGTATATACACGACCCTACCAATCCCAAAAGCATTCCTTCTAATAATATTCGCACGCTGGTTGAAGGTAATAGAGGTATTCTATGGGTCGGGACAGAGCACAGTGGTATTGCGCGATTTCATGTAGACAAGGGGACCTTTTACAGATATAAAGAAAAGGATGGACTTATTCCTTCTGATCATATCAAATCGCTTTATTGGGAGGATCAAACATTATGGATTGGCACAAACGGCGATGGTTTGGGGCGACTTGATTTAAATAGAATGACTCCTACGGCCCTGACCACAAAAAATGGATTAGTCAATGATGTCATCTATGGCATATTGCCGGATAGTCTGGGGCATTTATGGCTAAGCTCCAATCAGGGAATTTCGAAACTTAAAGTATCTGATACAGATAGCCTCCGCTTTTCTATTACCAATTTTAGCAACTACGCCGGCACGTCTAGTGAATTTAATACAGGAGCTTATTTTAAAGATAAAAACGGAACCCTTTATTTCGGAAGTCTGGAGGGCGTATACTGGTTCCGGGGGAAGGACATTCAACTCAATCCCAATCCTCCACCGACGGCATTGGTAGAGCTTCGGGTATTCAATAAAGCTATTAATCTCAAAGATAACTTGAGGCTAGGACACAAACAAAATACATTGACTTTCGAGTTAGCCAGTCTGGGCTTTTCTGCACCACAAAAAAATGAATATAAACATAAATTAGAACCTTTGGACGAGGAATGGATTTATGCCGGCAATAACCCCAGAGCTCGGTATACCAATTTAGCGCCCGGCTCCTATACTTTTTCTGCCGTTTCTAGCAATTACGATGGTGTATGGTCAGAAGAACCTGTTGTTTTTACGTTTACCATTGCCCCAGCCTGGTATCAGACTAGTTACGCTTATTTATTTTTTTTAGTGCTTGCTGTAGGAATTGGCTTGAGCGTATATCGCTTTTTGAAATGGCGGTGGTTTCTGCGCGTCAAACTGAGGCTCAAGGAAAGGGAAGCTGACCGACTAAAAGAGGTCAATACCTTTAAAAGCAAAGTCTTTACGGGAATCTCGCATGAGTTCAGAACACCCCTTACGCTGATTAGCGGCCCGGCAGATCGACTATTGGAAAATAGTAACAACCCCGTAATAAAGAGTCAGCTCAACCGAATTAAAAGGAATACGAATCGTTTACTGGATTTAGTGGATCAACTTCTAGAGGTCTCTAAAATACAATCCGGTCGTCAGGTACTTTCTGTTCAGAAAGGGAATTTAGGTTTACTTCTACGCATCACGGTTGCTCAATACTTCCATATGGCTCAGGAAAAAAATATCCGGATAGCCACTGAAATTCCTGTCATGACTGAAGTATGGTTTGACTCCCAAAAACTCAGCCAGATCATAAGCAACCTGTTACAAAATGCTATTAAATATGGGGAAGAGGGGTCTACTATCTTTTTTAAGAGTAGACTATCTGAGGGGCAATGTCACATTCGCATTGAAAATGAGAGTAAACTGGATTATGATCACAATGAAACGGACAGATTATTAGAAGCTTTTCATCAAAAGGACCAAAATTATTCAGGTTTTGGTATAGGTATGTCTTTGGTTAAGGACTATGTGGAACTCTGCAAGGGTGAAATGGAGATCAATTATTCCCAGAAAGCTCGGTTTACTGTTTATTTACATCTTCCTGTACACCAGTATGATTTTCATCCCAATGAAATTCAAAAAGAGCTAAAGGTTTCAGAAATAAATCTACCAAAAACCCATCATCAAAACTCCTCTAAAAGCGAACTTCCTAAAATACTCATAATAGATGATAATAAAGATATCAGGTCTTTTTTATCTGAGGAGTTGGAGAATAATTTTGAAATAATTTTTGCAACAAACGGAAAAGAAGGTTTGTTTGAAGCACGCCAAATTATTCCAGATTTAATCGTATCCGACATTGTAATGCCTGGAATCGATGGTATTAAATTGTGTCAGACACTAAAATCGGAAGATGCCACCTCACACATCCCCATATTGTTAATATCAGGAAAATCCGACGAGGAGTTTCAAATGAAAGCAATCGCTGCAGGTGCTGACGACTTCTTCCAAAAGCCCATTTCACCTGCCTCATTGATCCTACGTATTCAAAAACTAATTGAACTGCGAGTTCAACTTCGTTTACGTTATACACAAGGAGAAAAGATATCCCCAAAAGATCTAAGTTTAAATGACTATGATGAATCTTTTTTAGAAAAAGTACAAGAAATTTTGAGAGAAAAGTTAGTCCGGGATGATTTCACTACAAAAAAATTCTGTAAAGCGCTCGGAATGAGCCGGATGCAACTCCATCGCAAACTCAAAGCCCTTACCGGATTATCTACTTCTGCCTTTATCCGTGACCAGCGCCTACAGCTAGCTGTAAAGCAACTTGAACAGGATGAGGTATCCGTCTCAGAAGTAGCCTATGCCGTTGGCTTTAGTTCGCCATCCTATTTTAATAAGTGTTTCAAAGAAACGTACGATATGACACCCAGAGAGTATCAAAAACAAAAAATAGATCGAATAGATAAATGAGTATGCTATACCAGCCTATTAACCAAAAAAAGCACCTGCTATGGGAAAAATAGCAGGTGCAAATAAATGAATAAACGGTAATTAATAAGTTGAATAATAATTTTAAAAAGAGATTAATTTATTTCTACTTCAAATATAAACTGCGAATACCCCTTTATTTTTGCAAATATTGCTTCTAATACATATGTATTTCTCTAATATCAATATTTTTTCTCTGGGCGCTCCGCCTCAGTGGAGAGGCGGCGGGCTGTGCGTGGGTTCCGTCCTCGAGGACGCCCCGGCGTCCCTCGGGACCCGCCCTCACCGGGCGGCCACTACCATCCCTGGCGCGGGGGGAATAGGGGCTTGTTCACAACTGTAGCCCAAAAGT
>Ga0209944_1000442_pt1 | contig 18499 bp, 14 predicted proteins | sample SalPonR1_C_D2_MG_FD_185701 | JGI IMG/M metagenome (GOLD analysis project Ga0209944, IMG submission 185701) | Salt pond soil microbial communities from South San Francisco under conditions of wetland restoration - Salt Pond MetaG R1_C_D2_MG... ...
GAAAAGCATATATCAGATCCTGATCTAGATTTATTAAAAGATTATCGAGATATTATTAAACTAGTTACTTTAGCTCCAGAGAAGCCGGGAGCAGAAGAATTTATTAAATTAATGAAAAAATGGGGGATTGTTACTTCTGTAGGTCATTCTGCAGCAACGTATAACAATATTAAAAAAGCTTATAGCTGGGGTTTGTCTCATGTAACACATTTATTTAATGGAATGGTTGGTTTGCATCATAGGAAGCCAGGCATCATAGGTGCTGCTTTAACTACCGATATGACTGTCGAAATAATTGCTGACTTAATACACTTAAGCCCAGTGATTTTAAACTTGGTAACCAAATATAAAAGTGAAGATGAAATTATATTAATAACAGATTCAATGAGAGCGGCAGGATTAGATGAAGGGGAATATAGCCTGGGTGGTCAAAAAGTAATAGTAAAAGATGGTGAAGCTAGATTGCCAAGTGGTTCTTTAGCAGGTAGTACTTTAACTTTAAATAGGGCTGTAAGAAACATGTTTAACAATAGTGATTTAAGTCTTAGTTCAGTTATTAAAATGGTTACATTGAATCCAGCTAAATTATTAGGCATTGATAATTGCAAAGGAATTATTCAAAGTGGTTATGATGCAGATTTAACATTATTGGATAAGAATTTTGAAGTCAAAAAGGTTTATATAAAAGGAAATAAAAAATTCTAATCAGATAAATTGTTTACAATTTTATTTTTTATCAATTTTTAAAAATAAATTACCAAGTCTTGTAACATTAAAATAGTTAAATGAAATTTTCGAGTTAAGTGAATATTAAATATAGAATTTATTAAATTTCAGAACATATTATTTGGTATTATCAAAATAAATTGATTCAAAGAATGAAAAAAGTTTGCATAACTTCTAATTAAAAATAATATATTTTATTGTAACCACAGGTTATTCTTTTGATCTTTTTAACCTGTGGTTATTTATTTATAAGCACGATATATATATCACCTATAAATAATATAACAGCTTTGAACTTATGTGAAGTGGATAAAACTACAATTATTCCTTTTGGTTTTATAGGAATACTAACAAAAACTAATAAATTAATATGTCTTTCATTTATCTAAAGTTATTATCATTTCAGGCTAATTTGATTTCGAAATTTTAAAATATTTATTTTATATAAGTTCTTAATTATTGCAAGATAGTTGTAATTAATATGATTAGTATTTACAGGAATAAAAGAGCAGAGTATATATGGATAAAGAACATTTTGTTTTTCTAGATCCTTTTGAGTTAATATTTATAACTAAATCTTGTATATTATTTTATCATAATGATAATAACCGAACTCACTATAATTACTGATAATAAAACCAGATTACTGTTAAAGTTTAATTCTATAATATTGAAAATGAATAGTTTCAGCTTCATTACTACATTTACGACATATTGATTTAAATCTTTTATCTGTAATAACTGTGGTAAAAGGTCTTATATTTTTATTAACTTAAAAGTAGGAACAAAGTCAAGCTATCAATTTTAACTTGCTTAAAATAAAATAAAAATGATATACTCAACTTGAATTCAAGTAAATTTTTAATCATATATTTTATCTAAATAGATTTCAAAGGTTTTTAAGTTTATGTTCTTTTATTTGATTATAGTCAAATAATATGAAAAATATCTATTGATTAAAATTTGTCCTTGCTCATGATAACTTTGTGAAAAACTATATTATTTTATACTACCGCATATTTTTGTATTTTCGCTTTTCTTAAATAAATAATTTGTTTTGCGGTAAAAATAAATGATTAAGTATTGATAGTAATATGTTGTTTATTTTCAGCAATGAATCGATATATATCTTGGTAATAAATGTTGTGTATTATTTATTAGGAGGGTTTAAAAATGTTTAAAAATAGGGTAGTTTTTGTTTTATTTGTTTTACTGATATTATTATTATGGAATGGCAATAATTATGTTTTGGCTGAATATAGGGGAGGACTTAATTCTATTGCTCTTGAATTTTATAAATCCGGAGATTTAAAAACAGCTATTGATAAATTGGGAAAAATAGAAAGTTCTTTTAATGAACAAGACAGCTATAATTACTATGTATTTAGAGGAGAGATGGAGCTATTAATTGGCGAGATGAAGGAAGTTATGGATCAAGAAGAAGCAGAGGAAAACTTTTCTGTGGCGAGAGACTATGGAAAAAAAGCACTTGAAGAGAAGCAAACTTTTTTGGCTAAAAGAATTCATTATGAAAGTATCACCAGATTATTTAATTATCGGGGTGTATTTTTTATATTTAATAATTACAAAGAAGCTGATGATTTATTAGATGATTTGCTTTTGCAAAATCCAGAAGATGAAATGGTTTTGTTACTCCAAGCTATTTATTATGTGGATTCTCCTGATATAGCAGGTGGTGATAAAACTAAAGGTAAGGAAATATTAAATGATATTAAGGAATTCGACGATCCTGTTTTTAATTTTATTGCCTCCAACAAACTATGGAGAATATACAAAGATGAAGGTGATGAAAAAAAGGCTAATGATAATATCAAGTATGCAGAAAAAATATTTCCAGGTAGTCCACTGGTCGGTAAGTTATATTAATTTAAAAGCATATTTTAACATATAAGCCAAGGAGAATATGTTATAAATGATGAAATATATTTCATTACATAAATTAATATTTTCTGGAAAGCTTATAGTAGTAAATGATTATGGTAATGCAGAAATGTTGAGTAGGACAACATAAAAATGTACAGTTTGGCAAATGAAAAATCTCTTACAAATATTCCAATAAATAATATAACTTTTAAGCATACTACCAAATATACGAGGAGTTTGAGAAAGCATGATAGCAAGGGCTCAAATAAATTATATCAGAAGTGCATCTGATATTAAGGAGGAAAAACAATTTAAAATAGTTAAGAATTTAGGTATTGAGATAAGAAATGTAAAAATATTTACTAAGCCTGAAAAATATTATCAAAAGCATGATTTGAGTGATATTATTAGTTTGCTATAAAGATGATATCAAAATTATTTTAGAGCTAAATTTTCATTTATATCTGGTATTCTGTGCCAATATTTTAATTTATCTAAAACAGCCAGGAAAACTCCATCCAAGCTACTATATTGGGTGGAGATGAATTGGTTATGAAACAAAAGCAATAATGTCGAATATAACAGTCCATTTAAAAGTTGACTAGATAATCTAAATAATTTTTTATATATAATTTCAATAATTTAAATTAATAGCATTTTATTGTTTATTCATTAACAACATTTTCTTTCCATGTTCCTTTTTTAAACCATAAGGCTGCAATTATAGCTGTTATAAAGTTGGAATAAAATATACTCCACCAGATCCCCTGTGTTCCCCAATTTAAATTAATACTTAAATATTGAGCCAAAGGCAGGCGGACACCCCAAAGAGCTATAATAGCTAATATCATTGCTATAACAGTATTGCCTGCTCCTCTAAATGATCCACCTAAAATAAATCTTACACCCAAAAAGCCGAATGAATAACCTACAATTTTCAAAAATGATTTTCCTATATTAATTACTTCGGGATTTGTATTAAATATAGAAATAATTGCAACAGGGAAAAGATTAAATAAAAAAGCTAAAAGGGATAATAATAAAAGAATAATCCCTGAACTCATCCATGCTGTTCTTTCTGCTCGATTTATTTGTTCTGCTCCCAAGTTTTGCCCTACCATTGTAGTGGTTGCAGTAGCTAAGCCCCTGGTTGGTAGTTGTACTACAGATAAAATGCGTGAGCCTATTCCATAAGCCGCCACAGCTATGGTTCCAAATACTGATACAATACTCATAAGAACTGTCATTCCCAATGCTACAACAGATTGTTCTGCTGCAGACGGGAAACCCAAATACAGAATTTTTTTGATAACTTTAAAATCTGGTTTCATGGATTCTATAGTTAATTTCAAACCCTTATTACCTTTAAATAAAATATATATCCCATATATACCGGCTAAAGCCCTTGAAAAGATTGTAGCAAAAGCAGCTCCCCGCACTCCCAAAGCAGGGAAAAAACCTACTCCAAAGATTAACAAAGGATCAATAATTATATTTAGCAATGTTGAAAACACCATGAATTTCATAGGTGTTATAGTATCACCATAACCTCTTAATAAAGCTGAAAATATAAAAAAGGAAAACATGAATGGTATACCAGCAAAGATAATATTTAAGTAACTTGTTGCATCACTCAAAATATTTTGGGGCGTGCCCATTAGTTGTAAAATATCTTTATTAAAAATAACACCTAATATTGCTAAGATTATGGAGAGAATTGTCACTACCAAAAATATTTGACCTGTAACTTTATTAGTCATTTTTTGATTTCCAGCCCCCATATATTGTGCCACAAGGGTGGTCCCAGCTATTGTAAGACCAGCCCCTATAGAAATCATCAAAAAAACGAGAGGAAATCCTATAGATAAAGCAGCTACAGCTTCAGCTCCTAATTTACCGAGCCAAAATGTATCTGCCAGGTTATAAACAACCTGCATAGTATTTCCAATCATGACAGGCCAGGCCAGTTTAAATATTGTACTAATAATTGGTCCGTTCAAAATTGCATCTCTATGGCTGGATTTAGTTTTTTTTAATAACTTATTTTCCTGTGTTCTTTCTCCGTTAAGATTTGATTTTCTATTATTTGAATTATCCAATTTATTTTCCACCATCTTCCCGAATTAATACTAGGTTTTTTAATATCATTTCTAATAATTTTATTAATTTATTTTCTTCATCCACATCTAAATCATTTAAAGCTTCTTCTAAAAAGCCCTGTCTTACATTTAACATTTTGCACAATTTATTATCTCCTTTTTTTGTTAATTCTAAAAGTACTTCTCTTCTATCTTGAGAATTACGATATCTTTTTACTAAATTATCTTTTACAAGTTTATTTACGATGACTGTTAAAGTACTGCTTGCCATATACATTTTGTCATGTAGATAACTCATATTAACTGGTTGTTCTTTTACAATATGCCATAGCACTAGAAACCTTGGTGTTGTTAGATTGTTTTCTTTTAAACTATCTTTAGTATAACTTACTAAGTTTTTGTGTATATCCCTTATTAATTTATCTATAATCTTTGTCTGTTTATTTAATTTCACTTTATAACCTCCGATATTATCAACATTATTACGAATTATGAATATTTAGCATTTATAAGTATTATAACAACAAAACAATACAACATCAAACTTTTCAATAAACTTATTTCTGAAAAAAATACTGAAAAAATAAAGCAAACAAAAATTATTAATTATGATTACTTCAGCAAACAGATTTCATTTATAAATCTAATATTTTGCATTAAAAACATAGAAGCGTAAACTGTTGAAGTTATTTTTTTAAGTTCAAAATAAGCAGTGCCTTATAATATACTGAATTTAAAAAAGGTTTAAGTTAATGTTTTCTGGCAGTTTTTACAATACTTGGCTCAGACAAATATCTCATGTCAATATTTGATGAACCAAGAACAAATCAATAGAGATACCCCTGCTCTATAAAGGTTGTATATATTATAAGTTAAGTTAGATAAAGGGACTTTTCTAATTATGTTGAATAATATATATTGAGTATTTGAAATCTTTTTATACTTCAACTTTGGAGGGTAAAAAATAGTATGCTAAAAAGGAGATATTTAGAGATTTTTTTCATGGTTTTCATCTCAAAACTAAAAACAGTAGAGACCTTATAAAATACTAAATACCACTCTCTATTTCTATTAATAGGTTTTCTGAATTTAATATAATTTTTAGGTAAAATAAAGCTGATATTTTATTTTTTGTTTGTCTGTGTTTAATATATATGATAAATTGAAAACAGATATTTAAGGAGCAAATTATATGATAAAAACAATTGTATTTATAGGAGTTTGTTTAATAGCTTTAGTTTTAATAATAATCCTTTTTGTATATCTATATTATATAAAAAGAGCAAAAAACATAGAGCAAAGATTAAATAAAATAGAGATAAAAATGTACAATAGTTACAAAGATTTTAAAATAAAAAACCCTTATGATTACAAAGGTAATTACTATAAAGCTCAACTTCATACACATACAAAAGAAAGTGATGGTAAAATAATAACAAAAAATTTAATAAAAGAATACAAAGATAGAGGATATAATTTTTTAGCGATTACTGATCATAATAAGATTACCATCAATAACAATTATGATACTGAAAATTTTATTACAATTGTTGGTGAAGAGATGACGATTATCGATCCATTCTGGCCGCTAGGAAGACATTTAAATAGGTTATTTGTTAAGGGTAAAATATCAAAAAATAGATTAACTGATGTTGATGAAATATTAAACAGTACTAATATAAATATTATTAATCACCCCGCTACAATTAGTGGTTTAGGTACACAAAGATGGGACATAGAGTTTTTATTAAAGCTTAACAATATTAAATTCATAGAAATAAATAATCATTTTTCTGATGAAAAATCTAATCTTAAATACTGGCATATCTTACTAAATAAGTATGGGCCCCAAAAACCTATTTGGGCACTTGCAGTTGATGATACGCATAAAAAAGAAGATATTAACAAAAGTTGGGTGATGGTTAAGACAGAGAATATAACAGAAAAAGCTTTAAAAAAAGCTTTAAATAGAGGAAGTTTTTATTGTACTCAGGGAGTAGATGCAGAGTTTCAAATATTTAATAAAAAGCTCAGTGTCAAAACTAATAAAAGATATAAAATAGATTATATAAATAAAAAAAATGAAATAGTGAAAAGTGAAAAATCTAATAATTCCTTTTATCAATTCGAAGGAGACGAAGGTTTTATTAGGATTGAAGTAATAAACACAAATGATAATATAAAATTATGGTCACAACCTTTTTGGATTGTAGACAAACGAGATGAGGTAATTGGATGTTAAATATTGAATACTGGAAGGATTGGCAGGTTGTATTATTAATATTAATTATTTTGTTACCCCTATATACAATAAATTTAGGAACAAATTCTTTGTGGGATCTTGACGAAGGGGTCTATTCAGAAATATCTCGAGAGATGGTCCTTAGAGATGATTATATAAATACATATTTTAATTTTGAGCCTCGTTTTGATAAACCCCCTCTTATATTATGGGTTACAGCATTTTTTTATAGTATATTTGGTGTAAGTGAACTCACTACTAGGATTGGCCCAGTAATCTTTGGTTTTTTAAATATTGTTATTTTGTATTATTTTGCAAAACTTTTGTTTAACAGAAGAACTGCTATTATAACAGGTTTAATTTTAGGTACCAGTTTTCAATATTTAATACAATCACGCATACTATATATGGATGTACCCTTAACTTTTTTTATTACAACGAGTTTATTCTTATTTTACCTCGGTATTTCTAAAGATCGCAAATATTATATCTTAATGGGTTTAACCATGGCATCAGGCACATTAACCAAAGGTCCAATAGCAATAGGGCTTCCTGGTTTGATAGTTTTATTTTATATTGGTCCTATTTCCTTAATAAAAGAATTTAAATATTTGAAAACCTGGTTATCTGTTCTTTTATATTTTTTAATAGTCCTTCCCTGGCATGTAATAATTTATATTAATCATGGTAATAAGTTTTTAACAGAATATTTTGGCTATCATATGCTGACTCGTTTTTCCACAGCTATTGAAACACATGGTGGGCCCTGGTATTATTATATTTTTGTTTTATTTTTAGGCCTGTTTCCCTGGAGTGCATTTATACCGTGGATTATACCTATGATTAAAAATAATTGGAAGGGGAATAGAGACAAGTACAGATTATTAATAATCTGGATTTTTGTAATATTATTATTTTTCAGTATTGCTAGTACTAAATTACCTGGTTATATATTATCTGCATATCCGGCTTTCGCTTTATTAATTGCTGCTTGGTGGGATAGGTTAATTAAAACAGGTAAAGGTATCAGAAAACTTTTAGTGTCTAATACAATTTTAATATTAATTGGCGTGATTATGATATTTGGATTAAATTATATCAGACCTATGGTTGAGAGAGATCTTAGGGAATATCTTAAAGTTTTAGATATTTTATTTTATTTCCCGAACATATTTATTGCGGGTGGAATTATAAGTTACTCAGTATATTTCTGGAAAGAAAAAAAATACAGATCGTTAGTTACATATATCACGGTAGCCTATATTATTCTAGTGTTGATAATAGCGTTAGTGATGCCTTTAGCAGAAGAGTTTAAACCAGTTAAAACTTTAGCCGGGGCTCTACCAACAAATATCACAAATGAAGTTAAGGTGTTAAGTTCTCTTGAAATGGAACCTGCTAGCTTAGTATTTTATTCCAAGACAAAAATATATTATATTAAAGATATAGATAAATTAAAAGATTATTTAAGAGCAAATGAATTTGTTTACGCTTTTTTAGATGATGAAGACTATAATAAGATAAAGGATGATTTTAAACACTTAGAGATTATAAAAACCTATAGAGATATATTGGTAATTAAAAACTTTAAGGGAGTTAAATAAATATGAAGAAAGATATTTCTGTGGTAGTTCCTATTTATTTTGAGGAAGAGAATATTAGTCCTTTATATGCAAAACTTATAGATGTTATTTCAAAAGATATGAATCTTGCTTATGAAATAATATTTGTCAATGACGGTAGTGAAGATAGTTCAGTAAAAAAGATACATGAATTAATTGAACAAGATAAAAATATAAAATTAATTGATTTTTCAAGAAATTTTGGTCATCAGGTTGCTGTAACGGCTGGCCTGAAACATGTCCAAGGAGAAGTTGCTGTTATTATTGATGCTGATTTACAGGATCCACCTGCACTTATTGAAAAAATGTATAATAAATACAAATCTGGGTATGATGTAGTATATGCTAAGCGAAAAAGCAGAGCAGGTGAGAGTTTTTTAAAAAGGAAAACAGCAAAATTATTCTATAGGATATTAGGCTCTATATCGGAAGTTGATATACCTTTAGATACTGGTGATTACCGGCTAATAAGCAGGAGAGTTGTAGAACAGTTAAATAATATGCCTGAAAAAAATCGATTCATTAGAGGTTTGGTTACCTGGGTGGGATTTAAACAGACCTATGTTGAATATGATCGTGATGAAAGAAATGCGGGAGAAACAGGCTATTCACTATCTAAGATGATTAAATTTTCATTGGATGGCATAACATCTTTTTCTACTTTTCCTCTTAAGATAGCTACTATTTTTGGCCTCTTAATCTCTGGAGTTAGTTTTATTTACATATTAAGGATAATTTACTTGAAGTACTTCACAGAAAAAACTATTATCGGCTGGAGTTCAATTATGGTTTCAAATCTATTTTTAGGTGGGATAATATTATTAACACTGGGAATATTAGGCGAATACATAGGCAGGATCTATAAAGAATTAAAAAAAAGACCACAATATATTATAAAAGAAAAGTATGGTTTTGATGAGGATAATGATAATGATTAGCAATGATGTGATTAAATTTATAAAATTTTCAATTGTAGGTATAACAAATACTATTGTTTCTCTTGTTTCTTTTTATTTATTATTTGAATTTTTAGGAGTTTATTATATTTTTGCTAGTACTATCGGTTATTTTATGGGTTTAGTTAATAGTTATTTTTGGAATTTGAGGTGGACATTTAAACACAGACACTCTACTCAGATTTTAATAAAATTTATAATAGTAAATATTTTAGCCTTAGGTTTTAAATTAATCAATATTTCAATATTTATTGAAATATTTAATATTTTAGAATTATATTCAGAAGTTTTAGCAATGATTATTGCAATCGTTATTAATTTTGGTGGTAACAGATATTGGACCTTTAAAGAACGGTGATTATATTTAATTTTATGGATTTTTATATAAATCAATATTGATAAATATACAAAAAATGTTGATAAATATTTTAACTATTCATAGGAGAATAATGCATATATCTTAAGTTTTACCTAAAGAGTTAATGCATGGACTAATTATAATAATAAATTTTTTTAACATTTAATCCTTTTAAATTCTTGACATCATAAGATTATTTTGGTATTATACATCTTAAATAATTATAATTACATTTATAAATATTTAAATAACTGTGATTGGGAGTAGTAGATTCAGATAATCTTTTAAAGAGAGCCGGGATGGTGCGAAACGGTAAAGATTCTGCGTTGAAAATCACCCATGAGTTGCTTAACTGAAAGGTTATTAAGTTTTGACGGAGTTGTCGACCGTTATCCTGACTGGTTATCTTTTTTAAGGTAATTAATTATGCTGTAAGGATGGTACCCCTATTTCCTTAACCGGGAATAGGGGTTTTGTAATACATACATATATATTAGGGGGTGAGTAGAGAGTAGTTAGGATCTTATCTTGCTTATAATCAAATTTAAAAGTATAGCTAATATTTCATATTAAGAGTATTGAGAAGGAGAGTAGATAAAAATGAAAAAGACGAGATTGTTTGGATTAATATTAGTTACAATGACTTTTGTATTGTTGATAAATTTTACTATAGTAGCAGAGACAATGACTATTGCTACTCCATCTGACGCCTTAACCCTTGACCCTATTATGCTTAGTGAGACACCAACAATATCTGTCCAAATGAATATTTTTGAAGGGCTGGTACACCTTGATGAAAATATGGATATACAGCCTGGATTGGCATCCTCTTGGGAAGTTGAAGATGATACTACTTGGGTATTTCATCTACAAAAAGGAGTAAAATTTCACAATGGAGATGATTTTGATGCTGAGGATGTCAAGTTCTCTATAGAAAGAGCTAAAAACCATCCTAAATCTCAATTTAAATCTCCTGTTGGTCAAGTAGAAAGTATAGAAATTATAGATGATTATACCATAGCAATAAAAACAAATTTTCCTTATCCAATTTTACCAAGGAAAATAGGTCGTATATTGATTTGTTCAAAAGACTATGTTGAAGCTAATAGTGATCAGCACCTGCAAAATAATGCGGTTGGAACAGGACCATATCAAGTATCTTCCTGGGAAAAAGATGAAGAGATGGTGCTAACTGCTTATGAAGATTACTGGGGTGAAAAACCAGAAGTTGATAAAGCAATATTAAAACCTATCTCAAATCCTGCTACAAGGGTGTCATCATTTTTAAGTGGTGAAGTAGATATATTAATGGATCTACCTGTACAAGATGTTGAAAGAGTCGAAGAAGCTAAAGGAGTTAAAGTAGTTACAAGACCGGGATTAAGATTGATCTTTTTAGGAGTTAATACTCAAGAGGGACCATTTTCCAAATTAAAGGTTAGACAAGCGGTTTATCATGCTATTAATGAAGATGCAATTGTTGAACATGTTATGAATGGCCATGCATATAAGGCAGGACAATTCTATCCTGATACAATATTTGGATATAATCCTGATGTTAAGAGAGTTCCTTATGATCCAGAAAAGGCAAAACAACTGCTTGCTGAAGCAGGATATCCAGATGGATTTACAATTCAATTTGATTCCTCTAATGACCGTTATATGAATGATGGTCAGATAGCTCAGGCGGTTGCTATTCAACTGGCACGTGTAGGTATTAATGTAGAATTAAATGTCCAGACAAAATCAGCCCATTTTGATAAAGTATTATCAAGAAATACTGATTTTTATCTATTAGGATGGACAAATTCTTTAGGAGATGGAATCCAATTCTTAGATGGTTTGTTGCATACACCAGAAGATAGTTATGGCCGTTTTAATCTTGGTAATTACAGTAATCAAGAAGTGGATAAATTAATAGAAGAAGCTGCTATGACTCTTGATGAAGAGAAGCGATCAAAAATTATGCAGGAAGCTGTAAGAATAGGTATTGAAGAAGTTGCTTATCTGCCGTTGCATTATCAGCAGCAGCTTTATGGTATGAAGGAAAATATAAAATGGACACCAAGACCTGATAAGTATGTAAAAATTTCTACTATGGGTTTTGATAATTAAGCAATTATGAGGGGGGCAATAGCCCTCCTCAATGCATTTTATAAGTAGAGAAAGGAGTATCCCATGCTAATATATACCGGCAAAAGAATATGGCAGACTTTAATTGTACTATTTGCGGTTTCAATAATAGTTTTTATCATGATTAATATTAATGGTGATCCAGTTCAAACTTTATTGCCGCCCGAGGCAGAGCCCTGGGCAGTAGAAGAATTAAGAGAAACGCTTGGTCTTAATAAGCCTTTATATATTCAATATTTTAATTTTATAAAAAATGCTGTAAAAGGCGATATGGGTATATCATACTATCAGCAGGTACCTGCTTTAAGCTTGGTTTTAGAAAGATTACCCAAAACAATGGAGCTAGCTGTTGCAGCAATATTGATCTCAATTGTGATTGCGATTCCAGCTGGTATGTATGCAGCAATAAAACCCGAAAGTATTTTATCTAAATTGATTATGTTTTCTTCTCTAGCAGGTATATCATTGCCGACTTTCTTGTCTGGTATTTTATTAATCTTATTATTTGCAGTTAATTTCTCCTTATTACCATCGTCTGGAAGGGGAGAAGTCGCCCAATTTTTAGGAATACATTCCAGTTTTTTTACATTAGATGGGTTAAAACATATCATTATGCCTGCAGCAACTTTAGGTTTATATATGGTTGCAATGCTGATTAGACTTGTTCGAGCCGGCATGCAAGAAGTGCTCAAGCAGGACTATATTTTATTTACGAGGGCAAAAGGTATGCCAGCAAAAATAGTCTATATCAGACATGCTTTAAAAAATACTATGATACCAGTAATTACGGTAATAGGACTTCAACTTGGTCGGCTAATTGCGTTTTCCATGATAACAGAAAAAATATTTGCCTGGCCAGGGATGGGAAAACTTATTTTGGATTCAATTAATAGGCTTGATAGACCTGTGATTATGTCATATATTTTGGTCATTGCTGCTTTGTTTGCAGCTATAAATTTAGTCGTCGATTTATTATATTATTACTTTGATCCGCGGATCGAATTAGGTTAAGGAGGGGAAAAATAAATGAAAGATCTCATCTATTATTTTAAGAGAGATAAAATGGTTATCATAGCAACTATTATTTTGACAGTGATCATATTATCTAGTATATTTGCAAATTTTATTGTTCCCCATAATCCTTATGACCTTGCTTCTGTATCTCTTATGGATAGTATGAAACCACCTATATGGATGAAAAATGGAGTGGATAAATTTTTATTGGGCTCCGATTTACAGGGTCGAGGTATTTTAAGTACCATTTTATATGGAACAAGAATTTCTCTTTTGGTGGGATTCTCTGCTGTTATCTTAGGAGGAATAATAGGAGTTACTTTAGGTATGGTAGCTGGATATTTTGGAGGTAAGATAGACAGTATTATTATGAGAATGGCTGATATACAGCTTTCTTTTCCAACTATGTTAATAGCTATTACAGTTATGGCCTTTTTGGGTCGTGGGATTTTCAAATTAATTGTTGTTATTGGCCTTGCTACCTGGGTGACATATGCAAGAACAGCAAGAGGTTCTACTCTTTCTATTAAAAATAGTGAATATGTTGAAGCAGCTAAGTTGATCGGCATAAATAATACAAAAATATTGATCAGGCATATTTTACCAAATATTTTAACCCCGATAATAGTGATCGCTACTGTACAAATTGCCCAGGTTATAATGTTAGAAGCGACCCTTAGTTTTTTAGGAATAGGTGTACCTTTGACAGAACCTTCTTTAGGTCTTATGATTTCTGATGGCTATAAAAGATTGTTAAGCGGAAAATGGTGGTTGGTGGTTTTTCCGGGTGGATTTTTGGTTATGATAGTATTGAGTATTAATATTATTGGAGATTGGCTGCGAGATGTATTAAATCCCAAATTAAAGTAATATCTTCTGTATGTAAAAGTAGAGAATAGAGGAGGAAAAAGAATGCAGAGGGAAAAAATATTAGAAGTGAAAAATCTAAAAACATTTTTCAATACCAAAGATGGTGTTGTAAAGGCAGTAAATGGTGTAAACTTTAATCTTAAAAAAGGTGAGATACTTGGAATAGTTGGGGAATCAGGAGCTGGTAAATCAGTTACTGGGTTTTCTCTGTTAAGATTAATTGATCCTCCTGGAGAAATATTAGAAGGCTCGATTAAATTTAAAGGTCAGGATCTCATGAAGATGAATGAAAGAGATATGATTAAGATCCGAGGGAAAAAAATTTCCATGATTTTTCAAGATCCTATGGCTTCCTTAAACCCTGTGCTTACTATTGGGCAACAGTTAATTGAAGTTTTACAATTTCATCTTAATTATAGACGCAAGAAAGCCAAAAATAGAGCAGTTGAACTACTTAATATGGTAGGTATTTCTTCTCCAGGAAAAAGGATGAAACATTATCCCAACCAGTTGAGCGGGGGCATGCGTCAAAGGGTTGTAGTTGCTATTGCTTTAGCCAGTGATCCAGAAGTAATTATTGCTGACGAACCTACCACAGCACTTGATGTTACTATTCAAGCTCAAATAATTAATCTTATGCAGAATTTGATAAAAGACAGACAGACTTCTCTTATATTTATTACACATGATTTGGCCTTGGTCTCAGAGATTGCAGATCGGATTTTGGTGATGTATGCAGGAGATATTATAGAATATGGTTCTAAAGGATCTATAATAAGTAATCCTGCTCACCCATATACACAAGGTTTGATAAATTCGATTCCTGTTCTTGATAAAAATCAAAAGAGATTAAAACAAATTAAAGGTTTAATGCCGAGTCCTCTTGATCTACCAGCAGGCTGTAAATTTCGTTCAAGGTGTAGTAAAAAAACGGATTATTGTAAAAATAGGGATAATGAATTTAAAAAGATTAGTAATAATCATTATTCTACATGTAGTGAAGCCTGCCAGTTAAAGAAAGAGTTAATTGCAGGAGTGGGTTAAAATGAAATTACTAGAAGTAAATAATCTAAAAAAGCATTTTTCAGTCAATGATAGTTTTTTAGCAAATCTACTAAATAAAAATAGCCAGGTTCATGCGGTAAATGGTGTTTCATTTTCCATAAATAAAGGTGAAACTTTGAGTTTAGTGGGTGAGAGTGGGTGTGGTAAATCTACGATCGGAAGAACTATTTTAGGGCTTTATGAGCCGACTGAGGGAGAGATCAGTTATTGTGGCAAAAAAATAAGTCAAATGTCTAAAAAGGAGAAGTTTGGGTTAAAAGAAAAAATGCAAATGATCTTTCAGGATCCATTTTCATCATTAAACCCCAGACAAAAAGTTAAAGATATTATTCAAGAACCGATTAGGAGCCACAATATTGTTTCGCGAGAAGAAGAAAAAGATTATATTCTAAACTTACTTGATAAAGTAGGGGTTGATGGTTCATATCTAAATAGATATCCACATCAATTTAGTGGTGGCCAACGTCAAAGGATAGGTATTGCAAGAAGTTTGTCAATGGAACCTGATTTTATAGTAGCAGATGAACCTATTTCTGCCCTTGACGTCTCAATTCAGGCTCAAATTTTAAATTTATTGATGGATTTACAGGATGAATTTGATTTAACCTTTTTATTTATCGCTCATGATTTAAGCGTGGTCAAACATATAAGTGACCGAGTTGCGATTATGTATTTAGGTAAGATTTTTGAAATTGGTGATAAAAAAGATATATTTGCTGAACCACTTCATCCATATACAAAAGCCTTATTTAATTCCATACCTGAGCTTACGACGACAACAAAAGAAAATTTTTCGGTTTTAAGTGGAAATGTACCTGATCCTATCCAACTTCCTCAGGGATGTTACTTTCATTCTCGCTGCAAATATGCAGAGAAAATTTGTTTAAAGAAAGAACCAGAATTAAAAGAGGTAAATGGCAGAAAGGTTGCTTGCCATCAACTATAGTAAATGGATAAACTAAATAGAAATAAACTGGTGAAAAGGGGAGATAATTATGCAGGCGTATAAAAATTTTAAGTTGATAGATGTAAAAAATGAAAAAATGATAAGTGATGCTAAGTTAATCATAGAAAATGGAAGATTTAGAAGAGTAGGGAGTAATATTAATATTCCGAATAATGTTGAAGTTTTTGATTTAAAAGGTCAGACTGTTGTTCCTGGTATCATAGATGCTCATATACATTCTTTATCAGATGCTTCCAATGACCCCCATCAACAACGTGAAAATGAGAATGATGCATCAACTATAATTAAGGCAGAACATGCCTTGCAAAAAGCTTTAAAGTCTGGTATCACTTATGTAAGAGATTTAGGGGGCTATAACTATTATGACATTGGATTGAGAGAAGCAGAGCAAAAAGGCTTATTAAAGGGACCTCGCATGCAGGTTGCAGGTAAGCTCATAACAATGACTGGCGGTCATGGTTATAGAATGGGTCGAGAGGCAGATGGAACAGGTGATGTGAGAAAAGCGGCGCGTGAACAGCTAAAGGCAGGTGTGGATGTAGTCAAAATTATGGCAACAGGTGGCGTTATGACCGAAGGAGTTGAGCCAGGTTCTCCTCAATTTTCTTTAAAAGAAATGAGGGTAGCTATAGAAGAAGCTCATAAGGCAGGCAAAAAAACTGCTTCACATGCTCAGGGAACTACAGGTATTCAAAATGCTATTAAAGCAGGGATTGATTCGGTTGAACACGGTATTTTTCTTGATAAGAAGACCGTTGAGATGATGATTGAAAGAGGGACTTTTTTAGTAGCAACCTTAGTAGCCCCCTATTGGATTGTAGAATATGGAGTAGAAAATGGGATTCCTACATATGCAGTAGAAAAGGCTAAAAAGGTAATTAATGCTCATCATGCAAGTTTCAAATTAGCTCACCAAAATGGTGTAAAAATAGCAATGGGGACAGATGCTGGAACTCCATTTAACAAACATGGAAAGAACACATATGAATTAAAATTAATGGTCAAAGCAGGTATGTCGCCTATGAAGGCTATAAAAGCCGCTACGCTGGGCGGAGCAGAATTACTTGGAATAAAAGAGGAATATGGTTCTATTGAAGAAGGCAAGTATGCTGATATGGTTGTTATTAAGGGAGATCCACACGAGAATATTGAAGATATTTTTGAGGTGGTAGATGTTTATAAATCGGGTGAAAAAGTAATGTAGAAATATAAAATTATCATATTATTAGTCCTTATGGTAAGGGTTTTTATATTAGATAGGAATTATAAAAGAAGAATAATTATAAATCAAATCATTTAGTTAATTTCATTTTTTTATAATAATTTTGATTAAATAATTACCAAAACATCAAGATTGCTGAATTAACATATTTTTTTACATTTATTACACATTTATTACATATTTCATTGCTATAATTATTTTACAGTAAAAAAGTTTTAGTAAGGATATTGATATTTTTATTAACCCCCATTCTACAGTTAATATTTTCACTAAAACTAAATGGGAAACAAATTTTCATATGTGCTACTACTCCTTGAGCTCCGAGCAATCGGGGCTCTTTTTGTCGTGGTGTGTCTCGTAGTCTATACCAATAGTAGATGAAAATTCTATCTGTGCTGGAAGTATGGAAAATATGGTTGAGATATTGTGGCATTTACAGACGAAATGGGTGAGTAAACGGAGAACACAAACTTCAGCCTAAGTTTATAAATGACGGTACATGAAGCCGACAAGGACAGGGTGTTCACTGTGAGGTGGAATCTGAAGAGTCTGAGGCGAGCAGTTAGTCCGGAATAATATATGAACCAGGGGTGGCATTCATCAACGGCGACCTGCCCACACAATGGGGAAGTCCAATAGACCATAGGAGTATGTTGAGTTGATGGGTGTGCTTAGGGTCAAAATGACTGCAAGATGGTGATGATGATGAGTCTCAAACCAGACTGGATTGAGTAAGCGGAGGTATAACCTTTAGTGGGAAAACCGAAGTAAAGCTACATCAGTATTCAGACGTTACCATAGTAGTGATGATAGTTGTTCCGAGGAAAAAGCCAACTGGAGTGAAGGGTACTGATGCTATCCGAAATTGGAGACAAGATAAGAGTGGTTGATTAACTGTTAAGTAGTTTAGACACTGATAGAAAGTGAGTTTGCCGGATGGTGCTTAAGGGGAAGAAAAACCGTAGGTAAGACAGGGCAGAAACACTGTGACCTGAGTAATAATATATAAGCAGGTGCGATTGGATTTTTAAAACGCAGTTGATAATATCATGAAGAGCAGGGGTTAATGGACTGGATTATTGAGTCAAAGGCTGGTAAGTCGTGAGGGAAGTTGTAGGTGAGCAAGTGCCGATAGACACGATAGCTTGACGGTGCCTAACTACTTCTGAAATATTGTTTAAAAATATATTTTGTTTTCTTTTAGTTGGTTTGGGAAATTCTAAAACATAAGTCAATTGCATATTAATCACCTTTAATTTTCAATATAGTGTTGAATAGTTTCTGAACTAACATTGCCAGCAGTGGCCACAAAATAAGCTCTAGTCCATACAGAACCTTTAA
>Ga0209944_1000449_pt1 | contig 18331 bp, 14 predicted proteins | sample SalPonR1_C_D2_MG_FD_185701 | JGI IMG/M metagenome (GOLD analysis project Ga0209944, IMG submission 185701) | Salt pond soil microbial communities from South San Francisco under conditions of wetland restoration - Salt Pond MetaG R1_C_D2_MG... ...
GCCGGCGTATGCGACGCGTCATCGAAAAAGCGGTCGATCGTCTGGTCTTCCAGATTCTCCGGATCGAAGCCGGGGAATTGTTCGCGCAGCTTGCTGGCGCGACGCCGCAGCACTCGCTGGGCAGCCGGATTTGCGTACACTATCTCGTGCCGGCTATTCGCAAGCATGATGCAGGATGCGGAACCGTCTACCGCAGACGTGAGTCGGTCAATCTCGACCTGCTGCTCATGCTCCTTTGTGCCGTCTACCGAAAGGCCGACCACCTTGACTGGCCTGCCGCGTTCGTCGAGCACCGGAGAGTAGTTGGCAACCACCCAGGCCTGCTTGCCGTCCTTGTAGACGCGCGGGACCAAGCCCGAGAAGAAGCGGCCGGCGCGCAGGTCTTCCCACAGTTGAAGGTGCTCGGGATCTTTCGCAAAGTCTTCCGGCACCAGGTCGTCGAGCGTAAGAGCCTGAATTTCCTCAAGCGTATAGCCGCTCCGCTTCAGATAGCGCTCGTTGGCATTCAGGATGCGCCCTTCCATATCGAACTCTAGGATGCCCTGCACACGTCCGAGGGCCTCCATCAGGCCCGAGAGGTTTTTGGCGCTAGCGATCTCCTCGGCTTCTTCGGTGGCGTCACTGACGAGCTTCAGGATTTTGCGCACGCGGCCGCTGCTGTCCAGAACCGGGTTGTAGCTCCCACGGACCCATATCGGCTCTCCCTGCCGGTCAACACGCGGAAACAGTCCTTCATGATGCTGACCACTGGCCAGAATGCGCCAGAACTCCCGGTACTCGTCACTGCGTGTGTATTCCGGGTCGCAGAGCCTGCTGTGGTGCATGCCCTGCAATTCCCCCAATGAGTAACCGACGATGCTCAGGAAATTCTCGTTAGCCGTGATGATATTGCCGTCAGGGTCAAATTCGACCAAGCCATGCCCGCGACTCAACGCGCGCATGCTGGCAGCCAGTTCGTCAAAGTGTTTCCGCTTATCATCCTCGGAGGCACTCTCATAGCCTTCCAGTCTACGGTTGATCGATCCTTCCCGCGTATCCATCGACAATCTCCACAGTTCCGTCGCCAGTTACCCGGTTATCGGCGAAAGAGACCTTAACTTTAGTCTCGCGCGCAAATGATTTTTCGCTGTCGCCGTACGCGGCCCCCGGAGACCGACGGCGGCAGATGCGCCCGGAAAAAGGAACCTCTGGGAGGCGTATACAAAGAAGGCAGGTCTTTACGGGCGGGGAACTTTGCGGCATGTTGGCTGTCGTTCGCACGCTGGCTGTCGCTGATGCGGGCAACCCGTAGACATAAAATGCATATAGATAAGAACGAGAGCCGGAACCATGAATAATGCGATGCGTACCTGCCTGTTTTGCTGCCTGATACCACTGGCGGCCTGTGATCCGCCAGGGAACGAGACGCCCATCTCCCCGGTCACGGCGACGCCTGAGGTCACGGCTGATATGGCGTGGCGGGTACACGGCCTTGACAGCGCAGAAACCCGCTTCAGCGCACTGAGCGACATCGACACGGCGAACATCGATGAACTCGGGCTCGACTGGTATTTTGATTATCCCACGCAGCGGGGCCTGGAAGCCACGCCGCTGGTCATTGACGGCGTGATCTACACCACCGCGTCCTGGAGCATGGTGTTTGCCCACGACGCACGCAGCGGCGAACTTCTCTGGTTCCACGATCCGCAGGTGCCGCGTGACTGGGCGGTGCACCTGTGCTGCGACGTGGTGAATCGAGGCGTCGCCTATCAGGATGGCACTGTGATCTCGGGAACGCTGGACGGACGACTGATCGCGCTCGATGCAGACTCCGGCGAGCCTCTCTGGCAGGTGCAGACCACCGATCCCGACAAGCCCTACTCCATCACTGGCGCTCCCCGGATTGTCAAGGACCGCATTATCATCGGCAACGGTGGCAGCGAGATGGGCGTGCGTGGCTATGTATCCGCCTATGCAGTCACCGACGGCGAGCTGCTGTGGCGTTTCCATACCGTACCGGGCAACCCCGCCGACGGCTTCGAGTCCGAGGCAATGCGCGCGGCCGCAAAAACCTGGGGCGGCGGTGCCTGGTGGGAGATCGGCGGTGGCGGCACGGTCTGGGACTCTATGGCCTACGACCCGGAGCTCGACATTCTCTACATCGGGGTCGGCAACGGCGCTCCCTGGAACCGGCAGATACGCTCACCGGATGGCGGTGACAACTTGTTCCTCTCCTCCATTGTGGCACTCAATCCCGACGACGGCAGCTATCTCTGGCATTACCAGACCACGCCGGGAGATACCTGGGACTACACCGCTACACAGCACATGATCCTCGCCGATCTTCAGATCGACGGCGCACAGCGCAAGGTCATCATGCAGGCGCCCAAAAACGGCTTTTTCTACGTGCTCGACCGGACTTCCGGCGAGCTCATTTCGGCCCAGCCCTACGCTACCGTCACCTGGGCGTCCCACGTCGACAAGGAAAGCGGCCGGCCGGTGGAGACGGCGCAGGCGCGCTATACCGAGGGTGATTCCGGACTGCAGCTACCCGGCCCTATTGGCGGCCACAACTGGCACCCCATGAGCTACAGCCCACAGACAGAGCTGGTCTATATACCGATGCAGGATACGCCCTGGGTGTATGCGGCAGATGATAATTTCGAATTCCGCCAGGGCTACTGGAACACCGGCACCGACAACCTGGTGGCGAGCCTGCCGGACGACCCCGCCATCCGCGACGCCGTCCTGGCCAGCGTCAAGGGAGCCATCGTCGCCTGGGACCCGGTCAAGGCCGAGCCCCGCTGGCGCGTCGACCACGCGGGCCCATGGAACGGCGGCATGCTGTCAACTGCCGGTAACCTGCTGTTCCAGGGCAATGCAGAGGGTAATGTGGTCGCCTATGCCGCGGACAGCGGCGAGGCGCTATGGTCGTTTCATGCCCAGACCGGCGTTGTCGCGCCGCCCATCACCTACCGGATCGACGGCAAACAGTATCTGGCCGTGGTCGCCGGCTGGGGCGGCGCCCTGGCATTGGTGGGCGGCGATGCCCTCACGGCGGGACCGATCCCCAACCGCAGTCGCCTGCTGGTGTTCAGCCTTGACGGAGACGCGGCACTGCCGCCGGCGCAGGAGAGCCCCGTCGTGTTCAATCCGCCACCGCAGGAGGGAGAAGCCGAACAGGTGGCTCGAGGCAAGGCGCTGTATCTGCAGTACTGTGTTTACTGCCACGGCGATGGCGTGGTTTCGGGCGGCGCGGTCCCCGATCTGCGGGGCCTGACTGCAGACGACCATGAGAACTGGGAGAGCATCGTTATCGGTGGCCTGCACTGGCAACAGGGCATGGTCGGATTCTCGGATGCGCTCGACGAGCAGGATTCTATCGATATACAGCGCTATGTGATCGAGCGTGCGCACCATGCCCTGCGCGCCGATCGATGAAAACTGCGTCGATGCCACTGCACACACGAATTCTTCTTGCGCTGTTCCTGGGCGCGCTTGCAGGCCTGAGCGCACACAGCCTGACGGGGGATGCCGGGTGGACCACATGGCTGGCGGATAACATCGCGGCACCGGTAGGGCAGATCTTCCTACGACTGCTGCTGATGACCGTGGTTCCCCTGGTCTTTGCCTCCATCGTCCTCGGCGTGACGGGCCTCGGCGACGTGCGCAGCCTGGGCCGAGTCGGCGGCAAGACACTGGTCTATTTCGTTGCAAGCTCGGCGGTCGCCGCCGCGCTGGGCATCGTCCTTGTGAATATCATGGATCCCGGCAGCAGCATCGATCCCATGATGCGGGCCGCGTTGCTGGATGATTTCAAGGACCAGGCCTCAAGCATGCAGGCGGAGTCACCCGGCTTCGGTGTCGACATGCTGGTGAATATCGTGCCGCGTAACCCGGTGGAAGCGGCCGCAAACATGGACATGCTCGCGGTCATCTTCTTCGCGCTGGTTTTCGGTGTGGCGCTGGCCCTGACTCCGCGGGAGCGCGCTGCACCGCTGATCGCCGTCATCGAGTCGCTCAGCGATGTCGTCATCAAGATCATCGAGATGGTCATGCGCCTTGCGCCTTACGGCGTCTTTGCACTGATTTTTGTCGTCACCTCGCGCTTTGGCTGGGGCCTGCTCGCGCAGCTGGGCGTTTACGTCGTGTTGGTTATTCTGGGCCTGACGCTGCACACTGTGGTCACCCTGTCCCTGCTGGTAAAGTTTTTCGGCGGCATGAAACCCATGGACTTCTGGCGGCGCAGCCGGGCCGTCATCGTCACGGCCTTTGCCACCAGCTCCAGCAGCGCGACACTACCCACCAGCATTGCCGTGGCCGAGCGCGAGCTAAAAGTGCCGCCCACTATTGCCGGCTTCGTGCTGCCGCTCGGCGCCACCATGAACATGAACGGCACCGCCGTATACGTGGGTATCACCGTGCTGTTTCTGGCACAGGTATTCGGCGTTGATCTCACGCTCGGACAACAGGTGGTGGTGGCCATGCTCGGCGTCATCACCGCTATCGGGGCAGCGGGCGTGCCGGGCGGATCCCTACCATTGATCATGGTTATTCTCGCTTCGGTGGGCGTGCCGCCCGAGGGCATTGCCATCATTCTCGGCGTCGATCGTATTCTCGATATGGCGCGCACCGTCACGAACGTGACCGGGGATCTGACGGCAGCGGTGTTTCTCGCACACAGTGAGAAATCGCGCATCGCTCGTGCTTCCCAACACATGGCTCCGGCGGATCCGGCTGCCGACAATCCAGTTTCCCGTCGCGAATGAGAGGCTCCAAAGCGACGACAAAGCCATTACACTAGAGCTCGAAACTCCCGCTCAGACCTGGAAGCAGCCATGCGACAGGGCGCCATTCGCAGTACCGGTCGGATACGGGCAGCGCCATAGACGAAGAGGCAAAATGACATGAATACACCGATAGCATTGCTCCTTGTAGTTTTGTTTTTACTGGGCGTCGGCTTATTTGCCAACGCCTATATACAGGGCATGCGCTTCGGCGAGCGGATGGAAGAGAAAAACCGCCAGAAAAAGGGACAGAAACAGGTGTCACAGCCGGACTCGACCGACGAGCCCTAGTGGGCCGCGTCTCGACGCTGGCACTCTGATCCTCGAACGCCTTACAGCGACAATGTTCTGAGCGGCGCCACCTATCCCCTTACCTCAAATCCCGGAACGGGCTCAAAGGGTGCCGCCACCGATTTCACTGTTGCGACACTCGCATATTGCGGGCCCTGCCACAGCCAGTCTTCCAGTTGCTGCAGCGCGTGCGTGGTACCCGTGGCCTTCAGTTCAACGCTGCCGTCCGGGCAGTTGCGCACCCACCCGCTCAGCCCGAGGGCCAATGCCCTGCAACGGCTGCTAGCACGGAAGGAAACACCCTGCACCCTGCCGGTCACTCGATATCGCCTGGTTTCAGACAAATCCTACACTCCCGGGCCGCATTCCAGGCACTGATCCTCGGGGGCCGGCAGCCTCGCCAGATTCGAATGAAGATCCTTCAATGCCGTACGCACGCCTTCCTCGACTACCGGATGATAGAACGGCATCGCCAGCATCGCGCTCACCGGCATGCGGCTCTGCGCCGCCCAGGCCAGCAGGTGGCCAATGTGTTCCGCCGCAGGGCCCACCATCTCCGCACCCACAAACACGCCATTGTCACGTCGCGCATAGACTTTCAACAGTCCGCGGTTCTCGCCCATGACCTTGCTGCGGCCCTGGTCCTCAAAGGACACCGTCGCAACCGCGTAGGCCTTGCGCTCCTCATCGGACATGCGCCCCACCGGCAGGCCCACCGACGCAATCTGCGGGTGGCTGAACACGATGGACAGCGGCACCTGCCGCACGGCAGGCTGAACACCGGGATAGCGGCCAGCATTGTCGCCGGCAATTCTGCCTTCCTGCGCAGCCTCGTGCAGGACGGCCAACTGACCATTGGCATCGCCCACAAGAAAGACCGGACTGTCGCCGCACTGCAGTGTGGCACTGTCCGTTACTGGAATACCGTCGTCATCCAGGGTCAGCCCGCTGTGGTGCAGATCGAGGGCCTCCAGATTCGGCGGTCGACCCGTCGCGACCAGGATGCGTTCAAACGTCTCGCTAATCTCGCCCTTGTCCCGATGGGTAAAGGTAATGGCAACAGCATTATCCGCCGGGGAAAGATCTGACACCTCGGAGCGGATATCCAGGTAGAACGCCTCGCTGAAACAGCGTTCCGCGTAGTCGCGTATCTCCGCATCGAAAATACCGCCAAGGATGCCGTCGAGGCCGAACAGACGCACATGCACACCGAGGCGACTCAATGCCTGACCGAGCTCCAGTCCGACGGCACCGGCGCCGAATACGGCGATGGACGCGGGCAAGGTTTCCAGCTCAAACAGATTGTCGGTAGTCAGCAGGCGATCGCCCAGGCCCTGAAACATCGCCGGAACGTGCGGGCTGGCACCGGTGGCGATCACGATGCGCTGTGCTGTCACCTCCCAGGCATCACCGACCGCAAGCTTGCCTGGTGCGAGAAAGCGCGCGCGTCCCATCAGTCTGTGTGACTCGGGGATGGTCCCCATGGACGCCAGCACCGAGCCGACAAACGTATCCCGTTCCCGACGCACACGCTCAAGCACCCTCTGCCCATTGATGCTGATGCCGGCTACCGCAACGCCGAACATGCCCGCTCGCGCGGCGCCATGGGCGCTGTCTGCCGCCGCAATCAGCAGCTTGCTGGGCATGCAGCCCACACGGGCGCAGGTGGTGCCGTAAGCCTCGCCCTCAATGAGAACCACATTTTCAGTGTGCTTACGGGCGGCAGTGTAGGCCGTGAGGCCCGCTGTACCAGCACCGATGATGGCGACATCCACCTTGCGCTTATCCATGTTGCTGCTCCGCGGGCGCCACAGAGGCGCCTTGGTCAAAGTTGGTATACCAGGGCAGTCCGGCGCGCTCGCTGCGCTCGAGTTCGGCGATAACCTGTGCACCCAGCAACAGGATAATAGAGCCGACTTCCAGGCTGATCAAAAGAACAATAATCGTTGCCAGTGACCCGTAAATGGCGTTCACAAACGAGACGTGCACGAAGTAATACATCATGATCAGCCGCGTCCCCTCCCACAGAACGGCAGCCACGAAACCACCAATCACCGCCCTTCGTGGTGAAATTCGCGTAATGGGCAGCACCTTGTAAATGGCGCTGAACATGAGGAATACGCTGAAAAAACTGAGCAGATAGAGAATGACGCCGGGCTCCGGGTACAGGGCATCAACCAGAGCAAACAGCAGAGTGAGCGTCAGCAGGCCAACGCCAAGCACCGTCATGAAGGCATAGGGCATGACGACGGAAAACCAGATGCTGCGCGGAGGATTTTCCGGGCGCATGAAGATAATGGCAATCGCGTCTTCGAGCATGCGAAAGGCAAACGAACTGAAAAACAGCAGTATCGGAATACCTGCGATGCCAATGATATCCCGTGATGCGAGGAAGGCCCGCACCGCGTCCAGCCAAAGATCCGCATGGCCTGGCGCAAAATGCTGCGCCTGGATCGCCATGACGGCCAGCAGTTCCTCCTCGTCCACCACCCGGGTGAGCAGGACACCCAGGAGTGCCAGCAGGGGCACTGCCGACATCAGCACATTGTAACCTACCCCACCGGCGAGAAGGACGCCGTGATTGCGCATGAAGTTGCGCACGACCCGGCGTGAAAACGGCCAGGTTCGCCGCAATGACCTACCCAGTGAATTTTCACTTTTTGTCCTTTCAGTCAAACGCTGCACCGTCTTGCGCCGTTGAAGGATACCATCAAGACCCTAGCACAATCTGCCCGTGCAACGTTGTGGCCGGACGTGCCGACCTTCGCGTGAGTTTTCCGCAGTCTGCAAAGATTTTCGCGTTTACGAGGCGCGGCAGCCCCGGCTGGGTACTGCCGCCCTGCCCCCGATCAAGAGTGTTGCAAACATAGGGGGCAGTTTCACGTCGCTAGTTTTTCGTCATTGCCGACAGCATCATGAAAGCCAGCGCGGGAGCACAAAGTATCCAGACCCAGATAAAAAGACCGATCATGTTGAACACCTCCATTAGCGGGGATTCACTATTACTGGTTAGACCAAAAACCCCACTTCGTCAATGGAGAAATCCATCACCATCAATTCATCAGCAAGGAAAAGCGGTCCCTGTAGCGCGCGCCGGAACCGCCTCCTCGCGACAGCCAGGGCAGGAGTAAACCCGAATACTTGACGATAACGCTACCGATGCCGCAACTCGCAGCAAGTTAGTGATGCTGCAGAAACTGACCGACCTCATGGACACGGCGTTTGTCATACCCGGGACGACTCTTCGCTACGGCCTTGACCCCGTTCTCGGACTCATTCCAGGCGTCGGCGATACGTTGACCATGGCAGTCTCGCTGTATATCCATAGTTGCGCCCGGCGGGCGGGTGTTCCCCGGCGCAGGCGGATGCAAATGCTGTGGAATATCTTTATCGACTGGCTGGTCGGTCTTGTTCCCGTGCTTGGGGATCTGTTTGATCTCGGTTTCAAGGCGAACAGCAGAAACATACGAATTATCATGGCATACGCGAATCGGGGACCCGACGTGGGGTAGACACCGACAGATGGTTGTGCGGCTGCGTCATTCCCGCGTCTTGAGATCCAGCAGGGAGTCAATCTCTCCGGCCCCCAGTGTCTCTTCCTCCAGCAGGGTGTTGCCCAGCCGTTCCAGTTGATCCCGATGCGCTTCAAGCCGCCTGTTCACGTCCGCTTCGATCTCGGTAATCAGATTCCTGACCTCGTCATCGATTTTCTCGGCGGTTGCTTCACTGAACTCGCGCTCCCGGGAAATCTCGTGGCCAAGGAATACCTGCTCCTGGCTTGAACTGACCGACATCGGTCCGATCACCTGGCTCATGCCCCAGCGGGACACCATGCGTCGCGCTAGTCTGGTAGCCTGCTCGATATCGTTCTCGGCACCACTGCTCACCTCGTTGAAAATCAGTTGCTCGGACACGCGGCCGCCCAGCATGACCGCAATCCGGTCACGGGCATAGCTGGCGCTCATGTTCAGGCGGTCCTCATCCGGTGCCTGTTCGGTCAGCCCGAGCGCGCGTCCCCGGGGAATGATCGTGACTTTCTCAAGCGGATCAGCCTTGGGGAACAGCAGCGCCGTCAGTGCGTGGCCGGACTCGTGGAAGGCGATCACGCGCTTCTCCTCGTCGCTGAGACTCTGTTCGCGCTCGGCGCCCATCAGCACCTTGTCCCGCGCACCATCCAAGTGCTTCATGCGGACCACGTCGCTGTCATCCCGTCCCGCAAACAGGGCCGCCTCGTTCGCCAGGTTCTCCAGGTCGGCGCCGGCAAAGCCCACGGTCCGGCGCGCCACCGCCACCAGGTCCACGTCATCCGCAAGGGGCATGTCCCGGGTGTGGATCTGCAGAATTTTTTCACGCGCCTGCCGGTGGGGACGATCCAGTGTGACCTTGCGGTCGAAGCGACCGGGGCGCAGCAGCGCCGGATCCAGGACATCGGGCCGGTTGGTGGCAGAGATCACGACCACCGTCTCATGGGGTGAAAAGCCGTCCATCTCGGACAGGATCTGGTTCAGGGTCTGCTCCCTCTCGTCATGGCCCCCTCCAACTCCCGTTCCGCGGGAACGTCCTATGGCATCAAGTTCGTCAATGAAGATGATGGCGGGCGATTCCTTGCGCGCGTCCTCGAACATGTTGCGTACGCGGGACGCCCCCACACCCACGAACATCTCGATGAACTCAGAACCGGATATAGAGAAGAACGGAACTTCGGCTTCGCCCGCCACCGCTCTAGCCATCAGGGTCTTGCCCGTACCCGGCGGGCCCACCATGAGTACACCCCGGGGCAGTTTGGCTCCCAGGCGCTGGTAGAAGTCCGGATGCTTCAGGTAATCGACAATCTCACTCAGATCCTTCTTGGCGTTGTCCGCGCCGGCAATATCGGCAAAGGTCTTGCTGGGCTCATCTTTCTGCACTCGCCTGGCCGTGGACCGGCCCATATTGAACAGACTGCCGGTCTGCTGACCGCCCATCTGGCGCTGCATTCGCTGCCACGCGAAGATCATCAGGCCAAGAATGATCAGCCAGGGGAGGAAGCTGATCAGCAACCGCGAAAAGAGATCCGGGCCGGACTCCAATGCGGTAATGGTGACGTCGTTTTCCTCCAACAGCGGCACAATCCCTGTGTCACCCACCTCCGGTATATGCGTACGAAACAGGTCCGGAGCCGGGGCGTCGTCCGACTCATCTTCGGGCTTCATCACACCCCTTACCTGATGCCCCTCAATCGTCACCTCGTCGACCTCCCCGGACGTGACTCTTTCCTTGAAGGCGTTGTAGCTGATCTCGCGGGCGCCCGATTGTGATATCCACTGAACCGCGTAGAAAATCACAAACGCGAGCAGCAGCAGGTTCAATATCCTGGCCCAACGCGGTGCCTCGTTGTGCTGCGACGAGCCCGACGCCGGATCCGGGGGCTGGCCCTGGCGCTGACCGGCCTGCTGTGGGCCCTGCTGGTGGCCGGATCGCTGCTGACTATTTTCAGACATGAGAGACTCCTCGGCTATTCCATCGACACCAGCACGGACGGTGCTTGACATGCTCGTAACTGATATCACGGTTTTACAAGCTCAGGCAGTTGCCGTCCACTTTATGTCGGCGGATGTGCCACCGCACGCAGCCCTCGCCAGACTTCCCCATCCAGCGCCGGGTGCTGTACGCCGGCGGACGCCGGCGCATGCTGTGCAGATTGAAGCCGTCCTCCACATCCGCGATCATGAGATGACGAAACTCCGCGCTGCTGATGTTAGCCAACGGCCGCAACGTCATGGCGGAGCCGGTGGCGTTGACCACACCGGCCAGCCGAGCAGGATGCGCGCGAGTCGGCTTCACACTGCGTGCGGGACCAGGCCGTCATGTGCGGCAGCGCTTGTTTCCGGGCTGAAGAAAATGGGTAGGATGCGCGCCCTCCCCTTTCCGGCAGTGCCTCGCGATGAGGCAGCTGTGTCAGGCGATGCCTAGACGTAGAAGTCCAGCTCTTCCTGCGCCTTGAGCAGATCACGCATCCTGATGGGATCGTCACCATAGAAGAACACAAGGCCCCAGTGCGTGCCGAAGGCGGAACGATCGGGCACGGTTTCCTCCGTGGGCGCCACCAGCTCGTGGGATTCGAAATAAGGGTGCTCGATGGTCTCCTTCGGCATTTCCAGCTTGCTGACAACACGACGACGCGGGTAAACGCCAAAGCAGCCGGCATAGCCTTTGGCATCGACCACCTCCCGCGGGAAGAATGCGTCAACCTCCTCCTTCGTACTCTTGGGGTCAAACACCAGCATAGATGCCTGGTAGGCACTGAATCCGTAGGCACGTTCAATCAATTCAAACGCCTTGAAACCCGGCGGGCGATAGGCGACCTCACCGAAGTACATCTCGCCATCTGCCGTTACAAAGTATTCCGGGTGGATCAGGCCGAACTGGATATCGAAGGTCTTGATCAGCTTTTCGATCTGTTTGGTGATCGCGTCGCGCCAGCTTTCAAGTTCATTGGTGGCGGGGACGAAGACCGAATAACCAAGCGTCACATACTCTGAGATATTGAGAAACTTGATCTTGCCATCGTGGATCCAGGCCTCGACGGCAAACTCCCAACCGTCCAGATGGCTCTCCATCAACAGCGGATACTCTTCATCCGGTATGTAGTCGATTTCCTCCATCGTACGGATCATGCGGTGCCCCAGACAGCCGGCCTTGTCGAAGGCCTTAACGTGGATCGGATCATCCGGGTCGCCATCGAGCTTGAGCAGAGTCTGGTTGACGCGCTTCATGAAGCGGACCACGTCTTCCTTCTCGTGAGCCTCCTCGAAAATACCCACGCGGATACCGCCGAGCTGTGCACGGCGCTTCATGAGTGCTTTGTCGCGGAACAGGATGGACTGCCCGTACATGCGCGGATTGTCCATGAGTACGGAGTTGATCGCGCCGGACCACTCCACTGTTTCCTCAAACAGCGGGATGGCAACATCCACGCCCTCTGCCTTGAGCGTCTCAGCAATCTCAATAGAGCGATCGTTCAGGCGCACGAAATCCCATGGGATATAGGGGATCTTGTTGGCTTCGCAGAAGTCGGCGGCCCAGTCCGGAGCGACCACAACATAGCGGCGATCAAATTTCTGCGCAGCCTTTATCGCGTTGACGCTCCAGCCCAGCAGCGCGATATAGCCTTTATTGGGGTCTTTCGCTGTCTCCGTGCCGTTTACCGAATCCATGGTCGGATCGATCCAGCCTGAAACATCATTGGACACCGGGGTTTCTGATGATTTCGACATGTGAGGCTCTCCTTTTGCCTTGATGAAATATCGTGACGCGTGGTTGCCTGCTGTACTGTCAGTCTCAAGTCCCAGAATTCACAGGACTATCGTCCCCGTGCCCAGCTCGCCTGCGCGAGGCGCATGGCAAGGGACACTTCAGTGGCGGGGATGTCGGTCGGCTCACCCTTCTCGAGCGGGTCGTAATGAAAGGCGTATAACCGGGATGTGAACTGGGTAACGGATAGTGAGGCTTCTCCGTAGAGTTCGCCGTTGCCCTGGGTTGATGTGACGATATCTTGCCCCCAGTTCTGACCACTGTCATTGTTGGGATTAAAAAAGTATACACGCATCGTGCCACCCGGGTCGAACGCGAGCCGCTGGATGGTAATGGCGTGCCAGCCGATAAAGCGCGAGGCGCTGTCGGTGACGGCGATGCCCGCGGGCTGCGGGTGGATTACCGGTATGTTGCTATTGTAGAAAGGATGATATGCGGCATAGAAATCGCGGATGAATCCCTCGAAGTCTTTCAGGCCGCCCGTGAATACATCGACTGCGATACGAAAGCCGTGTCCGACATGATCGCCATGGAACTCGGCGTTGACCCACTTGTGCGGATCCTCGCCGCGTCCGGCACTGCGACGGCCCATTTCAACGTAGAGGCGATCGAGATGCGGCACCGTGAGCAGGGAAACGGCATCCACATCCACCGGGGGGTCCGCCGCGAGACCCGTATCGAGGTCGCGAGACGAAATACTGTTGCCCTCAAAACGCATCACAATCTCGTCGTCCCGCGCCGCCCAGGCAACCACTCTCAGCAGCTCCGCCGGTGCACCGAAGGCCCACATGGACAGCGCGCGCGTGGACTGGCATGTAGGGTAATTACCCTGCCCCACGCCCAGCGGACGGCCGAGCACATTGAGAACGTCGGCAAGCAGAAAGCACTCCGGCGATCGCCGGTCGCCGAAAACCGCAAGAATCTTCTGCGCTGCGGCGTCGCACAGAGTGAGTCGCAGCTGGCGCCACAGCGAGGGGGCCAGCGCGGGCGAGTACAGGATGCCGCGCTCAAGCATCATGGCCAGCCCGTAAGCGACCTGGCTGGTCTCGACAAACAGGGCGTCATCGATCAGCTGATGAATCAGGTCGGTGTAGCAGTGAAACGCGTCTGCGCCTGTGTGGCTGAGACCCAACGCCGTAGGTATCAGTTCGTTCCATCGCTGGCGCAGGTAACGGATGAATCCGGGCATGTAAGGCGAGACCAGGCCGGTGCTGTGCATCGCCCCGGCAAAGCCAATGGCCTCCTGCAGCAGCGCTGCATCGTCCATGCTCGCCAGCCGCTCGGCATACACCTGCAGGCCCGGATCCTCGCGACAGCCGTCGGTCGGGCTGAACACGGCATTGACCAGCTTCGTGGCGTCAGCACCCGTCTCACCGGCGACAAAGGCCGGGTCGTGCAGACAGCTGGCAATGCGGGTGACCATGTGCTTGACACCGTCCACCTGCACCGGACGCTGCGCCAGGATGCGCCAGACTTCGGCGACAAGGTGCTGCAGCAGATTCCGGTAGCCCAGGTGCTGCAGCAGGTAGCGATACAGCGTCTGAACCGCGTACCCGAGCCGGTCAGAGCGCAGCCGGTCGCCCTCCTGCAGGTCACCGACCACGAGATCAAGGTTCATGGCCATCACCTGGGTCAGGAAGTGCTGCGCGTGCTCCGCCGAAACGGAGGGATGGGCGTAATCGTCGCGGGCAACCGCGAGCAGGCGAATCTGGCTCAGACTCTCGACCATCGTCGCGACCCGGTCACCGTGGCGCACGGTACGCACGGCGAGCGAGGGCACCAGCGTCTGGGGATAGTCCCAGTCGCTGCCGCTGAAGAATCCGGCGGCCTCCAGCGCCGGCACGCGGGCATAAAGAGCGCCCAGCCCGCTGTCATCGAACATCAGCGAGTACGCCGCATCGATGACCTCGAATACGGGAGAAAACTCGGCGACGGCGTTCGCGGCGGCAAGTCGTGCAATGGCGGAATCAAGCTGCATCACCCGGTCGCCTGCATTGCCGCCATCGCTGGGGAAAGGGTCAGGGGCTTCTGGGATCATGCCCCTACAATCCCGTCTTGTGCCCGGGAAGTCAAATCCCGAGGCAGGCGCGCTGCGGGCGCAATGCCCGGGAGCCGCCGGGTTGCTCACGACCACCCCGACCATTAGGCTGACAGGCAAGGCAACACAGGGATGACCGCTATGCGCGAAAACCGGCCCGGCTACAGGTCCATGAGCAGATTTGCCTGGATGGCACCTGCGATCATTCTGCTGGTCCTGGGACTGATCTATCTGTTCGGCAGCACCGGGTCAGACGCAATCCAGACAGAGGAATTGACCGGTGAACACGAGCGGCTGCGCGTCGGCGACGCCTGGGAGCACAGTGACCTGCGCCGGACAGCAACAGCACTGTCTGCCGACAAGCGCCAGCGTGTGTTGCAGAATCTTTCCAGCTTTCGTGCGCAACATAAGATGATTGGCCCGACGGTCACGGTCGCGGCGTTGCAGTCATCTGCGGAGAGCCGGGCGCTGGCAGAACGGGTCGGCCGCATTCTCGCCCAGTACAACCTCGGGGACACGCTGGCAGACTCCGTGACGAGGGAGGATATCGACCGCGACGACGCCGGCGTGATCATCCTCGCAAGATACGCCGACAGGTCGCTTGCGCATAGCCTGCTCCGAGCGCTTTCTCCCATGCTGTCGGGGATGATTCGGATCCAGTTTGACGAAACTCAGCGACCCGGAGCCCTCTTCCTGGGCATCGCCACAAGCCCACGCTTCACGGTCGAGGGCGTCGCTGTCTTTTACCCGGACTGAGTGCAGCGACGGACTCCCTGGTGACCGATACCGTGAAGTAGCGGCGACGCTGCGCTTGTCGTTAAACAACGTTATACGCAGTACCGGTCGTCACGTTGAATCCTGCATTACGCGGACGCCACGATTTGTGAAACCCCGATGCATTACATATATTGACATACAATGATGTAACGTCGGTTAAAACACGCAGCGGCGAGGACCCCTATGGAGTTCAAAGACTACTACGCTGTACTCGGCGTGAGCGAATCCGCCACGCCCGAGGAGATAAAGAAAGCCTATCGGCGGCTGGCGCGCAAATACCACCCCGACGTCAGCAAGGAAGAGGACGCAGACGCGAAATTTCGCGAACTGGGTGAAGCCTACGAGGTGTTGAAAGACCCGGAAAAACGCGCGGAATACGACGAGTTGCGCAAGTACGGCGCGAAACCGGACGGTTCCTTTGAGCCGCCTCCCGGATGGCACAGTGGGTCTGGCTTTGCCGGTGGCGGTTATACCGACTCGGATGCCCGACAGTTCAGTGATTTCTTCGAGGAAATTTTCGGTGGCGGCCGGTCGGGCGGCTTCACCGCGGGTAGCGGGCAGAGAGGTTTCCAGCGCGACAGGTCAATGCGCGGCGAGGACGTCCATGCCAGGCTCGCCCTGTTTCTCGAGGAGGCGTTTCATGGCTGTGAGAAGCAGATATCGTTTACCGTGCACGAACCGGACCCCGACGGACGGATTGTGTCGCGGCAGAAAACCCTGAAAGTGAAGATCCCCCCCGGCATGCGCGAAGGCCAGCATATTCGCCTGAAAGGCCAGGGTGGCCCGGGTATCGGCAGCGCGGAACCGGGGGACCTTTTTATCGAGGTAGAGCTTGCCCCGCACCCACATTTCACGGTGGAAGGCCGCGACATTGTGATCGTCGTACCCATCGCCCCCTGGGAGGCAGCCCTGGGTGCCACGGTAACCGTGCCGACGGTTGGCGCCAGCGCGAAGGTGAAAGTGCCGAAAGGCTCGGGCGGCGGCCGCAAGCTCAGGCTCAAGGGCAAGGGGCTCCCGGGTAAACAGCCGGGTGACCAGATCGTGGTGCTGCAGATCGCCGTGCCCGAAAAACACAGCGCGGAAGCGGAGACGCTCTACGAACAGCTGGCCGAGGCAGAAAAAGACTTCAACCCACGCAGCAAGCTGGCGGTTTGAGGCGAGCGAACAACGAGGGAGCGCGCGATGAGCAATCCGGATCATACCCTGACGGTGGTCGTGTCGGACGAAGACGGCAGCACCTTCACCCTGCGGGAAATCTGCGAGCGCGGTGACTGCCACGCCGAGTTTGTAATCAAGCTGGTTGATTACGGCATCATCTCGCCGCGGCAGGAGGTGGCGGAAGCGAGACAGTGGCAGTTCGACGTTGCGGCGCTGAGCCGCCTGAGGAAGGCCCTGCGGCTGCAGCGCGATTTAAAGATAAACCTGCCTGGCCTGGCGATGTCGCTGGAGCTGCTGGATGAAGTCGAGCAGATGCGGCGTGAACTCGCGCGACTGAACCAGCAGCTGCGGCAACTGCGATAATCCCCCCTGACCGGCAGCGAATGGGACGACCCCCCGGGAGCGATGACTGGCGTATACTATGAGCCGCGCCGGCTCCGGGATTTCACCATGGGTTTCTACAACGAGCATGTTTTGCCGCACCTCATCAACGCGGCCTGCGGCACAGCTCCCGTTCAGCGACAGCGCGCCAGAATCGTCCCGCGCGCGCGCGGGGTCGTCCTGGAAATCGGTATTGGCACCGGGCTGAATCTGCCGTTTTATGACCCCGACGCGGTCGAGCGACTGGTGGGGCTCGACCCGTCGCAAGCCTCCTGGGCACTGGCGGCGAAGCGCAGCCACCATCTGTCCTTCCCGGTCGAATTCGTCGGCCTGCCGGGCGAGCAGATCCCTCTGGCAGATGCCAGTATTGATTGCATCGTCATGACCTACAGCCTGTGCACAATACCTGACCCGCAGGCGGCACTCGCGGGGATGGCGCGGGTGCTGAAGCCGGAGGGTGAGCTTCTCTTTTGCGAGCACGGGCTGGCGCCTGACGCCGCGGTCCGGCGTTGGCAGCAGCGCCTCAACCCCCTGTGGCGACGCATCGCCGGTGGCTGCCATCTCGACCGGGACATTCCGGCTCTGCTCAAGGATTCTGGTTTTCGCCTTCGCGAGCAGGCCTCCCTGTACCTGCCCGGCACACCGCGCTTTGCCGGCTTCAACACCTGGGGCTCGGCGGTCCGGGACTCATGACATGGATTGCAGCCAGGCTCCGGCATCAACAACCAGCATCAGAGGAGCATCCAGGGGCCGGCCGGCCAGCGCCTGAGCGAGATCGGCCGGACTGCCAACACGCGCTGCCGCGCAGCCAAAACCGCGGGCTACCGTGAGAAAATCCGGCGCGCGGATATCAACCCCCAGGCGCTCCACGCCCCTGGCATCCATGAACCGACGGATCTCCTCATAGCCGGCGTTGTGCCAAAGCAGTATCACCACTGGAAGTCGCTCTTCCACCGCCGTTGCCAGCTCCGCAAGCGTGAACATCACCCCGCCGTCACCGACCAGCGCCACCACGGGCAGCTCGGGCCGGCCGAGCCGCGCGCCCAGGGCGGCCGGCAGCCCATAGCCCAGCGTGCCGTAACCGGTCGAGGCATTGAAATAGCGACGCGGCGCTGGCTGCGACACAAGATGATTGCCCGCATACACCGGCGCGGTGGAATCGCCCACCAGTATCGCGTCTGGCATGGCGTCATGCAGCACCTCATACAGCGGCACGAAGGGCGCAAAGTCGGGATTATCCGCCAGCGCAAGCGCGGCCAACGCTCGCGCCGTACGTCCCCTGCCGTCTTTTGACAGCGGCTGGGGGAAGTGCTGCAGGAGTTGCGCGAGACCCTGCTGCGCGTCACCGACCAGCCCCAGCGAGAGTGACTGATTGCGCACCAGCTGCCGGGCGTCCAGATCGATGCGGATGAGTCTGCCGGTGAGCGCAAAGCCGTCATCGAACACCACGTCGTAATCGGTCTCGCCCAGCTCAGTGCCCACGGCAAGGATCACGTCGGCAGCTGCTGCCAGCCTGCGCACGGCCGGCAGGGCCGCGTTGGCGCCGAGGTCCAGCGGGTGATTCCGGCCGAGAAGACCCTTTGCATTGATAGTGACCACTGCCGGTGCGTCGAGGCGTTCCACCAGC
>Ga0209944_1000457_pt1 | contig 18146 bp, 14 predicted proteins | sample SalPonR1_C_D2_MG_FD_185701 | JGI IMG/M metagenome (GOLD analysis project Ga0209944, IMG submission 185701) | Salt pond soil microbial communities from South San Francisco under conditions of wetland restoration - Salt Pond MetaG R1_C_D2_MG... ...
AGGCCGGATTTCTCCAGCAGCTTGAGCGAGGTTTCCGAAAGGCGACCGGATTTCTGGATCGCGATCTTGATTCGGGGTTGATCTGCAGACATGTTCATCGATCTCCTTGAGGCACGCCGCGCTGCAACGGGCTTTCCTGAAGCCGCTGCAGTGCCAGCCGGTAACCACCGTGTCCCATTTCGAGAAACCGCGCGACCCGTCCGACGGTGGTCACGCTGACGCCGGTGCGTTCGTGAATCTCCCGGTAAGGCAGGCCGGCGTCGAGCAACTGGACAACGCGCCAACGGTCGACCAGGGCTTCGAGTTCGGCCGGCGTGGTCAGGTCGCGCAAAAGCGCGCGGCATTCATCCGCCGTTTCCATGGCCATGAAAGCCTCGGCCAGACTGTTGCGCCCAGCGCGATTCGCCTTCAGGTGCTGCTCGTCGAGTTGTTTCATATCAGGGTTTAAATCCAGTGTAATAATACGATATTACAATAGCACACTATCACTAACATGTGAATAATGAGGGCCGCCACGATCTCCGTAGCCGGACTTGATCGGCTTCAGCGGCACCCGGCACAAGCGACTTCACGCCCGGCGAACTCTCGGAGCGATCCGGTTTCGTGTGAGGAGCGCTTTCAAGTTGCGTCGCACTTCAAGCGACTCGGCCAGGGTCACGACTTCCACGTCGCTGCCCGGACGCTACCCAAACGGGTCGGCAGGCGTCCCGGATCGCTTCGGGCCAGGCGTTGAGTGCGATTCGGATGACATATGCGCCGTGCATGAACAACCAACTTGTTCAGAAACCGGCATCCGGCTCTTTCATCGCAAGCATTGCGGCACAAGCCTCCCGCGAGCCGCGCCATGCGGCTAAAATAACGAGATTATTTTTTTCCAATCCAAAACACCAAGCTGCAGGGAGTAACAATGGACCAGAGTCTCATACCGCCTGTGATGGGCATTGTCGGCCTGATCGTCGCCTTCATCGTCTATCGCGCAATGATGCGCTACCCGGTGATGGAAGGAAAACCGGCCGAAATCGCCAAGCTCATCCAGGAAGGGGCCATGGCGTTCATGCGCCGCGAAGTGCTGATGATCGCCCTATCGGTCGCGGTGCTGTTTGTCGCACTGGCATTTTCCGGTCTCGGCATTCAGACCGCAGTCTCGTTTCTGGTCGGCGCCATCAGTTCCACCGTAGCGGGCTTCTTCGGCATGATCGCCGCCACCCGGGCCAACGCGCGGACCACCACCGCGGCGCACAACTTCGGCACCGACCGCGCGCTGACCGTAGCGTTCTACGGCGGTTCGGTCATGGGCCTGGTGCTCGCTTCCATCGGGCTTCTGGGCCTGGGCAGTCTCTATCTGGCATTCGGCACCGATCCGCAGACCGCGCATAACATCCACGGCTTCGGCATGGGCGCCAGCGTCGTCGCGCTGTTCTATCGTGTCGGCGGCGGCATCTTCACCAAGTCCGCCGACGTCGGCGCCGACCTGGTGGGCAAGGTCGAAGCCGGCATTCCCGAAGACGACCCCCGCAACCCCGGCGTGATTGCCGACAACGTCGGCGACAACGTCGGCGACGTGGCCGGCATGGGTTCCGACATCTTCGAATCCTATTGCGGCTCCATGATTGCCACCATCGCGCTGGCCACAAGCCTGATCCAGCTGACCGCGGTCGACGGTGTCGTGCCGGGCATGGGCCCGGGCGCTGCCCTGATGGGCTTGCCACTGTTGCTGGCGTCGGTCGGCCTGGTCTGCTCCATCATCGCGATTGCGGTGGTCCGCATGTCGGTCTCGCGCAGCCCGGAAGTGGCGCTTCGCATCGGCACCATGTTTGCCGCGGTGGCATTCATTGTCGCTGCCTTCTTCCTGATCCGCTTCGTCGGCGTTTCCACCGGCGTATGGCTGGCCACGCTGGTCGGTGCGCTGGGCGGCATCGTGATCGGGCTCTCCACCGAGTACTACACCGCCGGCAAGCCGGTGCGTGAAATCGCACGCGCGGGCGAGACCGGCCCGGCCACGGTCATCATCGCCGGTCTGGCCACCGGCATGCTGTCGGTGATCGTCCCCATCCTGACGATCTGCCTGATGATCTTCATCGCCAACCTCCAGGCCGGCCTCTACGGCGTGGGGATCGCGGCGGTATCGATGCTGGCCACCGTGGGCATGACCATGGCCATCGACGCCTACGGACCGGTGGCCGACAACGCCGGCGGCATTGCCGAAATGGCCGGCCTGGGCGAAGACACGCGCAAGATCACCGATTCGCTCGACGAGCTGGGCAACACCACGGCCGCGATCGGCAAGGGCTTCGCGATCGGCGCCGCGGCGCTGGCCGCGTTGACCATCATCAGCGCCTATATCGCCGAGGTACAGCTGCACGTGGAAGGCTTCGAGCTCTTGATCTCCAACCCGACCGTGCTGATCGGCATGTTCATCGGCGGCTTGTTCCCGTTCGTGGTCGCGTCGATCACGATGACCGCAGTCGGCGATGCAGCATTCGAAATGATCAAGGAGATCCGTCGCCAGTTCAAGGAAATCCCCGGCCTGCTGGAAGGCACCGCCAAGCCCGACGCAGCGCGCTGCGTGGACATCGCAACCACATCGGCGATCAAGCGCATGCTGCTGCCGGCGGCCCTGGCCGTGCTCGGCCCGGTCGTGGTCGGCTTCGGCCTGGGCGCCGAGGCGCTGGGCGGCATGCTCGGCGGCGCACTGGTCGCAGCGGTGCTGCTGGCGCTGACCATGGCGAATGCCGGCGGCGCGTGGGACAACGCGAAGAAATATGTCGAAAAGGGCAACTTCGGCGGCAAGGGTTCCGAAACGCACCATGCGAATGTGGTGGGCGACACGGTCGGCGATCCGCTCAAGGATACCTCCGGCCCGTCGATGAACATTCTCATCAACGTCATGGCCATCGTCAGTCTTGTGATTGCGCCTTTGTTGACGCACTAAGCCTTCGACTGGTTTGTCGATGCACGAAAAACGCGGCCCCGGGCCGCGTTTTTCGTTTGCGGCCGGTGCCGGGGCGTTCGGCGTAAGTTTTTTTCCAGTTCAGTTCAAATTCATTTCGCCACGCGCTTCGCGCTTGCAGGCGACCTACTTTTCACAAGCGCCTGAAAAGTAGGCAAAAGCGCTTCTTACAGGCAGCAGAGGATTGCGCTGCGGGTTGATGGGGCCGGTGGTTAGGTGTTTGATGGCGGCGCTGGCTGGAGATCTTCTTGTCCGTTCGTCATTTCCCTCTTCGGCGCCCGGGTGACGAGGGGATCTCGACTTCGATGGTTATCGGAGCGGGGGCGTGGCGATTGCGGGGTGTTGTATGCTTCGGTGGATGCTGAAGCGGGTTCCAGGTTGGGGTCGTGAGTGGGGTCGGTGGCCTTTCCGGCCCGTTGACAGTACTGCCGAAAACGTCTCTTTCCTTAGGTCGCGGTCGCATCCGCGACGGGATGCTGTATTGACCATTGGCGTCGGGGATGCCACCCCGATCTACGAACGCCGACAGCGTTAGTTCGCCATGCCCGCCGCCGGGCAAGAACACGGACCGCAACCAGGCCCGAATCTCGCTCACCGCCCCATACTGAAACCCACTTCAGCATCCCCAGCCGATAAGTGCCGGCACGATCGAGACAACCCCGCTCCGACAAGCATCGAAGCCGGAATTCTCGGATCGCCCGTGAGCCGAAGAGGAACACTCCGCTCGTACAAGAAGATCCCCAATCGAAACCCCATGCCTGACACCAAACCCCCGCCCGCTCCGACCAGCACCGCCGCCAGCTGCCGCCTGTAAAGCGCACTTTTGGTTACTTTTGTTGCAACCGACAAAAGTCACTCGCATCAGCCAGCGCAGCTGGCGGCGAAACAGCCTTTGAATTTGAATTCAGGTGGCGGGGCACCTGGCCAAGGAGCCTTCATCAGCGCAAGTCGAGAAACACTTTAATAGGAAGTTGAATTCAAAGGCGCTTTCAAACGCTTTTGCCGCCGCAAAAGCGCAAAAGATCACCATTCGATCCGCTGCCCGTCCCAGGCAAAAAACCCGCCGCTGTCGTCGATCGACAAGCCGTCAATCACATCCAGCAGGTATCCACAGGTGCGCTCCACCGAGAACAGTTTCTCGGCCGGCACGTTGGCCTGGAAGGGCTCCGACAAGCCGGTATCGGTGGTACCGGGGTGCAGGGCGGCGACGATGGCGTTCTTGTTGCGGCGTCCGAGCTCGATGCCGGCGGTCCGGATCATCTGGTTCAACGCGGCCTTGGACGCGCGGTAGGCATACCAGCCCCCCAGCCGATTGTCGCCGATCGAGCCGACGCGTGCGGAGATGGCGGCGAACACGACTTTGCCTTCGCGTGCCATCAGCGGACGCAGCGCCTTGAGCAGCAGCGCCGGTCCGAAAGTGTTGACGGCGAATACCTTTGCCAGCGCGTCGGCGTCCAGGTCCTCCAGTTTCTTTTCCGGGCCGAAGCCCTCGCCGTGCAGCACGCCGGCGGCGTTGATCACCAGCGACAAGCGGATGCCCTGCGCTTTCAGGTCGCCCGCCAGCGTCTCGAAGCGGGACGCCACGGTCACATCCAGAGGGCGGATTGAAAGCCGGTCGCAGGCCAGCGCTTGCAGCGATTCGGCATGGCCGGGTTCGCGGCAGGTTGCAATGACGCGGACGCCGGCATCGTCCTGCAGAAGCGCTTTCACGAGCCCGAGGCCGATGCCGCGGCTCGCGCCCTGGATCAATACTGTCGAACGAGCCGGAAAGGTGGCGAGCCTGCTTGTCATCGAAGTCCATAAGGTTCAAACCAGGGCAATGATGAGATTCTGCCGTGATTGCACCGTGATTTGAGCTACTCTCGAGGCCAGACCACGAAGCAGCCCCGGCGAGACCATGGAAGAAGTCATTTTGCGTTCAGCGACCTCGTATTCTCGATCGATAAAGGCCAGAACGGCTGCACGTGCCGAACCGGCGGCCAAAGCCAGTGTCTCGACGACCCCCACCACGACTGTCTTTGCAATCGTCGCGATAATCGTTGCCACAGCCCTTTCCGGGTGCGACGACCAGGGCAGCGCGCCCGCCAGCACGGGCAGCGTCTACCGACACGCCATCGACGGCGCGCCGAGCACGCTCGATCCGGCACTGGCGGCAACGATCTATTCCAGCGTGGTCGTGGTCAACGTGTTCGACACGCTTTACCGGTACAAGTACCTGGCGCGGCCCTACGAACTGGCGCCGAACCTGGCCACCGGGTTTCCGGAGGTTTCCGGCGACGGCCTGAGCTATACCTTCAGGATCCGCAGCGATGCGCGATTCAGCGACGACCCGGCTTTCCCCGACGGCGCCGGCAGGCCGGTCACGGTTCACGACCTGATTTATTCGCTCAAGCGGCATTTCGATCCCGGCCAGCGGTCGCAGGGCGCATGGCTGTGGGCGGACCGCATCCGAGGGCTCGACGCCTGGGGCCGGAACGGGGCGGACTACGAGGAACCCGTCGAAGGACTGAAAGCCATCGACGACCACACGCTGCAAATCACGCTCACCGAGCCCTACCCACAGCTGGTCTACACCCTGGCCACGGGCTTTTCGGCGCTGGTACCGCGCGAAGCGGTGGAGCACTACGGGCGCGAGTTCGGCGTCAAGCCGGTCGGGTCCGGCCCGTTCCAGCTGGTGTCGTTCGACAACACGCTGGCCCGCCTCGAGCGCAACCCGCATTTCCGTCGCGAGCCGCTGGACCTCGACGCAGAGGGTTTCGATGCCGAGGCGCACGGCAGGCTGGGTCTGGAGCGCCTGGACGGACGGGACTACCCCTTCACCGACCGCCTGGAGATCCATTTCATCGAGGAGAACGCGGCGCGCTGGAGCGCGTTTTCCAGCGGGGCCGTCGACAACGTGATGGTGCCCAACGAACAGGTCGAGTCGGTTCTGGCCAGCCGCGACCCGGTCGAGTTCGATCCGGAGATCAGCGCGCGATATCACGGCCATGCAGGCCTGGAAGCCGGGTTTGTCTTTGCCGGCTTCAACATGGCCGACGAGCGCTACGGCCATCACCCGGACCCGCAGCGAGACGCGGCCAATCGTGCGCTTCGCTGCGCCATCCGCGATGCGTTCGACTGGCAGTCGAGGAACGACACTTTCTATTACGGCATCGGCCGAATCTTTCCCGGCGTGATTCCGCCCGTGGTGCCCGAATTCGATCCGGACCGCTCCCGCGAGTCGGTGCGACACGATCCGGCCCAGGGCCGGGCGCGGCTCGCCGACCACGGTTGGACGACGGATCAGCTCCCCGAACTCACCTACGGCCTGATCTCCAGCGTGCAACAGCGCCAGATGTACGCCCAGCTGCGCGCCCAGATGGTCGAACTGGGATTCCCCTTGGACAGGATCACGGCCGACACGTTTGCCTCCTTCGGCGATTTCTCGCGCGCCATGAAGAATCGCAGGCTCGACCTGTTCTTCCTCGGCTGGACGCTGGACTACCCGGATGCCCAGAACACGCTGCAGCTTTTCTACGGCCCATACGAAGCGCCGGGCTCGAACAATTTCAATTACCGCAATCCCGAGTTCGACGCGCTTTACGAACGGGCCGCCACCATGCAACCCGGTCCCGAGCGCACCGCGCTATACCGCCGCATGAACGGCATGGTCATCGACGACTGCGTGGCGATATCGGGCCTGTCGCGCACCCGCATCCACTTGTGGAACAAGGACGTCGCCATGCTGCCCGACCGCGAAATCCTCGGCGGGTTCTTCATGCGATTCGTGGACGTGGCGCGATCGGACGGCGGAGGATGAGGAAGAAGGGTTTCCGGGTTCCGGGTTCCGGGTTAGGGTTTAGGGTTTAGCGTTTAGGGAAAACCGAAAGGCTCCTGCGCCCGCAGCTGCATTGCGCTATGCGACGTCTCGAACCTGAAACCGCTTTTGCCTTAAACCTTAAACCTTAAACCTTAAACCTTGATCCCTGAACCCTGGTTCTTGAACCCGAAGCCCGAAACCCGCCCCCGCCGGCCGCCTATCCCCTATCCTTCCCGTTATCGTGCGCGTCCGGGACAGCCAGGCAAAAAATGGAATTTCTGCAGTACACCTTGCGCAAACTCGCAGGCGGCGTTCCGCTGATCCTCGGCGTGACGCTGGCGAGCTTTGTGCTGATGGTTTATTTCGGGCCTGACAAGACCTACGAGCTGCTTTCGAAGAACCCCACCGCCGAAGAAATCGCCCAGGTGCGGGCGCAACTCGGCTATGACCAGCCGTTCTGGTTGCGCTACGGGACCTATCTGAAGGAACTGGCCACGCTCGATTTCGGCTATTCCGATTCCACCGGCGAACGGGTTGGCGCCATTCTCCAGCGCACCCTCCCGGTCTCGCTGTTGCTGCTGGCGCCCGGGTTCGTGCTCGGCAACCTGCTGGGCATCGTGCTTGGCCTGGTCGCCGCCTGGCACCGCGGCGGCTGGATCGACAAGGCCATCATGGGCTTTGCCGTTATCGGCATGTCGATCAGCTTTCTTGTCGTCATCATCGCCTTCCAGGTGTTGTTCGGCGTAGTGCTGGGCTGGTTTCCGGTCCGAGGGTGGAACGTGCACGATCTGGGCAGCTACCTCCACTATGTCACCGTTCCGACGCTGGCATCGGTATTCGTGGCGCTGGGTTACAACACGCGTTTCTTCCGCGCGGTACTGGTCGAGGAAATGCAGCGCGATCATGTGCGCACCGCACGCGCCTTCGGTGCCGGCGCCGTGGAAATTCTGTGGAAGAACGTGCTGATGAACGCCATGATCCCGATCGTCACACGGATCATGTTCTCGATTCCGCTGGTGGTGGTCTCGGGCAGCCTGCTGATCGAGAGTTACTTCGGCATTCCGGGCATCGGCAAGGTGACCTTCGACGCGATCACCTCGGGCGATCAGCCCATTCTGAAAGCCGTGGTCGGACTGACCGCTGTGATGTTCGTGATGATCCTGATCGTCAACGACATTCTCTACCGCGCATTCGACCCCAGGGTTGCGCTGAAATGAGTCTGCCGGCCGCCGACCTGAACCCGGGCGCCGATGCGCGCCTGCAGCCGGCCCGGATACCGGTTCAGCACTCACTATGGGGCCGCGCAGCAGCCCGCTTCACACGCGACCGCGCCGCCATGACCGGGCTGCTTATTGTTGCTGCGTTCTTCGTCATCGCGCTGGGCGTATGGCTGGGCTGGTGGGGCGGCAACTGGGCCGAAGCGACCGGCGGGCAATGGCAGTCGCCATCGGCCGAGCACTGGTTCGGGACCACCATACTGGGCCAGGATATCTTTGCCCGGGCCGTCTTCTCCACGCGCACCGCATTCGAAATCGGGCTGATCGTGGCGGTCGCATCAACCGTGCTGGGCGCGGCGTTCGGCGCGCTGTCGGGCTACTTCGCGCAGACACCCGTCGACGCGGTCATCCTGTGGCTCAAGGGCGTGCTCGATTCGATTCCGTTCTACCTGTTCGTGGCCGCCATTGCGTTCGCGCTCGACGGCAACCCCTGGGCGATGCACATCGCGATGATCGCGACCTTCTGGACCACCACCGCCCGGCTGGTGCGCGGCGAGGTCATGAAACTGAAAAACCTGGAATTCGTCGAAGCCGCGCGCGCCATGGGCTTGCATCCACTGGTCATCATCTTCCGCCACATCGTACCCAACACGTTTCATATCCTGCTGGTGCAGGCCACCATCGTTTTCGTCGCGGCGATCAAGTCGGAGGTCATTCTCAGCTTTCTCGGTCTCGGCGTGCAGGACAGCGTCAGCTGGGGCCTGATGATTGCAGAATCCACCACCGAGGTGATCGCGGGCCATTACATGAACTTCATCGTTGCCTCCAGCTTCCTGTTCGCACTGGTCATGGGCTTCAACCTGTTTTCGGACGGCCTGCAGGACGCGCTGGATCCGAAGAGGACCGGCCGATGAGAGACGGATCGACAAGCGACGCGCTGCTCGAAGTCGATCATCTCAGCGTGGATTTTTCCACCGAAGCGGGCATCGTGCGAGCGGTCGACGGCGTATCGTTCTCGATCCAGCCGGGCAAGACGCTGGGCATCGTCGGCGAATCGGGCTGCGGCAAGTCGGTGACCAGCCTGGCGCTGATGGGTCTGCTGCCGCACCCGGCCGGAAGCATTGCGTCGGGCTCGGTGCGGCTGGCCGGCACCGAACTGACCTCGATGAGCGAACGCGCGCTTCGACGCATGCGCGGCACCGAGCTTTCGATGATCTTCCAGGAACCCATGACCGCGCTGAATCCGGTCTATACCATCGGCGCCCAGATGACTGCGGTGCTGCGCCGGCACGAAGGGCTGTCGCGACGCGCCGCGCGTGCACGCGCGATCGAGATGCTCGAGCGCGTCGGCATCCCGGTGCCGTCCAAGCGCATCGACGAGTATCCGCACGAACTCTCCGGCGGCATGCGGCAGCGCGCCATGATCGCGATGGCGCTATCGTGTCGGCCCAGGTTGCTGATCGCCGACGAACCAACCACCGCGCTGGACGTGACCACCCAGTCCCAGGTGCTTGGACAGATCTCGGACTTGCAGCAAGCGCTTGGCACCGCCGTGATACTGGTCACCCACGACCTGGGTGTGGTGGCCGAGACCTGCGACGATGTCCTGGTGATGTATTGCGGCCAGGTGGTCGAGCAGGCGCCGGTCAGCGTGCTTTTCGAAACACCCAGACATCGCTATACGGAGGGGCTTATTGCCGCGATTCCGAAGATTCGGCCGCAGCGTCTCGCCAGGTTGCCGGTGATCCCGGGTACTGTGCCCGACCCGGCCGAGTTGCCGGCAGGCTGCCGCTTTGCCGCACGCTGCGGCTTTGCCGATGAAACCTGTACACAAAGTCAACCGACGCTCGAGGCCGTGGATTCGTCGCGGGTCGCCTGCTTCCATCCGGCCGGCAGTCAGGCGAGCCAGACATGAACGGTCCACTGCTCGATGTTCGCGACCTGACTCGTCATTTCCCGGTACGCGCCGGGCTGCTCGGCCGTTCCCGCCAGGTGCTGCGCGCCGTCGACGGCGTCTCGTTCGAGCTCGAGCGCGGCAAGACTTTCGGCCTGGTCGGTGAATCCGGATGCGGCAAGTCCACGCTGGGTCGCGCAATCCTGCGCCTGCACGAACCCACCTCGGGCCGCGTGGTGCTCGACGGCACCGAGATCACCGCGCTCGGCCAGTCGGCGCTCAAGCGCCAGCGCAAACACATGCAGATGATCTTCCAGGATCCCTACGCCTCGCTTTCGCCGCGCCGCACGGTGGCACGGATTCTGGATGAACCGCTGGCGCTTCACGGTCTCGGCGACAAGGCACAACGCAATCGCCGAGTACTGGAACTGCTCGACATCGTGGGGCTGGGGGCGACTGCACGGCACCGCTATCCACACGAGTTCTCGGGCGGCCAGCGCCAGCGCATCGGCATCGCACGCGCGCTGGCCGTGGCGCCGAAACTCATCATTGCCGACGAGGCGGTCTCGGCACTCGATGTTTCGGTGCAGTCCCAGATTCTGAACCTGCTGGGCGACCTCCAGGCCGAATTCGGGCTCGGCTTCGTGTTCATCTCGCACGATCTGGCCGTGGTGCAACACGTCAGCCACGCGGTTGGCGTGATGTACCTGGGCAAGCTGGTCGAAACCGCCCCGGTCGATCGTATCTACGCCATGCCCGCCCATCCGTACACGCGCGCCCTGCTGGACGCGGTGCCGGTCGCCGACCCCGCGCGCCGCGGCAAACGGCTTTTGCTTCAGGGTGAAGTCCCCTCCCCGCTGACCCCGCCGTCGGGCTGTCCGTTTCATACGCGGTGCCCGCAGGCGATGCCGGTCTGCCGAAGCCGCGTGCCGCGTACAATCGACCTCGGACAGGACGGGCGGCCACACCGGGTGACCTGCCATCTGCACGATCCGGACATCGACCATTGAACATCAAGACATACGTTTTATTGCTGACCGCTGTTTGCCTGCTCTGCGCATGCGCGACCGACCGGCGCGAGATCCGACTGGAGCCGCCGACGCTGCAGGTCGAAAGCCTTCGCATCGAGGACGGCATGGTTTACTTCCGGCTGCTCGTGCATAACCGGAATGATCACGTGCTTTACCTTTCAGAGGCGGCCGTGGCCATGCGCATCGACGGCATCGAGCTGTTCAACGCCGCCTGGCAGCTCGATCTGGACATGGGCCCGCGCGGTCGCGAGCTGATCAGCCTCGATGCCTCGGCCATGCAGGCCGCGGCCGAAATCCTGTCTGCCCTGGGACCATCCGACGCTGCGGGGGTACCTTTCGAGCTTTCCGCCGAATTCGTGATCGAGGACATGCGCAATGCCGAGATCGGCCAGAGGGGTTTTCTGCATCCCGTCCCCGGCCAGCCCGGCGTGTTTCGTTGAGGAATCTCTGATTGAATAGCCGCGGGCGCGACGGGGCTGCGCGGGATGCGCCGTTGCGGCTTTGGCGAGTCCGGTTTGGTTGTTCCAAATAAGTGAGCTGAAACGCAGCGGAGCGCCCGCACAGCCCCGTCGAAAGCTGCCTTGCATCACGGGCGGATGCACCGGCAGGGCAAATTGTTTATGCTATCGCTCTGACTCTGGATCAGCCGGATCGCGGGCATGGCTTACGCGCCGGCAGATTTCAGCCTTGCAACTGCTCCCGGGAGCCTGATTTATGACCATGCGCATCGTACTGGATCTGTCCGAGAACGATCTCAAGCACTTCCGCAAGCTGGCTCAAAAAGCCATGGATGCTACCCAGAAATCGTCTCCCGACGAGATTGTGGCCGGAGCCCACAAGCTCCTCAAGGAAGTCGAGGACAGCGATGCTTCCGACTTCATCCGAGATCGCCTGAACCAGATCAAGGTACTGACCGACATGCTCGCAGACGAGGGCTGGGGCATGCAGGACGTGGGGCGCAAGCGCGTACTGACCGCCCTGGCTTACTTCAACCAGCCCGAGGATCTGATTCCGGATCACCTGCCCGGCATCGGTTTCCTGGACGACGCAATCATGGTCGAACTGCTGAGCCGCGAACTCAAGCCGGAGATCGAGGCATACAACGATTTCGTGCAATACCGCGAAACCGAAGCGCGTCGTCTCGGCAAAAAGCCTGCCGAACTCAACCGCAGCGATTTCCTCGAGGCAAGGCAACAGGCACTGCTTTCGCGCATGCGCCGGCGTCGCCGCACCGGTCGGGGCGGCCGCGGCGGCGGCGGCAAGTCACCGTTCTCACTCTTCTAGGAAGCCCAGAATCTTTCGCGCCACTTGATTCGGCAGGATGAGCCCGAGCCTCCCATTGCTCCTGAATTGCGTTCAGTCACCTGCCTGAGCACCTGAACTGCCGGCAGATCTTGCCGGCAGTTCCATTTCAACGTGCGGAATGCCGTCTTCTTCGTACGGCGCCGAGTCAATCACAAAGCCAAGCTCGACGTAGAAACGCTCCAGGTAGCACTGGGCCGAGATTCGGGCCGGGCGGCCGGGATAACGGTCACCGACCACCTCGATGGCGCGCCGCATGAGTTCACGCCCAAGCCCGCTTCGGCGGGCCGTCAGGCTGGTCAGCACACGGCCGATCGAAGGCTGCTCGAACCGCGTTCCGGGGGGCAGGATACGGGCATATGCCGCAACCGAACCGTCGCCGGCCCAGCCGACCAGATGGAAAGCGACATCGTCGAGTCCGTCGAGATCCTGGTAGGGGCAGTCCTGCTCGACCACGAATACCGCAATGCGCGCGGCCAGCACTTCATACAATTGCCGAACATCGAACTGGTCGAACGCATGAAGACGCCATTCCGGCGACGCCGCGCTCACACTCTCATGCTCGGATACCAACTGTTTAGACGCCTTACGACTCATGTTTTCTGAATTTCCGATTCGAGTCTTCGAAATGGACACTGAATGAACGACGCATCCAATCATATCCGGCTCGTCGCCGGTTTTGAGATCCGCCCGCCGGGCGGCAACTGCCGCTTCATACTCGAACGCGACGAAAGCCGGCGCCTGGGCGGGCTGGTGGCCGAGGATTTGTCCCACTGTGTACCCGAAGTCACCACCGGCCACCTGGTAACCGGCCCTGCATTGCTCGAACCCGGCCAGATCATCAGCCCGGAGCACGCGCCCTGGCATGCGATGGCCCGGGTCGCGGGAATGGACGCCGACGCTGGGGCGGACGCGGTGCCGGAAGCCGGCATCACCTCGATCGGCGCGCATCTCGGCCAGCTGGCCCACGCGCCGCTGATGCCTTACTGGTCGCCGCCGCGCGGCCTGTTCCTCTGCCTGCCCATTCTTCTGGCGGTTGAAGCCGCCGAACTCGATCCGCTCGGTTCGAGGCTGGAACAGACACTGTTCGAATCAGGCGGCCTGCGCCCGCCGGCCATGGGAACGCTGGCCGACATCACCGGCCTCGATCCGGTCCACGGCCAGATGATGACGCGGACCGATCTCATGGCGCTGCTCAAGGTCCAGCTTGCCGGCGCCGGACTCGACCCGTTCTGGCCGCCCGTGGAGCACGCGCTGCTCGAGCCGAAGCGTGCCGAGCGGCTGGAATTGCCCGGCGGGCTGGTGGCGGACTGGAACGTGAATGCCGGCGGCTGGGAACTTGAATTCGTGCCGCTTCACCTCGCCGCCGTGGATCCGGACGAATACGCGCTGTGGCTGCGCGCGTTGCGCCAGACCACCGCACTGCTGGAGTCACACCTGGTTCGCTGGCGTGCGACCAGCCGGCATGCAGAGGTCGAAATCGACGACCAGAGCCGCTGGGCGCGCTGCGACCTCGGCGCATCCGAACAACACCGGCAGGGCTGGACGATCGAACACGAGGACGTCGGATTGGTCGCCTTCACGGCGACCATCAATGGCCGATACCTGGCTTACTATCCGCTGGATCCGGGCGCACTTGACGAACTCCGCGATACGCTGCGGGCGGCGGGTATCACTGATTTCGAGCGATCCGACGACACCACGCTGCTCCGGCCGCGCTGACCCCAAGGCGTCCATCGGTCGCGGCGCCGTGCGCATCAATCGCCCGGACCGCAAGCGACGGGCGTACTTGGGGGCGGAATACTGCGGGCACCATGGGTGCCCTTCGAATTGGGCACAATACCCACTGGTCGGAGAGGACGAGGAGAGCGACGATGAGAATCTTGATTCTGGGCGGTTCGGGGTTCGTCGGCAGCAACCTGGTACGTCGTTTGAGCCGGGAAGGTCATTCGATCACGGTTGTCTCCCGCTACCCGAATGCCGCCAGGCATCTGGAAATCGTGCCGCGGGTAAAAATCCTCGTGTTCGACCCTTACGATCCGAAGCGTCTCGGCGATGCGCTTTCCGGCCACGACGCGCTGATCAACCTGGTCGGCATCCTCAACGAATCCGGCCGCGATGGCTCGGGCTTTCGCAAGGCCCATGTCGAGCTTGTCGAAATCGCAATCGAGGCCTGCGACAGGGCCGGCATCACGCGCATGATCCAGATGAGCGCGCTGAACGCGGGCAAGGGAGAGAGCCATTACCTTCGTAGCCGCGGGGAAGGCGAACAGCGCGTTCGGTCATCCAGTCTGCGCTGGACGATCTTTCGTCCCTCCACCATCTTCGGGCCCGATGACAGCTTCCTGAATCGGTTTGCCGGCCTTCTGGCAATTTCGCCGGTGCTTCCACTGGCCCGGCCCGACGCGAAGTTCGCGCCGGTCTACGTCGGGGATGTGGTCGAGGCGTTCGTGCGCGCACTGCACGAGCGTGGACATTTCGGCGAAATCTACGAACTGTGTGGCGCTGAAACCTGGTCCCTGCGCGAGATCGTCGAATGGATTGCCGAGCAGCGCGGCATGCGTCGCTGGGTCATCGGCCTCCCCGATGCACTGGGCCGCCTGCAGGGGCGCGTGTTCGACTTCGTGCCCGGAAAACCATTCTCGGCCGACAATTTCAAATCGCTGCTGCTCGACAGCGTGTGCGGCGATGATGGCTTCGACCGGCTCGGCATCTCGCCCTGGCCAATGAGCGAGAAGGCGCCGGAATGGCTGGGCGAAGACCGACAGGGCCGGTTTCGGCGTTTCCGCGAACGACGCCGGAGTTAGACATGCAGCCGTTGCTGTTGCCGGTATCGCCACCTGCCGCCGTTTCATGCGGCGCGGAATCGGGTTGATGGCCGAATGGGCTCGAGACGAACGCCTGGCGGGCCTGCAGGTCTACCGGGTCGGCGGCGCGATTCGCGACGAACTGCTTGGCCTGAGGCCGTCGGAGCAGGACTTCGTCGTCGTCGGGGCCACGCCCGAGCAGATGAGCGACCGCGGCTTCCGGCCAGTCGGTCGCGATTTTCCGGTATTCCTGCACCCCGACACCCATGAAGAGTTCGCATTGGCCAGGACCGAGCGCAAAGCCGGTCCCGGCTATCGCGGTTTCGAGTTCCACACAGGCCCCGAGGTTTCGCTGGCAGACGACCTGGCCCGCCGCGACCTGACAATCAACGCCATTGCAGAAGACCGCAACGGCCAATTGATCGACCCCTTCGGCGGACGCGAGGACCTGGCGAACAAACTCCTGCGCCACGTCTCCGGGGCATTCGTCGAAGATCCCGTTCGACTGTTACGGCTGGCAAGGTTCGCGACCCGGTTCGCCGACTTCAGCATCGCGCCCGAAACCCTGGCGCTGTGCCGACAACTGGTTGCCTCCGGCGAAGTCGATCACCTGGTGCCCGAGCGCGTATGGCAGGAGATGTCGCGCGCCCTAATGCACGCACGCCCATCGCGCTTTTACCGGATCCTGCGCGAAACCGGCGCACTGGCGCGCATCCTGCCGGAACTGGATGTGCTTTGGGGCGTGCCCCAGGTGCCCGAGTTCCACCCCGAGATCGATGCCGGCGAGCACGTGATGCTGGTGCTCGACGAGGCCGCGCGCATGCAGTCCGGGCTGGATGTTCGATTCGCCTGCCTGGTCCACGACCTGGGCAAGGCGCTTACCCCGCCCGAGCGGCTGCCGAAGCATCATGGCCACGAAAAGGCCGGTTTGACGCCGGTACGCGAAGTCTGTCGCCGACTCAGGGTGCCGAACGAACTTCGCGATCTTGCGTTGCTGGTATGCGAATTTCACCTGGTCTGCCATCGCGCCGCGGAACTGAAACCGGGCACGGTGATGCGGCTGTTCAAGCGGGCCGATGCATTGCGGCGTCCCGAACGCTTCGAGCATTTTCTTCAGGCCTGCGAGGCCGACAAGCGAGGGCGCCTTGGGCGCGCTGATCAACCCTATCCGGCCGCAGATCTGCTGCGCCGGGCGCGGGCCGCCGCTGCCGCGACGAGCGCCACACCACTGCGAAAAAAGGGGCTCACCGGAAAGGCCCTGGGTGATGCACTGGAAGATGCGCGTATCCAGGCAATTGGCGGCGTTCTGACCGAATCCTGATCAGCCCGGCAAGGGCATGAGCTCGAACCGGCAAGCCGTCGGCACGTCTGGCCGTTGCAGCAGATACCCCTGCGCCAGATCGCAGTCATGAGCCGCCAGGAATTCCAGCTGGGCCGACAACTCTACGCCCTCGGCCACTACCTCCAGTCCCAACCGATGCCCGAGTCCGATCATCGCCGCCACAAGTCCCCGCTGGCGCGAATTGTTCAGCATTCCGGCGAGGAACTCCCGGTCCAGCTTGATGCTGTCCACCGGCAGCTTGATGAGGTTGGCCAGGCTGCTGTAGCCGGTACCGAAATCGTCGAGCGCCACATTTACCCCCACCTTTTGCAGCGCGTTGATCTGGCGAGCTGCGTGCGGGAGATCGCGCAATGCGGTGTTCTCGGTAATCTCCAGATTAAGCCGGTCCGGCGCCACCTCGAACCGGCTGCAGGCGTCGACCACTTTCTCTACCAGATCGTCGTGCTGGAAGCGACGCGCGCTGACGTTAACCGCGACCTTGAACCTTGACTTGCCCTGGCGGCTCCACGCCGAGAGCTGCTCGAGCGCCGACTCCAGCGCGAACGATTCCAGCGCATCGAGCACGCCGATGGAGGCCGCTTCATCCAGGAAGGCCGCCGGCGGCAGCACGCCACGCTCGGGGTGACGCCACCGCAGCAGCGCTTCGAAACCCACGACGCGCGCGTCGCGCACTGCCACGATGGGCTGGAAATACATTTCGAACTGGCCTTCGGAAAGTCCGCGTCGCAGCTCGCTTTCAAAGCGGAGCGCGGCCTCCACTTCGCCATGGGCATGCGTTTCAAGTTGCTGATACAGCGTGACATCGCGGCCGATCTGGGCCGACTGTACCAGCGCATGCTGACTGTGCTGAAGTAATAACTCGGGCTCGTGCGCATCGTCCGGATAAACGCTGATGCCGGCGCAGAAGGTCACGTAGATGTCCTGCTCATCAAGCTGTACCGGCCGAATCGAGCTGGCCAGCAAGCTCTCTGTCCAGGCGCAGATCCTGTCGGGATCATCAAACGTTGGACGCACTATCACGAAATCGCGGTCGCTGATGCGGCCAAGCGCACAGCGCTGGCTGACCGCTTCGTGCAGCCGCAGCGAAACATCGCCCATGATGTGCTCGGTGCGCTGCCAGCCCAGCGCACGATTGAGCATCGTGAAGCGGTTCATTCCCAGCGACACCACGGCGATGCGTCGCTCGCCGATTCTATCGATCATTTCCGCGATCTGGTCGATCAGCATTTCGCGATTGGGCAGACCTGTCGTGGGATCGTGCAGCCGCACATGCTCGAGCTCGCTATGCACCCTGCGCGCACGCTGTTGCTGCAGTTCCAGCAGCCACACCACGATGCCCAGTGCGATTACCGACTGGAACAGGAAATCGATCAAGCCCACGTAGCTGAAGTAGAACGGTGGTGCATACCCCGCCCCCTGTGCCAGGTTGAGGCCGACCACATGAAACATCTGCAAGCCGAACAGGCAGAACCCGAGGGCGGCGAGGCGCGCGCCCACCGTCGGTGCGCTACGCTGAGCGCGCCACAACAGCATACCGGCTGTCAGAAAAGCCAGCCCCGTCAGAAGGTAGCGAAGTTCGACGCGCAGCAGGCTTCTGAGGTCGGCAGCCTGCGGATCGAACGCCCCGATCGCAGCCGAAAGAATACCGAACAGCGCCGCGGCGCCGACCAGCGACAACTCGAATCGCCGGCTCACCGTCCGCTGGTGCACCGCCTCCCAGGTGCCGATCATCAACCAGATCACGTGCGGATAGGCCGCAGCCAGCGAGACGCCCGAGCAGAGAAAGCGCGGGAACTCGTAACCG
>Ga0209944_1000480_pt1 | contig 17721 bp, 12 predicted proteins | sample SalPonR1_C_D2_MG_FD_185701 | JGI IMG/M metagenome (GOLD analysis project Ga0209944, IMG submission 185701) | Salt pond soil microbial communities from South San Francisco under conditions of wetland restoration - Salt Pond MetaG R1_C_D2_MG... ...
CGCGTCCAGGCCGGCGCGGTACATGTGCGCGCGGCGGTCCTTCTTGCCCATCCTGCGTCCGTCCGCGTCCTTCTTGGGAGCGTTCGGAACGAGGCCCCAGTTGGCGTTCATCGGCTGGAAGCCCTCAGGGTTCGCGCCCGACAGGAACCGCGTCAGCCCGCCCAGCATCGACGCCTCGGGGGGCAGTACCGACGCCAGGCCCAGCGACCGCCGCGCCGCGTTCGTTCCGGCCAGCCAGCCGGTGGCGGACGACTCCAGGTAGCCCTCGGTGCCGGCCAGCACGCCCGCGACGAACAGGTCCGGTTCGTCGCGGACCGCCAGCTCGGGCGTCAGCAGCCGCGGCGCGTTCAGGTAGGTGTTGCGGTGCATGACGCCGTAGCGAACGATCTCGGCGTCCTGCAGACCCGGGATCGTCCGGACGACGGTGGCCTGGTCGCCCCACTTGAGACCCGTCTGGAAGCCCACCAGCGACCACATCCGGCCGGCCGCGTCCTCCTGGCGCAGCTGCACGACGGCGAAGAAGCGCTCACCCGATACGGGATGCTCCAGCCCCACGGGCTTCATCGGCCCGAAGCGGGGCGTGTCGTAGCCCCGTCGCGCGATCTCCTCGATCGGCATGCAGCCCTCGAAGAACTCGAGCTTCTCCCAGTCGTGCGGCGTATGGCTACGCGCCTCGGCCAGGGCCGCGTAGAAACGGTCGTAGTCGTCCTTGCGGAGCGGAAGGTTGATGTAGTCCGCCGCCTGGTCGTAGCGACCCTTCCGGAACGCGATCTCCATGTCGATCGAGTCCGCGTCGACGATCGGCGCTGCGGCGTCGTAGAACCCCAGGAACGTCGCGCCCAGCCGTGACGCGACCGCCTCGGCGAACGCGTCGCTCGTGAGGGGGCCGGTGGCCAGCACGCAGACGCCGTCCGGGACGGCGGTCAGCTCTTCGCGGTGGACGGTGACGAGGGGCTCGGCCTCGATGCGAGCGGTCACCCGCCGGGCCAGCTCGCCGCGGTCCACGGCCAGCGCGCCGCCGGCAGGCACCCGCGAGGCGTCCGCGGCGGTCAGAACCGCGCCGCCGGCCGCCCGCATCTCGGCCTGCAGCAGGCCTTTCGCGTTCGTCTCTGACTCGCCGCCGAGGCTGTTGCTGCACACCATCTCGGCGAAGCGGTCGGTCACGTGGGCGGGGGTGGTCCGGACGGGACGCATCTCGTAGAGGTCGACGTGCACGCCCAGGCGGGCGGCGGCCAGGGCGGCGTCCGACCCGGCCATGCCTGCGCCGACCACGGTGATGCGGGGAGGGGTGCGATTCACCCGGGAAGTGTAGCAACGGGCCGGGGCACGTCCACGTCGCGTCGCCTCGCCCGGGGCCGGCGGGCTACCCTGGAGGCATGTGGGTCCCCGTGCGCCTCGCTCCCCAGGCGGCGTCCTGAATGTTCCGCGACGTCGAGCTGTTCGACGAGGCGTACCTCGCCAAGCGCAGCTGCCGTCCCGAGGCGCTGGTGCAGGTGACGCTGATCGCGCTGGAGCTGGCCCGCGAAGGGCGCGAGGGACGCAAGATCGGCGCGTTGTTCACGGTCGACGACCACGCTGCGGTGTTGGCGCGCTCGCGACCGCTGATCCTGGACCCGCTCAAGGGTCACCCCGACGAGGCGAAGAAGATCGTCGATCCGAACGTGCGCGAGACGCTCAAGGAGCTCGCGCAGCTCGACGGCGCCTTCGTCGTGTCGGGCGACGGGATCGCCGTCGCTGCCTGCCGCTACCTCTCCGCGAGCGCGGAGGGGGTCGAGCTGCCGTTGGGCCTGGGCAGTCGTCACATGGCGGCCGCCTCGATCAGCGGTCACACCCGCACGGTGGCGGTCGTCGTGTCGGAGAGCTCGATGGTGCGCATCTTCGATCGGGGCGAGCTCGTGACGGAGATCGTGCCCGAGCTCTGGATGCTGCGCCAGTTCGGCACGCAGGTCCGTGGCAAGGTCTCGCAGCGCGCGGTGGATCCTCTTGCCGTCGTGACGAAGGAAGAGTGAGGTGACGACGCGCTCGGCCCGCGATCCGGACCGGCCGCTACGCGTCGTCAGCGTGTCACGAGGCTCGTCGCGTCGCGACGCCCGGATGGAGATGACGTTGCTGGGCCGTCGGGTCGTGATGGAGCGGATCGGCACGGACGGAGACGTCGGTCGGGCGGGGCGCGTGTACGAGCGCCTGCGCGACGAGGTCGACGCCTTCGGGCTGGGCGGCATGGACCTCGAGCTGCGGGTAGCGGGGCGCGCCTACCGGATCCGCGAGAGCGCCTCCCTGGCCAGGCATGCCGGCGCCACGCCGGTCGTGTGCGGCGCGGGGCTCAAGACCACCTTGGAGCGTCGGGCGGTCGAGACGCTGGACGCCGAGATCGACTGGCGCGGACGCCATGTTCTGCTCCCCTCGGCCGTGGACCGCTGGGGGATGGCCGAAGCGCTCGAGCGGGCAGGCGCGCGGCTTACGATCGGCGACTTCGCTTTCCTGCTCGGCCTTCCCATCCCGCAGCACGACCTGAGCGCGTTCGAGCGCCGCGTCCGCGTGATCGCGCCGATCGTGGTGCGTGCGCCGATGTCGTGGATCTACCCCACCGGCGCGAAGCAGGAGCGGGCGGTGACCGGCTGGCGCGCGCGTTGGTTCGACCAGGCCGAGGTGGTGGCGGGCGACTGGCACCTGATCGCCCGCTACGCGCCGACCGACCTGTCCGGCAAGACGGTGCTCACGAACACCACGACGTCGGCCGACCTGGAGGACCTCGCGGCGCGCGGGGCGCGGCGGGTGGCGACCACCACGCCGCGCATCGCGGGCCGCAGCCTCCCCACGAACCTGCTCGAGGCGGCGTTCGTCGCGGTCGCGGGGCGCCACCCGCTTCCCCTGGACGATCTGGACGCGATGGTGGCCGAAGCGGGTCTCGCGCCGGACGTGTGGCGCGCCGGGGAGGCGGCCCCGGCCGACGCCGCCGCGATGCCCCACGCGACGCCCGACGCGACGCCGCTCGCGTCCCGCCCAGAGGTCGGATCAGAGCTCGGCGCTTAGCGCGCGCTGCATCAGCTCCTCCTGCAGCGCGCGCTCGGGCTCGCCCGGGGCGGGCCAGCGCTGCACGTAGCGGCCGTCGGGCATCAGGTCCCAGGCGCTGCGGTTGTCGTGGAGCGCCGCGTCGAGCACGCCGATCAGTCGGCCCCTCAGCTCGGGGTCGCGCACCGGGACGATCGCCTCGATCCGGTCGCTCAGGTTCCGGCGCTTCCAGTCGGCGCTGCCGAGGAACACCTCGGTCTCGCCACCGTTGTCGAACTGGAAGATCCGGTCGTGCTCCAGGAAGCGTCCGATGACGCTCATCACGCGAACGTTGTCGCTCACGCCTTCCACGCCCGGCCGCAGGCGGCAGTGGCCGCGCACGATCAGCTCGATGCGCACCCCCGCCTGGGAGGCGCGGTAGAGCGCTTGGATGATCGGGACGTCGTCGAGGCCGTTCATCTTCGCCACGATCCGTCCTTGGCGACCCGCGCGCTGATGTCGGATCTCGCGCTCGATGAGCGCCAGGAACCGGTCGCGCATGTCCCACGGCGCGATGAGCAGGTCGTGGTAGCGCTGCTCGGGCGCGAAGCCCGTGATGTGGTGGAACAGGTTCACGAGGTCGGAGCCGATGTCGGGATCGCAGGTGAGCAGGCCCACGTCGGTGTACAGCCGAGCGGTCTTGGCGTTGTAGTTCCCCGTTCCCACGTGCGCGTAGGTACGGATGCCGTCCCGCTCCCGGCGCACAACCAGCGCCACCTTGGTGTGGATCTTCAGGTCCACGAAGCCGTAGCTGACGTGCACGCCGGCCGCCTCGAGGCGCTCGCCCCACTCGATGTTGTTCGCCTCGTCGAAGCGCGCCTTGACCTCGACCAGGGCCGCGACCTGCTTGCCGCGCTCGGCCGCCCGCACCAGTGCCGCGACGATCGGGCTCTGACGACTGGTGCGGTAGAGCGTCTGCTTGATCGCCAGGACGTCGGGATCGTCTGCCGCCTCCTCGATGAAGCGCTGCACGCTGGTGCGGAACAGGTCGTACGGATGATGCACCAGCACGTCCGAGGCGCGGATCAGGTCGAACATCGAGGCGTGCTCGTCTGTGGCGAAGTGCGTCGCGATGCGGCGCGCCGTGATGCCGTGCCAGGGCGCGAACAGGTGCTCGGGGTCGTCGGTGTCGGCGAGCTCGGCCAGGTCGGCGAGCGCCAGGACCCTCGCCGCCTCGATCACGTCCTCCTCGGCGACCTGGAGCTGATCGGCGAGGTAGCGCCGCACCCGCGGCGGCATGGCGGCCTCGACCTCGAGACGCACGACGGGGGCGAAGCGCCGCTCGCGCAGCTCCTCGCCGATGGCCGCGATCAGGTCGTCGGCCTCCTCCTCGTCGAGCCGCATGTCGGCGTTGCGCGTCACCCGGAAGCGCCACGCCCCGACGACCTCCATGCCCGGGAAGAAACGGCCGACGTGCCGCTCGATGAGCTGCTCGACGGGCAGCAGCCGACCACGCGAGGTGCGGGCGAACCGTCCGTGCGAGGTCGGAACCTTGATCCTGACGAACAGCTCCTCCGCGCCTCCCGGCCGGTGCAGCATCACCGCGATCGACAGGCTCAGGTTGCTGATCAGCGGAAACGGCCGACCGGAGTCGACCGCGAGCGGCGTGACGATGCCGTAGAAGTCGCGCATGAACAGGTCCGCGGCGGCGGAGATCTCGTGCTCGTCCAGGTCGTCCTCGTCGACGACGTCGATGTCGGCGTTGGCGCGGAGCGCGGGCCGCAGCTCGTCGCGCCACAACGACTCCATGCGCGCGTAGAGGGGCCGCATCGCCGACCGGACCAGCGCGATCTGTTCGGTGGGCGTGCGCCCGTCGGGACTGACCGCCACGACGCCCGCGGCCTGCTGACGACGCAGGCCTCCGACGCGTTTCATCACGAACTCGTCGAGGTTCGACGCAGCGATCGCGAGGTAGCGGACCCGTTCGAGCAACGGCACGCGGTGATCCATCGCCTGCGCCAGCACGCGCGCGTCGAAGTCGAGATCGCCGGCCTCGCGGTTCAGGTAGAGCGAGGGATGATCGAGCGGAGCGCCATCGGGCACGCGACCGGGCCGTACCGCGACGGGAAGGTCGTACGGCGCGTGGCGAACCGGTGTCAGCGAGCTGTCCGAGGCGGTCTCCGAGGCGGGGTCCATGTCTCGAGCCTAGCCGCTGGGCAGGCGCTCGAGGCCGACCCTGGCGACGGTGACGCGGAAGGCCGCCCGGTTCAGAGGTAGCCGCGCCGGCGCGGACGGACCGCGCCGCCCAACGACACCAGCGCCGCCACGACGAGCGCCAGCGCTCCCACCCCGCCGAGGACGAGGTGCACGCGGAGCGCGTCCTCGGCCGTACCGGGCGGAAGCGACGCCAGCAGATGCTGGAGCAGTCCTGCCAGCTCGCCGAACACGCCTTCGACCCGCGCGCCGAGAGGCAGAGGTGGCGGCTCCCCCGCTTCCGACGCCCGGGTCGCCGCCCACGCCACGGCGGCCCCGGGAGCGGCCGCGAGCACCAGCGCGATGCCCGGTCGGGCCAGGCGTCCCGCACCCCGTGCCAGCACCGCGAGAAGCGCCGCGGCGATCACCGCCACCGCCCCCGACGACCAGGCCAGCCGCCGCGCGCGATCGTGTCCGACGCGCGTGAACGGCGCCAGCACCGGGCGGGCCGCCGCAAGCCGGTCGCTACGCGGGTCGCCGGCCAGCAGCTCGTCCAGAACGGTGGTGCCGCTCTGCCACGTTCGCCGGGCGAGCTCCGCGACGATCCGCTCGTTGGCCGCGTCGACCGGCAAGCCCGCCAGCTCGGCGCTGGCCGCCAAGCCGGCCAGGCCCGGAACCTCGGGCGTCTCGCCCGCCTGAACCGCGCGCGCCTCGTCCAGACGCGTCTCGATCTCCTCGCTCCTGCCGGCCAGCATCGCCACCGTCAGCTGGTGCAGCGCCTCGCGCGCGCCGCTCAGCCCCTGCTCGTACCGGACCGCGAGGTTGTCGTTCGTGATCGCGACCCGACCGACCTCGGCGCCCTCGGTGACGGCGATCTCCGCGAGGCGCCGCACCACGCGGGCGCCGATCTGCCGCTCGGTGAGCGGCCGGAGCTCGTCGGCGTCGAAGAACACGAACACGCCGACGATGGGCTGGACCGGCTCGCCCGGCTCGCGTTGCGCCTGGAGCGGCCAGTTCGCCATGCGCGAGCCGTTGTCCAGCCCGGAGGGCATCATCGCGTCGGCGAGCTCGGCGTCGACCAGGTCGGTGCCCGGACCGTCGATCGTCCGCGACAGCTGCGACCGCAGCCCCGCATCGTCGACTCGGCCCAACAGCGCTTCTCGGCCCTCGTCGAGCAGTCGCAGCGACCAGACGCCGGCGATCCGGTCGAGCGCCGCCTGGACGTCGAAGCCGGGCAGCTCGGTCGGATCGACGACGACGCCGGACCCCGGGAGGGGCTCGAACGGCTCGCCGGGAACGATCTCGGACTCGGTGCGGACCGCCAGCGTCGTCGCCGTGTCCGCGGCGCCGTCGCGGCCGTCCGCCCCGGGCAGCAGCGTGAGGCGCAGACCGGTCTCGAGGGCGTCCGTCCCGGACGCCGCGTCCGAGGCTCGGGTCCACGCCAGCGCGGCCGCCAGGAGGAGTGCGGCGACGACGAGAATCGTCCCCGTCGTCCAGATCGCGTCGCGCTGCCATCCGGGCGTCTTCGAATCTCCGTACATGCCGCCTCCTCCCAGGCCTCGTGGACACGAGAGTCCCGCGCAGGGACGGTACCATGACGCCATGTCGTTCCTCCTCGTGCCGCTCGTCGGGCCGTTCCACCGCCGCTTTCCGCGCTACAACGCGGTCACGGTCCGCGAGGTGGTCGCCGCGGCGGAGCCCGACGCGATCCTGACCACCGCGCTGCCGCCGGGAGCGCTGGACGATCCCAGCTGGCAGGACGTGGACGAGCCCGGCCTCGCACCGGTGGTGCGTTGGGCTCGCGACGCCGCGATCCCCCTCGCCGCGGTCGGCGAGCCGTCGCCCGATCCCGACGCGCCGACGGACTTCGTGCGGTACCTGGCGCAGTCGGCGGAGGATCACCCTGCCCTGCGGCGACTCGCGGACGCCAGGGCCCCGCTCGAGGAGCTGCTCGGGCGCGCCTTGGACCTGCCGCGGATCCAGCGCGAGCTGCTGCCCGCCGTCGCCGCGTTCCACGACGCACGCTCCGAGGCGTTCGGCGACGGCCCGGGCACCGACTGGCTCGAGCGCCGGGCGGACCGCATGGCCGAGCTGCTGGCTCCGTGGTCGGACCGGCACGCCGTCGTCCTCACGCCGGTCGATCACCTTCCCGCCGTGCGGCGCCGGCTGGGCGAGGCCGCCTCGGACGCGGAAGACGTGCCTCCCAGCGCTGCGGCACGCCAGCGTGCGCTGCTCGATACCGCGTTCGCGGGCGAGGCCGACGACCCCGCCGGCCTGATCGCGGCGCTGCGCGAGATCGACGAGCCGGAGGCCCGCTTGGCGGAAGCCGAGACGCTGCTCGGGCACGGCCACGCCGCCGAGGCGCTGGGCGTCCTGCGCGAAGCCGTTCGCGGCGACTTCGCAGAGCCCCCCTACCTGCCCGGCTGGCTGCTGGCGCGTCTGGGCCAGCTCTACGATCTCGACGGCCGTCGGGAGGACGCGAAACGGTCGTACCGCGGCGTGCTGGCGTTGTCGTGGGCACCCGCCCCGGCGCGCGAGGCCGCCCGCGAGGGACTCGAGCGTCCGTTCGCGCCGCCGACGAGCGAGACCACCGCCTGAAGCGTGGCGCGACGCCGCGGAGCGGGTGCTACGCTCGCGCCACCTTGCATCCCACCTCGCACGCGACCGGGCCGACGCGCCGCGTCCGCATCGCCTACGGCGTCTCCGACGTGGGCGCCTCGACCGCGTTCGTCGCGGTCAACACCTGGCTTCTCTACAGCCTCGTCAACGCTGCCGGCGTGGCTCCCGCCGTCGCCGCGGCGGTCTTCGTCGTCGGGCGCGGCGTGGACGCGCTCCTCGATCCGTGGATGGGGCTGGCGTCCGACCGTTGGGCGCCGCGCTGGGGCAGGCTGCCGTTCGTTCGCGCCGGGGCGGTCCCGCTGGGACTGGCGCTGTGGGCGCTGTTCGCGCTGCCCGCGCGCGCCGGGGACGCCTCCGCCTGGGTCGCTCTGGCCGCGTTCGTGGCCGTGTCCGTGCTCTATACGGTCGTTCAGGTCCCGGTGATGGCGCTCACCCCCGAGCTGGCCGCGAGCTATCGCGCTCGGACGGAGCTGACGTCGTGGCGCGTCGCGTTCGGCACGGCCGCCTCGCTGATCGCCACCGCCCTGCCGCCGACGCTGGTGCTGTGGGGCGCGGGCGGCGGCCCCCTGGCTGAGGCCGGCCCGGAGGGATGGGGCTTGGCCGGCCTGGTGCTGGGCACCGTGACGGCAGCCGCCTACCTGACGACGGCGACGCTCGTGCCGGAGCCGACGCGACCGCACCGACCCTCGGGAGCCGGGCCCCAGCGCGTCGACCCGTCCTCGAGCCTTTCCTCGATCGGCATGCTGGCGCGCACGTGGACGACGCCGGGGCTCCGGACGCTGATCGCTTCGTTCGTGGCGGTCACCGTCGGCCTGATGCTCCTCTCCTCGCTGCTGCCGTTCGTGCTCGAGTCGGTCCTGCGCCTGCCGGGCGCCTGGCAGACGCCGCTCCTCGGCGGATTCTTCGGCGTGGGGATCGTCGCGTTTCCGGGCTGGACGGCGCTGGCGGGCCGGATCGGCAAGGCGCGCGCCCTGGCCGTGGCGTGCGGGCTGCTGGCGACGTCGCTGCCCGCCCTGGCGGCGCTCGCTCCGGTCGGCCGGCTGGGGCCAGGCCTGCTGATTCCCGCAGGCGTCGCCGGCGTGGCGCTGGCCGGCGCGCTGCTGCTCCCCTGGTCGCTGCTCCCCGATCTGGTCGAGATCGAGGCGGCGCGCAGCGGCGCCGCGCGGCGCGAAGGACTGCTGTACGCGCTGTTCACGTTCGCGCAGAAGACGGCCGGGTCGGCGGGCGTCTTCGCCACCGGCGCGGCGGCCGCCCTGCTCGGCTACCGGCCCGGATCGGTGGAGCAGGCCGCGACGACGGTCTCCGGCCTCCGCTGGGCGATCGGGCCCGTCGCGGGCGCGGCGTTCGCACTCGCGGCGTTGCTCGCGCTGCGCCTGGGCGACGACCGGGCGCGTCACCGGAGCGCGGTCGCACGCCTGCCGGCGTCGGACGGTCCCGCGTCACGGTAGACTCCCGTCGTGCGTGAGCTCCTCTTCAGCGCTGCCAGGCACTTCAAGCGCGGCACCTCGCTGGCCGACCGCGGCGACGTGCGCGGCGCGGCCGTGGCGTATCAGGACGCGCTCCTGGACCTGCACGCCGTGAAGCCGCAACGCATGCGGGACGTGCTGCTCGCGCAGGTGTACCTGTCGCGGGCCCGGATCGAGGCGGACGTCGACCCGGAGCGGGCCGAGGCCGACTTCCGCTTGGGCTACAGCTACGCCCGGACCACGCAGGAGCCGCACGTTCGCGACCTCGCGGAGCGCATGCGCCGCGAGCGCAGGGCGGTGTCCCGCTCCGCGGACGACGCGTCGACCGACTGAGGCCCGATCCGGATACCATGCCGGGCATGTCCCGCTCCGAGCTCCTCGCGTCCGTTCTCGCCGACGAGGCGATCTTCGTAGAAACCGTGCGCTCGCTGGTCGAGATCGAGTCCCCCAGTCACGACCGGCAGGCGGCGGACCACCTCGCCGACGCGCTCGCCGCGCTGCTCGAACGCGACGGATGGCGCGTGGAGCGCGACGTGCGGAACGAGGTGGGCGACGTGGTGATCGGCCGCCTGGAGGGCGACGATCCGGGCGACGGCACCCTGATCCTGGCGCACTACGACACCGTCTGGCCGGTCGGCACGCTGGCGGAGATGCCGTGGTCGGTCGACGGCGACGTCGCCCGAGGTCCCGGCGTGCTGGACATGAAGGCCGGGATCGCCGCCGCCGTCCACGCCGTCCGCGCGGCCAGCGCCGCGGGGTCGCTCAGGGGACCGGTCACCCTCCTCGTCAGCTCCGACGAGGAGACGGGCAGCCTGCACTCGCGCGCGCGGATCGAGGCGGAGGCGCTGCGCCACGCGCGGGTGCTCGTCGTCGAGCCCGGGCGCGACGACGGCGCGATCAAGGTCGGCCGCAAGGGCGTGGGCGACATGACCGTCCGCTTCGTCGGGCGCAGCGCGCACGCCGGCCTGAACCCCGAGCAGGGCGCCAGCGCGCTACGCGAGCTGGCCCGCTTCCTTCTCGCCGCCGAGGCGTTGGCCGACGCCACGAAGGGCACCACCGTGAACGTCACCGTCGCCTCGGGCGGCAGCGCCGGCAACGTGATCGCCGAGACAGCGACGGCGCGCCTGGACCTGAGGTTCGCGACCACGGACGAGGGTCGCCGGGTCCTGGACGCGCTTCGCGCCTACCGGCCGCACGACGATCGGGTCCGCGTCGAGATGGCCGGCGGGTCGAACCGGCCGCCCATGGAGCCGACGCCGGGCAACGAGGCGCTCCTGGCCGAGGCGCGCACGCACGCGGACGCGCTGGGACTCGCCCTGGCCGAGGCGGTCGTCGGCGGTGGATCGGACGGCAACTTCACATCCGCGCTGGGCGTTCCCACGCTCGACGGGCTCGGGGCGGTCGGAGGCGGCCCGCACGCTCGGAGCGAGCACGTCCGCGTGCGCGAGACGCTACGACGGACCGCTCTGCTGGCGTCGCTGCTGATGGGCTCCGCTCCCGGCGAGACGTCCCTCACCACGGAGTCGTGACGCGAACGCCGTCATGAACGGCGCTGGGACGCGTGATAGCGTGACGCCGTGACCGTGCGCGCCCTGGCGGCCGCTGCCGCCGGCGTCGTGGCGTCGGCCGCCCTGCCCCCCTCCGCCCTTCCGATCCTTCCCCTCGCCATGGCCGTGATCTTCGGCCTGATCGCGGCGTCGGCCGGACCCCGCGGCGCCTTCGTGATCGGCGCGTCGGCGGCGGTCGGCCTCTTCGCCCTGCACATCCTGTGGCTGCCCGCGAGCTTCTCCGTGCTGCTGGGCCCGGTGTTCTGGATCCTGTTCCCGCTCCTGCTGGCGGCCCTGGCCGTGATCTGGGGCGGCACCGCCGCCGTGGCGCGCTGGCTGGGCCGGGGCGGCGGCGGAACGCTTCTGGTCCTCGCCCCCCTGTGGATCTTGGTCGAGTGGCTCCGCGGCCTCGGCTTCCTCGGCTTCCCTTGGGGAAGCCTCGGCTACGGCTGGCTGGACACGCCCGTCGCGCAGTGGGCCGATCTGATCGGCGTGCACGGACTGGGCCTGCTGGTCGCCGCGATCGCTGCGGCCCTCGCCGCGCCGTTCGTGCCCGCCTCGTCGGGGTCGTCCGGTCGGGGCTACGGCGCCAGAGCGCGACCCTCGGGCGCGGGACGCGTCGTGACGCCGGCGCTGGCCGTCCTGGTGCTCGCCGGCGCCTGGTGGGGCGGCGCCCAACGAGCCGAGCGGATCGCCGCCGCGCTACCGGCCCCCGACCGCACCGCCCTGCTGGTCCAGGGCGACGTCGATCCGTTCGGTCGCGCCGCCAGCGCCTCGCAGGAGCTCGACGTCCACGTCGACCTGACGGCGTCGGGCGTGAGCGCGGCCGGCGCGGCGCCCGAGATGGTGATCTGGCCCGAGGGCGCGGTGCTGGGCTATCCGCTCGAGGGGTTCCGCGGCGAGCCGGCGCGCGCCGCCATCCAGGCGGCGTCGCCGGCGTCCACCTTCGTCGTGGGCGGCCGGGCGCGCGTCGAGGGCGGCGGTGCGAACGCCGTCTACGCCATGAGCGACGCCCAGCTCACCGATCGCTACGACAAGCACGTGCTGGTGCCGTTCGGCGAGCGCTGGCCCCTGCTGGACGCCGCGGCGCCGTTCTACCGGGCGGTCTTCGGCGTGTTCGGCCTGCCGCTGCTGCAGAACACCGTTCCCGGCCCCGGCCCCGCGCCGCTGCAGACGGCGGGAGGACCGGTCGCCGCCTACGTCTGCTACGAGTCGGTGTTCCCGGCGATCCCGCGTGAGATGGTCCGCCGCGGCGCGGACGTCCTGATCAACGTGACGAACGACGCCTGGTTCGCGCGCGGGACGGGGGCACGGCAGCACTTCGACATGGGCCGCCTGCGCGCGATCGAGGCGCGCCGCTGGCTGCTCCGGGCCGGCAACGACGGCATCACCGCGGTCGTGGACCCGACCGGAACGACCCGCGCCGAGCTGGACCGCGGCGTTCGAGGCACGCTGCTGGCCGACTTCGCTCGCTCCGACGTCCTCACGCCGTACGTGCGATATGGGCACCTGACGCCTTGGCTGCTGGCGGCCGCGACGGTGCTGGCGACCGTCGCGGCGGCGGCGGCGCGGCGATCATGACCGGGGCTCGCGCAGGCCGACCCGACGGACGCCTGGCAGCCCTCGAGGCGGCGTCGGCTAAGATGGCGCGCGTATGAACGTCGTCGTCATCGGCGGTGCCGAGATCGGACTCCAGATCGCCGCCTCGCTGCACCGTCATCACAACGTCACCGTCGTCGAACAGGACGAGACCCGCAGCTCGGCGTTCGACACGCTGGACGTGCGCTTCGTGCGCGGCAACGGCGCCGACCCCGACGATCTCGCCGAGGCGGGAACCGCCGAGGCGCACGCGGTGATCGCGTGCACCGCGAACGACGACGTCAACGTGCTCGCCTGCCTCTCCGCGAAGGGCCTGGGCGCGGAGCGAACGCTGGCGTTCGTCTCGCGGCAGCGCTACCTCGACGCGTTCTCGCACGAGGGCGCCATGACCCACGTCGGGTTGTCGATCGACCACGTGCTGTGGCCGCAGCGGATCCTCGCGAGCCAGATCGCCGACATCGTGCGGATTCCCCGCGCGGTCGACAGCGCCAGCTTCGCCGACGACCGCCTCCACATGCGCGAGTACCGCCTCGAGCCGGACGATCCGTTCGTCGGCCAGAGCCTGGCGGACGCCGACGTTCCGGCCAACGCGCTGCTGGTCGGCTCGATCCGCGACGACAGCTTCATCGTGCCGTCGGGGCGGACCGTGCTGTGCCCGGGCGACAAGGTCGTGTTCCTGGGAACGACGGAGAGCATCCGCGCGGTCGAGAAGCACTTCGCGCCCAGGAAGCAGCGCGTCCGCGTCACGATCATCGGCGGCGGCAACGTCGGCTTCATGGTCGCGGAACGCCTGCAGGACGCGCACGCGCGGATCACGATCATCGAGCACGACGAGGCGCGCTGCGAGAAGCTCGCCCAGCTCCTGCCGGGAGCGCTGGTTCTCCTGGGGGACGGCACCGACCTGGAGCTGATGGAGCAGGAGCGCCTGGACGACAGCGACGTGGTCGTCGCGGTCACCGACGACGACGGCAAGAACCTCCTCGCCAGCCTGCTCGCCAAGCAGCTCGGCGTTCCGAAGGTCGTGACGCGGGTGGGCCGCAGCCGCAACCGCCGGCTGTTCGAGCGGGTCGGTATCGACTCGCCCCTGACGCCACGGACGGCGGCGCTCACCGAGGTCATGAACTGGCTTCACCTCGACGAGGTCGACCACCTCGCGACGATCGAGGACCGCGCCGAGGTGATGGAGGTCACCTACCCGCAAGCAGCCCAGGTCGGCAAGATCAAGGACCTCGGAGCGCCGACGCACAGCCTCATCGGGGCGATCCTCCGCAAGGAGAAGGTGATCATCCCGTCGGGCGAAACCACCATCCAGCACGGCGATCACCTCTTCATCGTCACCACCCCCGACAACGTCGCGGCGGTCGAGGCGTGGCTCGAGCGGCAGCAGCGACGCCCGGGCGGCTGAGATGACCGTCGCCCGGCGCCGCGGGCGCGGACGCTTCGCGCCCCGCGTGGTGGGGATCGGGCTGCTGGGCGTCGCGACGGCCGCGGCGCTGTTCGCGCTGGCCGCGCTGGTGGCCGATGAGCGATTCGCGGGCTTCGTCGCGGCGTCGGCCGCTGCGGGCCTGGTCGGGGCGACCGCGTTCGCCGCAGGCAGGGCCAGAAGCGAGCCCTCGCGCCGGGAGTCGCTTCTGGCCGTGCTCCTGTTGTGGATCGCGGTGCCGGCCTTCAGTGCGATCCCGTACGCGGTCGACGGCTCGATGCCGCCTTTGGACGCGCTGTTCGAAGCGATGAGCGCGTTCACGACCACCGGAGCGACGGTGCTGGTCGATTTCGGAAGCTTCGGCCGCACGCTGTTCCTGTGGCGGGCGCTGGGTCAGTGGATCGGCGGAATCGGCATCATCGTGCTGTTCATCGCCGTGTTTCCGCACCTGGCCATCGCGGGTCGGCAGCTGTTCCTGGCGGAAGCGCCCGGACCCGACGAGGACCGGATCACCCCGCGCCTGCGTCATACCGCGGGGGCGGTGCTGTCGGTCTACGTGGGGCTCACCGTGGCGTGCCTGCTCGGCTACCTCGCCACCGGCATGAGCGCCTTCGACGCGACGGCGCACGCGCTGACGACCTTGGCGGCCGGCGGCTTCAGCCCCGAAGCGCGCTCGTTCGAGGCGTTCGGGGCCGGTCCGCAGTGGGTGGCGATCGTGTTCATGACGTTCGCCGGCGCGAACTTCGCGCTTCAGTATCGGGCGCTGGCGGGCCGGCCGCGGCTGCTCCTCGGCGACGCCGAGTTCCGCGCCTACCTCGCCATCGGCCTGGCCGCCAGCGCCGCGCTGACGGTGCTGATCCTGCCCGACCACGAACCCGTCGCGGCGCTGCGCCACGCCCTCTTCCAGTCGCTGTCGATCCTCACGACCACCGGCTACGCCTCGCTGGACTTCGAGGCGTGGGGCGGACGGGCCCAGGCGGTGCTGGTGGCGCTGATGCTGGTGGGCGGCTCGGCTGGGAGCGCGGCGGGCGGCATCAAGGTCGTGCGACTGCTGATCGCCGGCAGGAACACCGCGCGCGAGGTGCGCCTCGCGCTCCATCCGCGGGCGGTCCTGCCGGTACGGGTCGGTCGCCGCGTCGTGCCGGACGAGGTACTGCGGGCCGTCACCGCCTTCCTGACGCTCTACCTGACGCTGGCGCTGGTCACCGTCGGCGTCCTCATCCTGTACGGCGCCGACCACCTCACGGCGGTCACGGCGTCGCTTGCCACGCTGGGCAACGTCGGACCCGGCCTGGGCGCCGTCGGGCCGATGGAGAACTTCGCCTCCTTGGCCGAGCCCGCCAAGGCGGCCTTGGTGTTCGCCATGTACGCCGGTCGGCTCGAGGTGGTGACGGTATTCGTCGTCTTCACCGCCGACTGGTGGAAGCTGCCGCGGGCGCGTCGCGGCCCGAGCGCGCCGCGTCGCCGCGGCCGGGGGAGCGCCGCGTGAGGCCGGGACGCGGCGAGCGCGGACGCTTCGCGCCCCGGGTCGTCGGGATCGGCCTGCTGGGGATCACCGCGCTGGCCGCCGGCCACGCGCTGCTGGCCGCGCTGCTGGGCGAGCCGAACCGCGGCTTCCTGACCACGGCGGTGCTGGCCGGCGGCACCGGCGCGTTGCTGGTGCGGCTGGGCAGCGCCCAGGGCGAGCCGTCCCGGCGGGAGACGCTGCTGTCGGTGATGCTGCTCTGGCTGGTGATCCCGATCGCCGGGCTGTTCCCCTACCTGTTGGACGGAGGCCTGCCGTGGGCCGACGCGGCGTTCGAGTCGATGAGCGGCTTCACCGCCACCGGCGCCACCATGCTGGATGCCGCTCGCTTCGACGCGTTCGGTCGCTCGTTGTTCCTGTGGCGCGCGCTCTCGCAGTGGATCGGCGGGATCGGCATCGTGGTGCTGTTCCTCGCGGTCTTCCCGCAGCTGGCGATCGCCGGACGGCAGCTGTTCTCCGCCGAGGCTCCGGGGCCCAGCGAGGAGCGGCTCACGCCCCGCCTCCGCAACACCGCCGGGGCGGTGCTGCTCGTCTACCTGGGCCTGTCGAGCGCGTGCCTGATGGCCTACCTGGCCACCGGGATGCCGCCGTTCGACGCGCTGATCCACGCCTTCACGACCGTGGCGGCGGGCGGCTTCAGCCCCGAAGCCCGCTCGTTCGAGACGCTGCCCGCGGCGACCCAATGGGTGGCGACGGCGTTCATGCTGTTCGCCGCCGTGAACTTCGCGCTGCAGTACCGCGCCCTCTCGGGCCGGCCGTCCGCGCTGCTGCGCGATCCGGAGTTCCGTACCTACATCTCGATCGTGGCGGCGGCCAGCGCGGTGGCGATCTGGATGCTGTGGCCGGCGTTCGGCGACGACGCTCCGCGCCACGCCCTGTTCCAGGTCGTCTCGATCATCACGACGACGGGCTACGCCACCACCGACTTCGCCGCCTGGGACCCGTCCGCGCAGGTGGCGCTGATCCTGGTGATGTTCGTGGGCGGCTCCGCGGGGAGCGCCGCGGGGGGCATCAAGGTCGTCCGCCTCCTGATCATCGCCCGGCACACGGCGCGCGAGGTCCGGCGCACGCTGCACCCGCGGGCGGTGCTGCCGGTCCGGATCGGCACGCGCACCGTGCCCGACGAGGTGCTCCGCGCCGTCAGCGCCTTCCTGACGCTCTACCTCGCCGTGTTCGCCACGCTGACGGCGATCCTGGCCGTGTCGGGCGCCGACTTCGTCACCGCGTTCACGGCGGCGATCGGCACGCTCGGCAACATCGGTCCGGGCCTCGGGGAGGTCGGACCGATGGGCAGCTACGCGGGCTTTCCCGACGCCATCAAGGTCCTGCTGACGTTCGCCATGTACCTGGGGCGTCTCGAGGTGGTGGCGGTGTTCGTGATCTTCACCTTCGATTGGTGGAAGGTCCCTCGTGGCTGGCGCGTGGCGGCATGGGAGCGACTGCGCGCCCGACCGTCCCGCGGGCGCCCCGACTGACGTTTCCGGCACGTGCGGTATGCTCGCGCCGTCACGTCCACCACGACGCGAACGGACGCCTGCCCGTGGGCTCGGGCGTCCTGCCGCGCACGCGTCCACGGCCACGGAGGAGGCGCTCATGTCCGAGAACATCGAATCGGTCCTGCAGGAGGCGCGGCGGTTCAAGCCGCCGGAGCGGTTCAGGGCCAACGCACGCATCGCCGACGAGGCCAGCTACCGCGAGATGCACCGCCGCTCGCTCGAAGAGCCCGAGGCGTTCTGGTCCGAGGTGGCCTCCGAGCTTCACTGGTTCTCGCCCTGGTCGGAAGTTCGGACGTGGGACGAGCCGTTCGTACGTTGGTTCGAGGGCGGCACGACGAACCTGTCGTACAACGCGCTGGACCGCCACGTCGAGGCCGGTCGCGGCAACCGGGTGGCGTTCTTCTGGGAGGGCGAGCCGGGCGACCGCAGGGTCCTGACCTACGCGCAGATGCTGCACGAGGTGAGCCGCTTCGCGAACGTGCTGAAAGGCCGGGGCATCGAGAAGGGCGACCGGGTCGCGATCTACATGCCGATGATTCCAGAGGCGGCCGTCGCGATGCTGGCGTGCGCCAGGATCGGAGCCACGCACAGCGTGGTGTTCGGCGGCTTCAGCGCGCACGCGCTGGCGGACCGCATCGAGGACGCCCAGGCGAAGGCGGTCATCACCGCCGACGGCGGGTTCCGCCGCGGCGCCGTCCTTCCGCTCAAGCCCGCGGTGGACGAAGCGCTGCAGCGGGCCGCCGACGTGGAGACGGTCATCGTCGTTCGCAGGACCGAGAACGACGTGGACATGGAGCCGGGCCGCGACTTCTGGTACCACGACCTCGTCAAGCACGCCTCCGCGGACTGTCCGGCCGAGCCG
>Ga0209944_1000487_pt1 | contig 17555 bp, 14 predicted proteins | sample SalPonR1_C_D2_MG_FD_185701 | JGI IMG/M metagenome (GOLD analysis project Ga0209944, IMG submission 185701) | Salt pond soil microbial communities from South San Francisco under conditions of wetland restoration - Salt Pond MetaG R1_C_D2_MG... ...
GTCATAATCCAGACCATATATTAAGCTCATTTTCTCACTGAATTTAGTGCCGCTGCCGTTGTCAATCAGATAAATGTTGCCTGATACTTTGGATTTAATTAGCAGACAGCGCATTGCCATGGGGATGCGGTTTTTATCGTCTGCGGGTATTTTTTTACTCCAAAGTGTTTTAGGCACAACCCCGAACATAGCGCCGCCATCGAGCATAAAACGGCCGGTTTCGACGGGATAGAGTTCAAAGTTACCAAAATGGACGGGAGCTATTACAGACATGATTTTTTGATTAGCGGGTTATAACATATTGGTTCACATCCAAAATAAACAAAAAAAGCCGGTCTCACATGAAACCGGCTTTCAAAAGTAAAAAGCGAATTTTAAAATGACGGAATTGGATCGGTTCTGTACATTGTATCCAGCAGCGTGATTCCAATCAGGAGACCGAAAAATACCACCGACATTATAAAAAGCATCACGTTGAACTTTGTATCCCAGTATAGATTCATAAAGAATGCAGCTACAATAAGCGCTTTTACAACCGCTATGGAGATAGCAACAACCACATTCCAGGGTTCCGGAATCTGAATCCATGTAACGGCTACAGTTATGAACGTGAGTACGAATAGCGAGATACCTACGCCCCACAAAAATTTCGCTGATGAAATATGATGTCCACTCATAGTATTAAAAGCATTTTTTTAGGTTAGTCAATCAGGTAAAGTAATGGGAAAAGGAAGATCCAGATAACGTCAACAAGGTGCCAGTAAAGGCCTGTAATCTCAACGGGTGTGTAGTAGCCGCTATGGAGTACGTTTTTCTTGGCTTTAACCACAAGCCAGATCATAAGTCCTATACCGATGAGAACGTGAATTCCGTGCAGGCCCGTCATCATGTAATAAATACTGAAAAATATATTGGCCTTTTCATGAGCAATTCCTTCATAGTTGTAGTATGAACCGGGAAGAATCCCTTTTTCAAATTTATGTGCGTATTCAAAATATTTAATCACCATAAAGGTAAACGCAAGTCCTATTGTGATGTAGAGATTGATTATAAGGCCTTTAATCTGGTTTAACTGGGCCGATCGTATAGCCATGGCAACGGTAAGAGAGCTACCAATAAGCACAGCGGTATTTACCGCACCCCAAAAAGTATCAAGCTCTTCAGATGCCTGAAGGTACAGATCTGGATACCAGGCACGGTAGACAATGTAGGCAGCAAAAAGGCCGCCAAAAAAGAGGATTTCTGTTACAAGAAATACCCACATTCCCATTTTGGATGCCTCAAACTGCTGATCACTATCAACGAAGTGATGAAGCAGGTGGCTTTTCTTTTCCTCTACTACAGAAGTTTCTGACATGATGTTAATTAATTAGACTTGTTCTGTTTTTGATTCTGTATGACTTACATGTTCATTGCCATGATGGCCGTTGTGCGACGTCGCAATACCGAGCTGAAATTCAGACATTGGCTTGTGATAGTCATACGGGCCATTTATGATAACCGGGGTGTGCTCAAAATTATGCAGCGGAGCCGGTGATGATGTTTGCCACTCTAATGCACGGCTTCCCCAGGGATTAGCTGTTGCGCGTTTGCCCTTCATTAATGAATGAAGAAGATATCCTGCCATGATGAAAAAGCCTATACCCATTACATAAGCTCCCATTGTCGAGAATTGGTGAAATGACTGGAACTGATCGATATAGTTGAAATAACGCCGGGGCATTCCCTGTGCTCCCATAATAAATTGTGGAAGAAAAGTCATATTGAAGCCAATGAATACAAGGCCACATGAAATTTTTGCCCAGAATTCACTGTACATTTTACCAAACATTTTTGGCCACCAGTAGTGCAGACCAGCAAGGAACGCCATAACCATTCCGCCCATCATAACATAGTGAAAGTGGGCAACTACGTAGTACGTGTCGTGAAGGTGAATGTCTACGGCAAGTGCACCGAGCATAATTCCGGTAAATCCTCCAATCGTAAAGAGGAAAAGGAAAACCATTGCGTAAAGCATGGGGGTTTTCATGTCGATGGAGCCGCGATACATGGTCGCCAGCCAGTTAAAGATTTTTATACCTGTTGGTATACCCACAAGGAAAGTCAGGAATGAAAACACCATGCTGGCAAGGGAAGACTGCCCGGCTGTAAACATATGGTGTCCCCACACTAAAAAGCCAATAAATGCAATAGCCAGTGAAGAAAGAGCAATTGCCCAGTATCCGAAAATTACTTTCCTGGAAAAGGTTGATATCACCTCAGAAATAATTCCAAATCCGGGAACAATCATGATATACACCGCGGGGTGCGAATAGAACCAGAAAAAGTGCTGATACAGAACAGGGTCGCCTCCGAGAGCGGGATCAAAAATGCCAATACCGAGAGCTCGCTCCATGGTAAGAAGCAGCAGGGTAATTGCCAGCACCGGTGTAGCAAGGATCTGGATAATACTTGTAGCATACAGACCCCACAAATTCAGGGGAAGTCTGTTCCATGTAATACCCGGTGAGCGCAATTTGTGGATGGTAACAATAAAGTTTAAACCAGTAAGAATTGAGGAGAATCCGAGTATAAAAACCCCCAGTGTCATCATCATTACGCTTCCGCCGGTGGTGGCGCTGTATGGGGTGTAAAAGGTCCAGCCTGTATCAACTCCTCCTGTAAAAATTGCGGTTATTGTGAACAGAGCCCCAATTACGTAAATGTAGAAACTTGCAAGGTTCAGCCTTGGAAAGGCCACATCTTTTGCTCCAAGCTGCAGTGGCAATATAAAGTTGCCAAGTGCTGCAGGTACGGATGGGATCAGAAAGAAAAAGATCATGATGGCACCGTGCAGAGTAAAGACCTGATTGTACACATCCGCATCCATAAAGGTGCGGGCAGGGGTTAAAAGCTCTGTACGGATGAGCAAGGCAAGCATACCTCCAATAAAGAAAAAGAAGGCTACTGACATGAGATACATGAGCCCAATTTTCTTGTGGTCAACGGTTGTCATCCACGCCCACAATCCTGTTTCCTGATTGAGGTAATGTTTTTCGGGGTACTCTTCAGGTTTAAATCGCTTTACCTGAACTCGTTTTACATTTGCTGTTGATTCTTCAGTAGCCATGAAATTACTCTAATGTTTTAATGTACTCTATAATTGCATCGATTTGTCTGTCATCCAGTGTGCCTGCGTATGGTGGCATAACAGGATCGTAAGATTCTACGATTTTGGCTTGCGGTTCGAGAATACTTTCCCGAATGTAGTTTTCATCAGCAGTTACATTTTCTGCATCTTCAAACACTCTTTCGGATCCCCACAGAGCCTGAAACGATGGTCCCTGGAGACGGCTGCCATCAACGGAGTGGCAGGTAGTGCAGGCATTCCTCGTTACAAGTTGTTCACCTAGTTCAACGGGGCTTAGGTTGTCGTCAGCTGATCCTGCAGTTTCGAGCCAGGTTTCAAATTCATCCTGCTCGTGTACAATTGTGGTAGCAAGCATATCAGAGTGTGCCATGCCGCAATATTCAGTACAGAAGATCACCGATTCGCCGGTTTCGGTAGCTTCAAACCAAACAGAGGAGTAACGGTTGGGAAGCACATCCCGTTTGATGCGGAAATCAGGGATGTAAAAAGAGTGAATAACATCATCCGAGCTCATAATCAGCTTAACCGGCCTGTCTACGGGAACATGAAGTTCATTTACACTTACATGCCCGGTTTCATAATGAAACTCCCAGAGCCAGCTTTTTCCAACAACGCGAATTTCGTAAGCATCATCGGGTACAGTTGTGAGGTTCACGTAACCTGAAAGCCCCCATCCAAATACGATAATTACAAGTATCAGGGGTATTACAGACCATGTAATTTCTAGCTTACTATTGTGCGTAATCACCGGAGTAACGTCATTCTCAGATCGCCGCCGGTATTTCCATGAGAAGAATACGATGGCAATGGTGATGCCTATCAGAAGGATGAGACTTGTTACATTAATAAAATTGAATAATGCATCCGTTTCAGCCGCAAGAGTGCTCTTGGCAGGAGGGAGCATAAATTCGCTTAACTTATTCATCTATCGAACTCAAATTTTGTTGTTGGTGTGGAGTCTTTTTTATTTCGTTCACGCCTCCAAAAAACGCTTAGAAATATACCGAGAATTATTAGTGTAGCCAAACCACCGAGCTTCATTATGTTCATTGCAACGGGGACATAACTTTGCGATGATGGATCGTATGTAAAACAGTACATTAACACCTTGTCCAGCGAGTTACCTATGGTTCCGTCAGCGGCTTCGAAAAGCGCATTTCGTACATCAAACTCCCTGAAGTTTGCGCCATAAAGATAGCGGGTAATCTTTCCGTTCGGACTAAGCATCATAATGCTCGCCATATGGATATATTCTCCCGTTTCTTCTTCGTACTTATACCGAAAACCAATGGCTTCGGTAAGTTGCTCAATGGATTCTTGTGAACCGGTTAAAAAATGCCAGCCATCTGCGGCATTATTTCTGTCGAACTGATCCAGGTAAAACTCTTTATTGGATGATGCCAGTTCCGGACCCTCTTCAGGATCGATGCTGAAAGAAATAATTGTGTAATCATTCCCGGGAGACCAGGCAAGCTGTTTAACTGCACCAAAAACACCATCGAGCACCACACTGCATAATACAGGACAGTCGTAGTACAATGGATTTAAAAGTACAGGTTTATCGCTTTCAAATAACTCACCGAGTGTTACCTCAACGCTATCAGAATTGATAAAAACAAGATCAAGAGGTATGGTATCACCAAGTTTTTCGTCAACTCCAATTTCTTTCAATACTGCCGGACCGCCCCGGTTTAATTGAGCGGAGGCATCATCTGTAAAGAGAATCACTGAAATCACTAAAAAGATTGCCAGTGAGTATCTCATAAATTGTTTAAAGGATGTTTATTCATTCGTCATGATAGTTATTGCGCTATCAATGGGCACTCTGTAAATACCTTCTTCAGGGTCAACAACTCCAAAGGTCTCTAACGTTTCCTTATCCTGTTCCTGAAGTTCATTGATTTCGTAATATAAACTAGACTCATCACTTCTCTGCAGTGCAGAAGTTCGTGTGTATTCGTGAATAAACATAATAGATATGATAAAAATGAGAATTACTGAGGTTCCAAAAACGGACCAGAACGTAAGTCTATTGTAATTCAAATTATCAAAGGTTGCACCATACTCAACAGAATCAACAAAATTTTCACTGGCTTCTAAAGATACATCATCTGATATATCTCCGGGGGCTTCAATATTGTATTCGCGAATCCAGTCTTGAATTTGCTGCTGGCTGATGTTGTTCTCTTCTGCAAGGCGTTTTAAATCTTCAGTTCCGCCGGCAACAGCCTGCTTTGCTATGCGAATTTGTTCTGACTCTGTAAAACTGTTTTGATTCTTACTCATTTCTGTTCGTTTACAACGGTTTATTGATGATAATGTTTATTGAGTGAATCGCTAAGTGTCGGATCGTTTACCGGTACTAAATTATGTTTCTTGAGTGTTGTGAAGAAAAGCCCCATAAAAATACCGCCAAGGCCTACAAGAGTGGCAATATCGAGCCAGCTCACTGAGAATCCGCTATAGTTAATAATAGGCATCACGATCCAGTGAAGCTCTGTTATATGCATTACCAGAACTAAAACGGATGTAAATATAAGAAGCTTGTGATTGTGCTTTGTATCCCTGTTAAGTAATAAAAAGAATGGAATCAAAAACCGCCCAAAAAGCAGGGCATAGGTTACAACAGACCAGCTGCCTTCGAGCCTGTGATAGTACCATAGTGTTTCTTCGGGTATGTTGGCATAGTATATCAATAAAAACTGGCTGAATGCGATATATGCATAGAAAACCGTAAAGCCGAAGAACCAGGCACCCAAATCGTAGATATGGGATTTACCCACAGTGTTTTCAAGAATATTATTTTTCTGCATCCAGAATACGATCAGTATGATGACAGGAAACAGCGCCTGAAAACTCATTGCAAAAAAGTAAACGCCAAACATGGTAGAGAACCAGTGTGCGTCCAGCGACATCAGCCAGTCGAAACTGGCAAATGCGATTGTCAGCGCAAACAGCAGAATACCGGGAGCACTGATTTTTTGCAGCAGCTTGGTGAGACCCCAGTCATTGGTTTCATCCATTTTTACGGACACTTTGTGAAGTTTGTGTCCAAGATATCCCCAAATGGCAAAATAGATTACCTGACGTATTATGAAAAAGGTCGTATCAAGATAGGGAGCTTTTCCTTCCATAATTGGGTCGCCCATTACATAATCGGGACTGGTCCATTTATAAATGCTGCTCATACCAAAAATGATCGGGAGCATAAAGAGTGCCCAGATCCAGATATTTTTAATAAAAGATTCCGGGATTCGTCGTATAACCGTCCCCCACGATGACTTGGTTATATGATGAATCATAACCAGAATTAAAGACGCAAGTGCAATACTTGTGAAGAACGTGAAGCTTGTGAGATACGAGTAGAAGAACTGTTTATAGTTCAGAAAGTACCCTATAAAGCTTGCTATAAGGCCTACAGCGCCAACGCCATAACACACTTTGGTTACATCTAGGCCTGCAGGGAATTGTACGGAGTCTGATAATTTTGGACTACTTGAAGCCATGTATTTGGATTTAGACTTATTATTCGTCAGATAAAGTTTTTATGTACTCGATCAAAGATTGTAATTCGCCATCAGACAGGTAATCGTACGATGCCATGGCGTTTTGGTACCCTTCCACAATTTTTGCATCAGGCTGGGTAATAGATTCGTATAGGTATTCTTCGTCAGCAACAGCAGTTGTACCGTCTTCAAAAGTTCGTTCTTTGCCAAATAGTCCGGCGAAAGATGGCCCCACAAGATCGCTGCCATCCAAAGAGTGGCAGGCATTACAGGCGTTCATGGTGAAAAGTTGCTGGCCCCGTTCGGCTGAAATCTCTTCTTCACCGCGGCCTGCAGCACGTTCTTCTTCAAGGGCTGCAAGGCGTTCTTGTTCGGCCTGATACTCTTGTTGAAGCTGAGCAAGATCAACATTGAATTGATCCATTTCTGATTCGGGAACATACTGACTCTTTTGGAGCGCACGAATATAGGCAACAATAGCCCAGCGATCTTCAACTTCGATTTGTGTAGCGTAGGAGGGCATGGTTCGAACGCCGTTGGCGATAGCAGAGTATAATTCACCCTCGGGCATCTCGCGACTGGCATCCCTGTGGTAGGATGGAGCCGGTACATAGCCGTAATTGCCGGTCATAATAATTCCCCGCCCGTTTCCGGTACCTCCATGGCATACAGAACAGTAAATATCATACCGATCTTTACCGCGATAGAGAAAGTCTTTTGTGATGTCGAAAGGATTTTCAGTAACAAAATCACCATTTTCGTCAACGCCTTCATAAACAACGCTGTTATTTTTCAGGTTTCCCCTGGAAACGGTTCCCTCAACCGGCATACGCATCGCCATGTTATTGTCAAAAAAGCTATTCTCTTCCTGAGCATTGAACCGATTTTGAAAGTCCATGTTTTGCTGGGGATGTATGGGCGGCTGGCTCGATTTTTGCCCTCTGCATGAAAACATAAAAGCAGAAAGTAAAATCAGATACGTAAAATATTTTATTGTTGAGTATCTCATGTTATAAAAGCTTAAAAAATAATATTGCAGCGTTACGACTCGTCATATATCGATTCTATTTGAACAGCGCCGGCATCTTTGAATAATTTTTCGACATTCTCTTCATCAAACTGGGGATCTTCCGACTCAATACAAACAAAAAAGCCGTCATCAGTCGCTTTCTTGAAATTTTCCGAGTTAAAGAGCGGATGATTTAATTTGGGTAATCCATTCAGAAAAAACATGCCAAAAACAGCCCCAAAAGCTGAAAGCAGAACGGTAAGTTCAAACATTACGGGTATCCATGCAGGAATATTAAGAAGTGTTTTCCCACTAATATTCAATGGGTAGTCATACACCATCATAAAATAGATCATGGCGAACGAACCTGTAAGTCCCAGGAGACCATGGACACCTACAATCCAGCCAAGTTTTGACTTTGGAAGTTTCATGGCTTTATCAATCCCGTGTATCGGGAATGGGCTAAATGTGTCGAAGTACTTAAAGCCTTGCCCTGAGATCGTCTTAGAGACGTCAATTAAATCTTTGGGATTTCTGAACTCTGCCAGTACTCCGTAAATGTTTTTATCTGAATTTTCTGTATTCATGAATATCCCGATTACTTGGAGGTTGTTGTTGGTTCAGGAATTTCTACTGTGGGTTCAACAAACTCACCCTTCTCATTATAGTTGTGCGGATCGGCCTGAGGCATCACACCTTTAAGTTCTGCAACTGCAACCATTGGCAGGAAGCGAAGAAAAAGAAGGAAAAATGTAAAGAAGAGGCCAAATGTGCCTACATATGTAAGAACATCCCATATCGTTGGGGAGAAATACCCCCATGAGGATGGTAAAAAGTCTGTTGATAGTGATGTTACGGCAATTACAAATCGTTCAAACCACATGCCAATATTTACTACGATGGATATGGCAAATGTGAAACCAACATTACGACGTAACTTTTTCGACCAGAAAAATTGTGGAGAGATAACATTACATGTAATCATGGTCCAGTATGCCCAGGCATAAGGTCCTGTGGCACGCAGGATGAAGATTGCTTTTTCGTACTCAACACCACTATACCAGGCGATAAAGAACTCCATCAGGTAAGCAAACCCAACCATTGATCCCGTAACAAGAATAATGATATTCATTTTCTCGATGTGGTCAACCGTCATAATGTCTTCAAGCCCGTAAATTTTACGGGTAACGATCATAAGAGTAAGTACCATGGCAAAACCTGAGAAAACTGCGCCTGCCACAAAGTAAGGCGGAAAAATAGTTGTGTGCCAGCCGGGTATCAGTGAAACAGCAAAGTCGAAAGATACAATCGTGTGCACAGAGAGCACGAGAGGAGTTGCGAGCCCCGCAAGAATCATATACGATTTTTCGTAATTCCACCAATGGCGGTTACTTCCTCTCCAGCCAAGGGCAAATGTTCCGTAAATAACTTTACCAAGCTTGCTTTTAATCCTGTCCCGGATGGTTGCAAGATCGGGAACAAGGCCAACATACCAGAATAGCAGTGATACGGTGAAATAGGTGGAAACTGCAAATACGTCCCATAACAGAGGACTGTTGAAATTTGGCCACATAACCATTTGGTTTGGAATGGGGAAAACCCAATAAATTACCCAAATACGGCCAACGTGTATTGCAGGAAAAATCCCGGCACACATAACGGCAAAGATTGTCATTGCTTCGGCAAAACGGTTAATGGCTGTACGCCACCCCTGCCTAAAAAGAAAGAGAATGGCCGAAATCAGAGTTCCGGCATGGCCAATACCAACCCACCATACAAAGTTTATAATAGCCCAGCCCCATCCCGCAGGCTGATTCAATCCCCAAATTCCTGTTCCTTCCCAAATCAGGTATCCAATGGACCCCAGTAAAAGCAACAGTAAAAGGTTGGCCACTCCAAAGGCCATATACCACGCTTTTGGCGTAGGCCTCAGGTTAATATCCGTCACCATTGCGGTGATGTCTTTAAAACTGTGGTTTCCCTTTACAAGAGCGGGCTCTGGAACGTATTCGTACGTTTTACTCATGTTAAGTTTTTTGCAATTATATACTTATAGAATGGTTTAAGCCAATTCCGGGTTATTGTTCGATAATCTTGCGAGATAAGAGGTTCGCGGACGAACATTCAGCTCTTCAAGCATCACGTAATTTCTGTCATTTCGTTTTTTCACGGAAACTTCGCTGTTAGCATCTGTTAAATCTCCGAACGAAATAGCATTTGCGGGGCACGCCTGCTGGCAGGCCGTTAATACAGTTCCGTCTGCGGGCTTTTTAGATCCGGTATCAATTTTTGACCGGATTTTACCACGATTTACACGCTGCACACAGTAGGTACATTTTTCAATCACACCACGGAACCGAACGGTTACGTCCGGATTCATGGCCATTTGTATAATTTCGGGGTCGTCGCCGGTTGTTAAATACTCTTTTGTATAATTAAAAAAGTTGAAACGGCGAACTTTAAACGGGCAGTTGTTTGCACAATAACGAGTACCTATACAGCGGTTGTAAGTCATTTGATTAATGCCGTCCTCGCTGTGGGTTGTTGCTGCAACGGGACAAACCTGCTCGCATGGTGCCAGCTCGCAATGCATACAGGGTACGGGCTGGTGATACGCTTTAGGATTATCTGCATCCCCTTCAAAGTAGCGGTCTGTACGAATCCAGTGCATAATTCTTCGTCTGCCAACTTCCCGCTTACCAATAACCGGTATGTTATTTTCTGCCTGGCAAGCGATGGTACATACTCCGCAACCAAAACAGGAGTTCAGATCGATTGTCATTCCCCACTGAGGCTGATAATCGGGGCCATACTGCTCTTCAAACAGAGAAATGGGACCACGCTCATCGCCTTCGTGCAGAGCCTCTTCAATTCCGGGCACTTCATATCCGTGTACGCTTTTGTAGGTCGCAAAATCCGGATTTTCTTTATACTCATTAAGTGTCGCGGTGCGAATCATATCGCGGCCTTCGAGGCTGTGATGCTCCTGAGTACATGCAATTTCGTAGGTGGTGCCGGTAGGCTCAACAATTGCCGGCTGATAGAACATACTTTCTGTAGTTCGCAGTGGATAGGTATCAACACCAATGCCATCGGCAACCCGACCGATATTGCTTCTTCCGTAACCAACAGTAAGCGTAATTACATCGTCGGCATGACCTGGTTCAACCCAGGCTGCAATTTCAATGGTTTTGCCGCCGGCAGTAATCGAAACTTTAGGTACGTCGTTCTCTTTAAAACTTCTCTCAGGATCAATTCCAATTTTTTCGGCTGTAGAGCGGCTCATCAACGCAACATTATCCCAGGTTACCTTTGTCATAGGTTCTGGAAGTTCCTGCAGCCAGCCATTATTGGCAAAGCGCCCGTCGTATAATTTTGCATCCGGTTTGATGGCAATTTCAATTCCATCGCCGGCCCTACCGGAGCTGATACTATTTATTACTGATGAAAGTCCCGATGATATTGATACTGTTACAGATTCGAAGCTGGTTGTGTTGTCCACTCCGTCATGCAGAACTTCTTTCCAGCGTCTTTCAAAATTTCCATTCTCATTTGCCTGCCATGTTCTTACAACAGTTACATAACCATTTGGCTCTTCACCGGTAAGCACTGTGTTCAGGAGTTCGATATCACTGATTCCGTTGTGCAGCGGCTGAATCTGAGGCTGTATAACAGAGCGCTGGCCTGTGTATGAACAGCCATCTCCCCAAGCTTCAAGGAAATGAGCCTTGTTCACATGCCATGTACAAAGTGATGATGTTTCATCTACATATTCAGAGAGATGAATTGTTGTTGCGGTATTCTGAATTGCGGCAGATACGTTTACATCAGCAGGTGTTGTATAAGCAATATTGGAATCCAGAATGACTAATGTATCAAACTCACCATTTTCAGCTCTCTGTATAGCATCGATAAACGCTCCCGTTTCGTTACGATCTTCACGGAACGGAACTTCATGATAGGTAACGGTTTGTCCCGCATTACCGAGGGCGGCATTTACAGCCGCAACAACGGCTTGAACGTCACTGCTGTATTGTGAGCCTGCCGTTAGAATAGAAGCACCCTGATTGGCAGTCAATTCAGCTGCCAGGCTTTCTACCCATTCATGAGAACTAAATTCGTTGGTTACGCCACTAAAATCAGATAGTCCATCAACCCGCTCAGAGAGCCTGGCTGCCAGTGCAAGTACAAAGGGGCCTATTTGTGATGGTTTAAGGCGTAATCGGTGGTCTGCATAGGAGCCGGTGTTGGTAAACGTATTTTCTACACAGTAAAGACGCGACATGGTGTCGTCTGTAGACTCAACTTTTCGGCGTCCGGTTATTTCCAACGCATTTTGAACACTGTTAACATCACCCTGGGGACTCATGAAGTCGTGATCGAGAGAAACTACAAGATTGGCTTCACCATAATGATTTACCGTTCTCAGTCGCTGTCCAAAGGCCTCAAATGTACCTTCAACACGGTTCGAGTCTGAGAAAGGATCGTATGATACAAATTCAGAATTGCTATACTCGCTTCGTATCTCATCTTTCAACCTGTGAAAGGTGGGTGAGGATGAGTACCCATCAACAAAAAGAATGCGCTGATTTTTATTTGTAAAATGATCGTTTGCAAATGCAAGAAAATCTTCAAGAGTCGATGATTCCCCATTGTTTCTTGGATTTCTGGATCGATCGGGATCATATAAACCAAGGACAGTGGCCTGATGATAAATATTTGTTCGCCCGGCACTAGCAGGGTGGTCGGGATTCCCCTCGATTTTTGTTGGCCGCTCTTCATTATTGGTAACAAGCAATCCCGTAAGTGAGTCCTGAAAGGGCATACTTGTTGCGTAAAAATTGGGTTCGCCCAAAATTACATCTTCGGGCTGTTTGGAATAGGGGAGTATTTTTTGAACCGGTTTGCGGCAAGAGGCAAAACCTGCAAGAGCAATGGATGCACCCATTACGCGCAGAAAACTTCTTCGTGAAACCTGATCGGTTAATTCTGTGGCATTTTCAGGAAATTCACGTTCTTCAAACTTTTTGTACTCTTCATTTTGAGCGAGTTCGTTTAAACTCTTCCAGTACGTTGTTTGCTGTGACTGATCACTCATTCTGTAGCGATTGAATTATTATAAAAAAACGGTTAATTGCTATTACTCTATTAAGCTGTTATTAGTAGTGGCAGCTTTGGCAATATGTAGGTGCATTAATGTTATGTTTGGCAACCAGTTCCATTCCCACTTCAAGCTGGTTATCCACGCTGTAGCCCATTGTTGTTACTTCAGATACCGGCCGTACATGTTTTTCGGGCTCCCTGTGGCAGTCGATACACCAACCCATACTTAGTGGTTCAGCCTGGTGTACGACTTCCATTCGATCTACTCTTCCATGGCACGATTCGCAGCCAACTCCAACATTTACGTGGGCCGCATGGTTAAAATAGGCGTAGTCGGGGAGCATGTGAACGCGCACCCACTCAATGGGTTCTCCTGTTTCCCAGCTTTCTAATATTAACTCCACATTTTCAGGATTTTGAACCTGTACCTGATTATGACAATTCATACAGGTTTGAGTAGCCGGCACATTTGCATGGCGCGAATCGAAAACCTGCGTATGGCAATACTGACAATCCATTCCCAGCTGCCCGGCGTGTATCTTATGGCTGAATGGAACGGGTTGTTCGGGTTGATATCCAACGTCGGTAAATTCTGGTGATGCAAAATACCACACAGCAAAAACAACTGCGTTAATAATAATAATTGAACCGACAAGTATTCTGCGTGGAGCCTGGTTAGTCCATTTAGGAAAAATCTGAGCCATAAAATCTAAAAAATATTTCCAATTCTAATTGGGTTGATGCCGCCCGACTTCTAGCTGAAGAAGGTACCGAATTTATAAAATTCTGCCTACCTGAAAAGAGTTTTAGATTAAAATTTAAAATGATTCTAAATAGCAGGTCGGCTGATCGGTTTTATTTATACTTAATTTTAAAGATAGAAGTCTGACCATAAAATTGCTCTAAGAAACCGAAAATATTTTCACTATCCGATTTTAAACCACCCTCAAATAGTGTTTTTTTAAATCGTTTTACAGAATAGCCTGAATAGTAGTGGTTTATGGAGTCTGATTTTAAAGATTTTTAAATTTCGGAACGATATCACAAACCAAAAAGATTAAAGAAGGTTATATTCATTAAAAATTTTGCTCACATTTACGCAAATTTTGTGCGCGTAAACACAGTTTATAAATTAAAGGTGTACTTATGGATTCATCACTTCAAGAACAGCTTACGGTTCGGTTTTTAAAAGAGATAAGCGTTCCAAAAGCTTTGGGTATGATTATTTTTATAAGCACCCTTGCATTTCTGTTTCTGATATGGCTCATCTACTTTCGGGAAACCTCAGACCAAACTGCAGCGTGGGTAGCTAATTTACCGGCTCTTAACGCGTTGCTTAACAGTTCCAGTACGGTTCTTATTCTTCTGGGACTTTATGCCATCAAGAAAAGAGAATTTCTGAATCATATGAAGTTTATGCTCACCGCCTTTATAACATCTTCTCTTTTTTTGATAAGCTATCTGGTATATCACAATTTTGTAGGGCATACTCCATTTCCGGGAGAAGGATTTATACGGCCGGTCTATTTCTTTATTTTGATTTCGCACATCATTCTGTCGGCGTTTGTTGTGCCTCTGGTGCTCACCAGTTACTATTTCGCATTTTCCGGTAAATTTTCCACTCACAAAAAGGTATCGAAGTGGACGCTTCCAATCTGGCTTTATGTTTCGGTAACTGGTGTAATTATATTTTTTATACTCAATGCATATGTTTGATACGTATGCGTTCTAACATCTGATTAGAGCATATCACAGCTATTGTTCTACCAGGATTGGTCAGTAGGCGTTCAGGAAATCGTGTAGGTCGTCATCGGTATCCAGGCCAAGCTTCTTTCGCAGGCGCGATCGGCTTATGTACACACTGGATGGCTGAATATTCATAAACTCAGCGATCTCTTTAGAATTAAAACCGAGCTTTAGGTAGGCACAAAGCCGGAGGTCATTAACAGACAACCCGGGAAATGAGTCTTTGAGCCGCTGATAAAACTCCTGGTGTAGTTCATCCATCTGTATTTCAAAGGTGTTATCATCTTTTTTTATGAAGGAATCGAGGCTAGAGTGAATTTCTTTCCAGCGTGTTTTGGCTATTTCCGGATTCTCCTGAATGCTTTCAATTTTTTTCTTCAGTTCAGCAAGAAGTTTGTTTTTATCTTCGTTCTCTTTTGCCTTGTTGGCCAGCTCAATTGTTTTATCTCTCAGCTGTTTTTTTAGCTGATCATATTCCGATTGTAACCGGCCTTTCTCAAGCTCCATGATCTGGCGTTTATGTTTCTCAGCCTGTTTTTTCAAAGATTTCTCTTTGATTGTGAGCAGATTTTCTTCCTGTTTTTTCAGTGATTTCTTTTGCCAAAGCGAAATCAGATAAATTCCAGCTACACCTACGATGAGGTAAATAAAATAGGCAATACCGGTTTTGTACCAGGGTGCGGCAATGATGAACGGCATGGAAACCTTCTCAGAAATCTGGTCCTCCCTCAAAGCTCGAACGTCTAGCTCATATTCTCCGGGGTTTAAATCGATAAATTCGGCGCTATTTTCGGTGGACCAACGGCTCCATTCATCGTCATTCAGCTTGTACTGATAGTAAACGTTATGCTGGTTTGGAATCAGGAATTCAATTTCCACATTGTTGAACTCGTAATCGATGGTTGACCCTGCCAACGCAGCGACTTTATCATATGTATTGAACGCTTGTGAATTCCTGAATATCACCTGATGGTTAATTGTATCTGTGCTGGTACTGCGGTTTTGAGGGCTCTTTAGGGCAAAACCATTATAAACTGGAATAAATGTAAATCCATTATCCAACACGGATGGACGGTATATTGCAGGGAGGGCATCTTCGGGTTCGTGTTCAAATCGTATTTCATCTTCTATTTGAAAACTTGTATCAGCCGAAAAATAAGAATAGGTGTAAAGATCGGTCTTTACCAGAATCTCACCGTTATTTTTTTGGAGAATCGGATTATCGCCATCAAATATTTCTGTGGTAAAGAAAACCCGTTCAGTTGGATATAAATTATCATCAAGTACAGTCCTGATAAAGCCATAATTGGGAATATTCACCCATAAAATCCTGTCATTTTCTGTTATTAGTTGATTGACAGAACCGGATATGAGCTCTACCTGATTGCGAAACTCCCAGCCATCACCATTTCTCTCAAAAACAGAGATGCCGTTATAGGTTCCGGCCAGTAAAAGGTCTCTGAAAGAAGTAATTGTCCAGACTCCCCTTTGGTCACTAATACGGGAAAGGATATTTTCGGAAAGTGTAAAAAGTCCGCGATCATGGCCAATCAAAAGCTCACCGTTCACTTCCTGTATGGTCCATACCTGTCCGTCGCTTCCGGAGATCAGATTAAATTCAAACATTTCACGGCTATTGTTAAGATCAGTCCAATTTGCCAGATAAAGCCCCCGGTTAGACCCGAAATAAAACATATCTCCTGAAAGATGAGCTGCGTAGCCGGTGCCAAATTCACCCCGGAAATCGTAAACGAACGATAGGGTGCTATTCAGGTCTATGGTTGATATGCCATAATCAGTGCCAAGCCAAAGTGTGCCTTTACCGTCATAATGAAGGCTCAATATTGTGTTGTTAGAAAGCCCTTTAATTCTATTGAACTGTTGCAGAATCCTGCCCTCTAAATCTGTAATTAGCAGACCGTCCATTACTGTGCCGAATGCAAGCGATTCTGTTCCTGTTTTTTCAAAACTAAAGACATTTGCAGATTCCAGCCTTTGGGATAGCGCTTGGTTTACAGGGGCTAGAGTATCTCCATTAAACCTGTAGAGCCCCGAGTTGTATGTTATAATAAGGAGTTCGTCACCGTTCTTATAGATACCCGATATCTCAAACGTTTCTCCATCAGGATAATCGAAAACGGAGGTTAATGAAAGATCCTGCATCAGGTAGAGTCCTGATTCTTCATCAGCAAAATAAATTGAGTCGCCGGCGGCAAAGCTGCCGGTAAAACGATTTGGAGCAGAGATCTTCGTCAGGTTCTCATTACCGTATATATAGATATTGGAGGCAGACACAAAGAGAATATTATTGCCCTGCGGATGAACATCCCAAAACTCTTCGTTGAGCTCTACAAGTTCTTCTCTGAAAGGATAGAGCGAGCGGTATTCAAATTCAAAGTATTGGTTTTGCTCCCATACACCGAAATCAAGGTCAGAGCCGGTATAAATCAGCGAATCACTCGCTACATACACAGATCTTGTAAATCCGTCGCTGCCTTTCATCGAGTTCCACGTGTATCCGTCAAATTCAAGAAGGCCTTTTTCTGCTGCCATATAAATAATACCGTTCGGTGCAGAGTCGATATCCCAGACTTTACCCTGATTTTGATACTCTGACGGCGTAAAATTTTGCTGCAGCGGTACACCCGTTTGATAAGATTCCTGCGCACCTGCAGAAGCTGCTCCTAAAAGAAGAATTATGAGGTATGTGGCAAGTCTAATCAAAAATTGAATTGATTATAGATATTGCGGGTGATTAGAATAAGCAATGTTCCAGGCATATACAGCAAAGAGTGATGGTTTACCGTTCGAATCGTATTACTCTATACTTTAGAAGTAAATAAATGTAGAATATATATTATTGAACTACTGTCAATTTTTTTAATAGAGATGATAAAAATACTACTTTTTCATGGCAAGCTTCGGGCTTCGATCCAAATTGTAAATTCCCCAGTGCTTTTCGGGTTCCAGTGGTTCAGGAGAGCCTTTCCAGGGTTCATCAAACGCTTCAAAGAAAAAGGTGAGAATATTCTCTTCCTCTGTCCACTGCATTAGTTTTTCG
>Ga0209944_1000490_pt1 | contig 17505 bp, 14 predicted proteins | sample SalPonR1_C_D2_MG_FD_185701 | JGI IMG/M metagenome (GOLD analysis project Ga0209944, IMG submission 185701) | Salt pond soil microbial communities from South San Francisco under conditions of wetland restoration - Salt Pond MetaG R1_C_D2_MG... ...
ACCCGAACCCGAGCCATCCGAATCCGAGCCACCCGAATCCGAGCCGCCCGATCCCGAGCCGCCCGATCCCGAGCCGCCCGATCCCGAGCCGCCCGATCCCGAGCCACCCGATCCCGAGCCACCCGATCCCGAGCTGCCCGATCCCGAGCTGCCCGATCCCGAGCTGCCCGATCCCGAGCTGCCCGAATCCGAGCCGCCTGAACCGGAACTGCCCGAGCCGGAGTCGCCGGAGCCGGACCCGCTGTCACCGCCGGTTGCCGCCGTACCCAGCGCGCGGCAGTTGGACGGCACGTGCGCCGGATCGCCGCTGACGTATTCGCAATCCCAGTCGACGCTGGCGATCGCGGTATTCAGGTCGAGACGAAACTGGATGACCGGATCGTCGGTCGCACCGGTATTCTGCGTTTCGACCACCACGGTGCCGCCGTCGGCAACGCGGATGTCACCGCAATATTCAGTCTGGCTGAAGTCGAAGCCAGCCTCGCTGGAACTGCCGGGCGCTGCGCCGTTGCGCGTCACGCGATCGTTGACCGCGAGCTTCGCCGTCGCGGCCAGGCCGATACATTCGCTGACCTTGGCGCGCACCGAATAATTGGTGTAAGTGGGCATCGCGATGCCGACCAGAACGGCGATCACGGCGACTGCGATCATGAGTTCGAGAAGGGTGAAACCGCGCTCGGAGGAGTAGGTACGCATTTTTGTTTTCCCGGTTTCGCTCGGCGAAATTCCGAGCGGAAATTTGAGTTCAACCAGGGAAATGCAAAACCCGTGCCATACGGGTCCGATCGCGCTCGACAGGGCGCCAGACGAGCCCTACGCGATCCGCGTGGCCCACCCGTCGCAAATTTCGTCACATTCGAACACTCCTGCCCCCCGCAAGCGTCGATCGGCTTCGTTCGGCAACCGCTCCTTGCCGAGCGGCTTCAGGCCCTGCATATGGGCCTATGGGCGTCGGACCCCGTGCCTGCCGGAATCAACGCTTTCCGCCGTGCCGGTCACCGGTCCAGCCGCCGCGCGCAAGAAGCCGCTCGCCGAGCTCGCGCGGCGCCGGCTCGATGTCGGTCGCCATCGAATCGTTCCAGCGATTCAAAAAGCCGTAAAGGCACACCGCGGCCAGCATCTCGACGATCTGCTCGTCGCTCCAGTATTTCTTGAGCTCGCGCATGATGTCGTCGTCGACGCCGTTGGGCACGCTGCCGGCGGCCAGCGCGAAATCCAGCGCGGCACGCTCGGCGTCGCTGTAGAGATCGCTGGTCCGATATTCCCAGATGGCATCGAGCTTGTCCTGGCTCACGCCGCTGATCCCGGCCGCGATCAGCGAGTGCGCCTCGCAGTACTGGCAGCCGGCGGCGCGGCTGGCGAAATGCGCCAGCAGGCGCTTGAACGCCGGATCCACGCTGCCTTCCGGATCCATCACGGCCGCCGTCAGCTGGCCGAATGCCTCGACCACGGCCGGCCGGCGCTGCATGGTCAGCAGGCTGTTGGGCACGAAACCCAGGATTTCCCGGAAATGGCCGAAGGTTTCGGCCAGTTCGGGCGTGGCGTCGGGAGAAAGCGGTTCAACGAAAGCCATTGGCTTGTCCTCAAGGTTGTCGAAGGTGCATTGAAGAAAGTGAGAGAATAGTGCCGATTTTGCCCTGGAGCAGAGGTTTGGAAGGTTTCGCGATCGACGCCCTCGTGGTCGGCGCCTGGGTGCTGGCCTGGCTGTTGGTGCTCATTGGACTGGCCGGCACGCTGTTGCCGGCACTGCCGGGCACGCCCGTCATGCTGGCCGGCATGCTCCTGATGGCATGGCTCGATGATTTCGACAGGATCGGATTCGGTACCCTGCTGGGCCTTACCTTCCTGATGCTGCTCGCCCAGATACTGGATTTCCTGGCCACCGCCGAGGGTGCACGCCGGTTTGGCGCCGGCCGGGCCGCGATCCTTGGCGCTACGCTGGGATTGCTGGTCGGCATGTTTTTCGGCGTTCCCGGGCTTTTGCTCGGCCCGTTCGTCGGCGCGGTCATCGGTCACCGGCTGGGCGAGGCCACCTTGAACGACTCCATGCGCGCCGGGGTCGGCGCCAGCGTCGGTGTGCTGGTCGGCACCGTCGCGAAGGTCGTCCTCGGCCTGGCCATGCTGCTGTGGTTTGGGCTGGCATGGTGGATCTAGGATTCCGACGACCCGGGTCTGCCGGCTGGGCGGAATCGGCAGGGCGTGTCATTGACGCCTTGCTGATCGCATCTGCTTTCATATCGATTGCATGGGCAGCCGTCCAGCGCGTCGGCTATACCAACGAAACCTTCGGCACCAGCATCGGATGCGCCAACTGTCTGAGCTACTCGATCATTGTTCATGATCTCGCGTTCCTGAGTTCGCTCACGGCGCTGCTGATCGCCTCGTTCCTGGTGCGCCGCTATTTTCTGTACCTGCCGCTGAGATTGCTTTGTCTGGCCGGATTTCTCGTGTATCTGGCCGACATCATCGTCATGCAGGAATTCTTCACGCGTTTGATGATCGATGATGTGAGAGTCTATGCAACTCAGGTGCAGCTGGTCTGGCGTTACATTCTGTCGAGCGAACTCTGGGCGCACGCAGATTGGATGCTGGTTCCCTTGCTGGGCTGGACGACGCTGTTCCTCGCGAAACCGCCTGCACGGTCTGCAAGCGTCCGACCGGCGCTGATAATCCTGGCAATTCCGGTAAGCGGCCTGCTCGCCGGCAGCTTCATTACACCACCGTCGTATGTCCACGATTGGGCGCTGCGCAATGTCATCGACGCCAATTTCGCAACGGGCGTAACCGAGCCCTACTCCGAGCAATTCAGCCGGAAGCTGCTATCGGCTCATGACGAGGAGCGCGAAATGCAGTGCCGCGAGGGCCAGGACCGATCACCCGATGTCGTTTTGCTTATCCTGGAATCCTGGTCGCCATATCAAAGCGAACTGTACAGCGGAATCAACAACTGGACGCCCCGGCTCGACCAGTTGGCCCGGAACAACACCTGGTTTGCAAACATGCACGCAGGCGGATTCAGCACGAATGAAGGGCTTATATCCCTGCTGACCGGACTAGATTTCATTGCCCCCCAGAAATCATGGTTCGAAGTGCGACCGTTCGAAACAGCCTGGAACACGACCGATACCATGCCAGAGGCGCTGAAGGGTACGAAAGGTTACTTCACGGCATTCCTGACCTCCGGAAATCTGTCGTTTTCGCGAAAGCGCGAGTGGCTCGAACATCTTGGTTTCGACTATCTGGAAGGCCACGATCACACAGGCTACGATGGCGTAAAGAAACGCCTGCATTTCGATTCGGTGCCAGACAGCATGCTTTACGAGCGCAGTGTCGAATTCATTGCCGGGCTCAAGCAGGAGGCACAGCCGTTTTTCGTTGCAATCGAGAGCGTGTCATCGCACCACCCTTACATACATCCGGAAACCGGCGAACGTTCTCAGGAAGCGGTATTTCGTTATATGGACGCTACAGCCGGCGAGTTTCATTCACGCCTTGAATCGACCGGTTTCTTCGACAACGGCATCCTGCTCATCATCAGCGACCATCGCGCCATGATCCCGATCAGCCCGAAAGAACAGGCGGTCTTCGGTCAGGCGAGCGCTTCGCTGATTCCCGCAATACTTGTCGCGGGGCCGCAATGGCGGGGAAAGATCGAACACCGATTTCATCAGAGCGATCTGGTTTCTTCAATGCAGGAACTGACCAGCCGGCAATACTGCCATACGGGGCCCTTCAGGACCGTTCTGCGACCGGATGAATCGGAGCCCCGGTGCATTTATCACGCACGCGGCGACAACCGCGACCACATCGATGCGTTCTGTCCTGAAGGAAACTACCTCGTCGAACTGGACGGCGATCGAACCCGAATCATCCAGGCAGGCTCCCGCGACCGGCTGCAGAACCGCCGAATCCTGCAGCAAATCAACGCGATCAGGATCCTGGGCAACCAGCGACAAGATCGTCGGGCATCAGCCCACGATACAGAATCCTGACGCTGTCGCGAAGCACTGGTGTACCGCGCCAACGATCGCGAATCGACGGTGGTTGACACACGTTCCTGGAACCTTGAAAAACCGCCTACCGCTGTCCAAATCGTCCTGATCGCAGGAAGCCGTCAACGGCTTCGGCCACTTGCCGGGAAAACACCAGGCCCGTGTGCGAAACCGGCAACTCCAGGTGATCGGCAAGATCCGGCACTTTCGTCTCCGCCACGGTAACGGTGCCGTCGTGGGGTTTTTCCAGGTCGGCGAACAGCCGGCCGACGCCCAGCGACGAGGTGCCGGCGATGGCGGCGACTTCCCGGTCGCCCGGCAGATCATCGAGACCGGCGTCGAGCAACTTGGCGGCACGGCCGACCCAGGGTTTCAACAGGCGATTGCCAAGCATGCGGCGGGCGACGGCCGAGCCGTTGAGCGGACTGCCGAGCAGCACGACTCTCCCACCGTCGAGTTCGGTATGCCAGTCCGCCAGCATCTTCAGAATGACAAGCCCGCCGAGGCTGTGGCCGACCAGGTGCAGCGGCGCATCGTCCTGGTCCTGCAGGCCGGCCACCCGTTCGGCCAGCCGCTTCACGTTCCTGTCCGGGCCGCTGAACACGCTGGAGTAACCAAAAAGTTCACACGCCCAGCCGTGCTTTCTCAAACGCCTCGCCAGCCGCAGCATGCCGGGCCTGCCATACCAGAGGCCATGCACCAGCAGCACGCGGCCCGGGTCGCTCATATCAATCTTCCCGGGCGTCGCTCTTGTCCGGCACCGGCCTGACCTGGATATGCAGATCGGCCAGCGCGGCTTCGTCGATTACCGACGGCGCGGCGGTCAGCGGGCAGCCGGCGGTGGTGGTCTTGGGGAACGCGATGACTTCGCGAATCGAATCCTCGCCGGCCATCAGCGCCGCGATCCGGTCGATGCCGAACGCGATGCCGCCGTGCGGCGGGCAGCCGTACTTGAGCGCTTCGAGCAGAAAGCCGAAGCGCTGCTTCGCCTCGAGTTCCTCGATGCCCAGCACGTCGAACGCGGCCTGCTGCAGCTGCGGATCGTGAATACGAATCGAGCCGCCGCCGATTTCCGCGCCGTTGAGCACCATGTCGTAGGCGCGCGACAGCGCCGCGGCCGGATCGGCCTTGAGCGCGTCGCCGCCGGCCACCGCCGGGGCGGTGAAGGGATGGTGCAGCGCGTAGTATCTTTGATCGTCCTGATCGAATTCGAACATCGGAAAATCGACCACCCACAGCGGCTTCCAGCCGTCTTCCACCAGGCCCCGATCGTGCCCGATGCGAACCCGCAGCGCACCCATGAAGGCCGCCACCACCGGGCTGGGACCGGCGCCGAACAGGATCAGGTCGCCCGATCCGGCCGCGGTCAGGTGAATCAGGGCCTTGATCGTGTCGGCATCGAGGAACTTGGCAATGGGCGACTGCACCCCGCCGGCGCCGGCTTCGGCGTCGTTGACCTTCATCCAGGCCAGCCCCTTCGCGCCGTAACGCCCGGCAAACGCGGCATAGTCGTCGATCTGCTTGCGCGACAGCTCGGCGCCGCCCGGCACCCTCAGCGCGGCAACCCGGCTGGCCGGATCGGTGGCCGGGCCGGAGAACACCTTGAATTCGACGCCGGCGACCAGTTCGTCGATGTCGACCAGCTCCAGCGGAATCCTGAGATCCGGCTTGTCGGAACCGAACCGGCGCATCGCCTCATGCCAGGTCATACGCGGGAATGGATCCTCGAGCTGCACGTCCAGCACGTCGGCGAACACCTGGCGCACCAGCCCCTCGGCGGTGCCCTGCACGTCGGCCTCGGAGACGAACGCCATCTCCATGTCGAGCTGGGTGAACTCGGGCTGGCGGTCGGCCCTGAGATCCTCGTCGCGGAAACAGCGCGCGATCTGGTAATAGCGGTCCATGCCGCTCATCATCAACAATTGCTTGAATATCTGCGGCGACTGGGGCAGCGCATAGAAACGCCCGGCATTGACCCGGCTGGGCACCAGGTAGTCGCGCGCGCCCTCGGGCGTGGCGCGCGTGAGGATGGGCGTCTCAAGGTCCAGGAATTCGCGCGCTTCGAGATAGCGCCGGATGGCCGCGGTCAGCTTTGATCTCAACCGAAGATTGCGCTGCATCCGGTCGCGGCGCAGGTCCAGGTAACGGTACTTGAGGCGCACTTCCTCGCCGTCCTCGTCGTTCATCAGCAGCGGCAACGGCGCGGCGGCGTTGAGCACCTCCACGGTATCGGCCAGCACTTCGATCCTGCCGGTTGCCATGTCGGCATTCCACTGGCTCTCCGGCCGCATCCGCACTTTGCCGGTGACCCGGATGCAGAACTCGTTGCGCAGCGACTCGCCGACCTTGAACGCCTCGGCGTTGTCGGGCTCGACCACCACCTGGACCACGCCGGCGTGATCGCGCAGGCCGATGAAGATCAGCCCGCCGAGGTCGCGCGACCGGGCCACCCAGCCGCATAATGTGACCTCGCGTCCGTCCAGCGTCTCGTCGACGCCTCCGCACAAATGACTACGCATGGATACTCTCCCGAAAATCGTGCCGCCGGCGAGTGCCGGCGGTAAATTGTAATGAACGCTGGCCGGTTCGGCGCGACTCAGGCGGCGCTGGAGGTCGCACCACTGCCTGAAGACTTGCCGGAACTGTCCGAGGCCTTGCCGGAGGACTTGCCGGCGGATTCGCTGGAGGATTTCGACGCATCCTTCTTGCCGCCATCCCCGCCGCCCGTGCCGGCTGATTCTGAACCGCCGCCGCTGGATTTCGGCGGCCCATTATCGCCGGCCAGGTTGCGCTTGCCGTCCTTCTTGAAATCCGTTTCGTACCATCCGCCACCCTTCAGTCGAAACCCGGCCGCCGAAACCAGCTTGGTCAACGACTCCTTGCCGCACTCGGGGCAATGGGTCAGCGGCGCGTCGCTCATCTTCTGCAGTTTTTCGAGCCTGTGGCTGCATTCCCGACACTCATATTCGTAAATTGGCATTGCTTCAAATTCTCGACAGACGGTAGATTGGGGAAATGGCGGCGGGCAGCCGCTTTTTCGAGTCCTTAATCCTGCTATTGTAATTTGCCGACCCGCCCAGCGGCGCGGCAACGAACAGACCGTAGCCCAGGCCCACACTCCCGGATACGCCCGCCAGGAAATGCCGAACCCGACGCCCTCCCTCGATACGCTGGTCAGTCCTGACGCACTCGCCCGGGCCGACGTGCTCGCACGCAGCAACCAGGGCGTGATCTACCGCCTGACCCTCGAAGGGCGGGAACTGGCGGTCAAGACCGCGGCCGGCAAAGGCCCGCTGCTGGCGATCAACCGCCACGCGCTCAAGCGCGAGTTCCGCGCCTACAGCCGCCTCGACGGCGTTACCGGCATACCGCGCTGCCGCGGCCTGGTCGACGGCCGCTTCCTGGTCCTGGACTTCATCGACGCCCGGCCCTTCCGCGACGCACGAACCGGTCCGGAATTCTTCGACCGACTGCTCGATACCATCCAGGCCATGCACAGCCGCGGCGTCGCCCACGGCGACCTCAAGCGCAAGGCCAATCTGATGGTCGATCCACAGGGCCGGCCGGTGCTGCTGGACTTCGGCGCCGCAACGCTGCTGCACTCGGGCTGGCATCCGCTCAATCGGCGACTGTTCGAATTCATGCGCCAGACCGATCTCAATGCCTGGGTCAAGCTCAAGTACGGCGGATATTCCGATGTTTCGGAGGCCGACCGGGTGCTGCTTCGGCGCTCCTGGCTGGAGCGGGTACTCAGCCGATCGCGGCAGTGATGTGGGCAGCCAGGCCGCGTTTTGGGGGCCATTGTGATGTCAAGCCGGCCTGCAGGACCATTGCCCCCGCGCTGCGCTTGCATCGGAGATTGAAATTGAAAGCAAAGAGTGCCCGTCCCGACCGGGGTGCCGTCTGGGTTAGGATCAAGCAATCCGGCCCTCAGCTGAGCCATACAAGATGAAAAGCGACAACAGGACAACCATGGTGATCGCCCTGACCGGCGGCGTAGCCAGCGGCAAGACCGCGGTTTCCGACCGATTCGCCGAACTCGGCGTACCGGTCATCGATACCGACGTGATCGCACGCGAAGTCGTGGCATCCGGCTCCGGCGGATTGGCGGCGATCGAGGCTGCGTTCGGTTCGGACATGATCACCGCCGAGGGCACGCTTGACCGGCCGGCGCTGCGCCGCAAGATCTTCGACGAACCCGGGGCACGAACCCGGCTCGAGGACATCCTCCACCCGCGCATTGCCGAGCAGGCGCGCCGCCGACTGAACGAACTCGACGGGTCTTACGCGATCCTGGTGGTGCCGCTGCTGGTCGAATCGGGCCTGTTTTCCGATGCCGACCGGGTGCTGGTCGTCGACGTGCCCGCCGACGTCCAGATTTCACGTCTGATGCGGCGCGACGGAAGCACGCGGGAACAGGCCGAGGCCATGCTGGCCGCGCAGGCCAGCCGCGAACAGCGCCTGGCGAAGGCCGACGACGTTATCGAAAACACCGGCCCGCTGGAGGAACTGCACCGGCGCGTCGACGAACTCGCCGGAAAATACCACGAACTTTCGGCGCATTGACCCGCTTCGATCATGACCTGGCCGGGCGCCTTCATGGTGCTATTCGTGCCCGGGCTTTTCTTTTTTCAGACAGTCTCGAACTCCGTTTCCTGCCCGGAGCATCAAACATGACGAGGCAGGTTCTGCAGGACCCTGCGAACCGGTTGCGGCAAACCGGCGGCCAGCGCGCGATCGAGCGTGAACCATTCCAGACCGACGCCCTCGGCCACATGCGTCGGGGTGGCATCGACGCGCGCGTGATCGAACGACATGTGCAGGGCGAAGTGCGTGAAAACGTGTCTGAAACTGCGCGGCACGGGCAGGGCTTCCAGGCGTTCGAATTCGATATCGCCGGTCTCGGGCAGGCACCACAGGCCGCCCCAGACGCCGCTGGCGGGACGCCGCACCAACAGCACCCGGTCGGATGCATCGCGCGCGATCACAAAGCGCGAGGCGCGCTCCGGCAGTTCGCGCTTCGGTCGCGGCGTGGGCAACTCGTGCTGGATATTGCGCGCCGCCGCGACACAGTCGGCCACGACCGGGCAGGCATCGCAAGCCGGGGAACGACCGCGGCAAACGATCGCGCCAAGGTCCATGATCGCCTGGGTATAGTCGGCCGCGCGATGGGCCGGCGTTCGATGATCGGCCTCCCGCCAGAGTTCACGTTCCACGGCCGGTGCGCCCGGCCAGCCGCTTATGCCGGCATGCCGGGCGAGTACGCGCTTGACGTTGCCGTCCAGGATCACCGCGCGCCGATCGAATGCCTGGGCGACGATTGCGGCGGCGGTGGAACGGCCGATACCGGGTAGCGCCGTCAAGATGTCTTCGTCGGCAGGAATGCGACCGTCGAGCGTCTGCTGGATTCGACGCGCCGCTGCGTGCAGGTTGCGCGCCCGGGCGTAGTAGCCAAGACCCGACCACAGCGCCAGCACGTCATCGAGTTCGGCCCGGGCCAGCGCTTCCAGGTCGGGAAATCGGCGCATGAATCGATCGAAATAGCCGACGACGGTATCGACCTGGGTCTGCTGCAGCATGATTTCCGAGACCCAGACGCGATAAGCCTGGCGCGGATGCTGCCACGGCAAATCGTGACGGCCGTGTTGCTGCCACCAGGCGAGCAGGCGATCGGCGAAGGTTGGCGGAGCAGTGTTGGGCACGTGGCTTTCAGTTTCAGATGTCAGACAGGCGCGAATTTTCGGCCACGACCGCGAACCGGTGCAGGCCGCCAGCGCCATGATACGGCCCATGGCCGGCAGTCGTGTCGCGTCCAGTCGACGCAGTCGGTTTCGTATTGGTCTGGAAGCATCGTTGCTGGTCGTTTCGGAACACGACAGCGTAGGATCACTGCGCCGGGTGCGTTGCGGCGCCGGACCGGCCGCGCGTCACCATGGGAATCGTGAGCATGGTGCTGAACGTCGCCATCAGCACCAGCGCGGTGAAAGTCTCGTTGCCGATAACGTTCCGATCCAGCAGGATGCTCGCAAAAATGATCAGGATCAACGCCTTGGTCTGCAGCAGCCACCCCACCAGGCGGGCTTCCCCGGGCGGCCAGCCCAGGCGGTGCGCCGCCAACGCGACGCCGGCCAGCCTTCCACCGACGGCGGCTGCAAGCAACGCGATCGCTGCGACCAGTACCACCACCCCACCCAGCGCCCACTCGGTTCTCAGTCCGGTGGAAAGAAAGAACACCGGCATCAGGATCAGCAGGACGTGATGGCGCAACCGGTCCATCGCCGCCTGCCCGAACCACTCCGCTTCCAGCACCGTACCGGCCAGAAACGCGCCGACCATGTAGTGCAGACCCGACCAGTCGCCGGCCAGACCGCAAAGCGCCAGCCACACCAGCGCCAGGAACCAGCGATCGCTTTGCGCCAGCCGCGGCATCAGCTGTCGAAGTCCGATCGCGGCCATCCCGAATGCGAGAAAAAATGAAATTTGACGACCAAGCCGGTCGAAGTCGAGCAGAATCAGTGCCAGAAGCGCCCACACGGCAATGTCTTCCAGGCTCGCATAGCGCAGCACGCGCTGGCCCAGCGGGCGGCGCAGGATATCGAGCTTTTCCATGAACAAAATCAGGATGGGCAGTGCCGTCACCGCGCAGGCCATGCCGATTGCGGCAACGAACTGCCATTCGAGCGCGGCCGGGCCGATCCACTCCGGACTGTGCCACAGCATGATTGCCGCAACGCCACCCCCGGCCAGCATCGGAAAACCGGTTGCCAGCGCCACGGTGGTCACGGTATCGCGGCGCCGCTGCCAGACCTGGTGCAGGTCGAGCTCTATGCCCGCGATCCAGACGAACAGCATCACGCCCCAGGTCGCGATCCCGCCCAGCGCGCCGATCACTTCGGTCGTGAACAGCCACCGGTAGGCTTCGGGAAAAGCGGCACCCAGCAAGCCCGGCCCGAGCACGATACCGGTCAGAATCTGCACCACCACCAGCGGCGCCCAGCGCTCGGTGCGGCCCAGTCGCCATATCAGCCACGGCACGGCCAGGATCACGATAAGCGCGATCAGCATTTTCTCGACCATGGTCATGGCAATCGTTTCCAGGGGCTTCCCCTGCCCGGGGCAGGCGATATTATTCACTACTCGCCGGCTGCGTACCTTCGCAGCACCTTTTTCCGGCGACGCCGGCCTTCCGGTTTCGCCGGGACCTTGTGCCCGATAACCTCAGGTCCGCCGGCTACGCCGGCAGCGTGGTCCGGTTGCCGGCGGTCGACTGGACCGTGGTGATGTTCATCAATCAGCGTTGTCGCCTGGATCACTTGCCCTGGTTGGCTGCGCCGCTCGCCGGGGCTGCTTTTTCAGTTGCGCCAGGCTGACACCGGCGGCAACGATCGCCAGTCCGGCAAGGTCGCTTGCGCTCACGGCGTCGCCGAAAGCCAGCCAGGACATCAGCATGGTCACCGGCGGGCCGAGGTAGAACAGACTCGCCACGCGGGTCGCGTCCATGCGTTCGATCAGCTTCCACATCGACGCGTAGGCGCCCAGCGAAACGCCTACGATCAGCCACGCCATCGCGGCAACGAATGCTGGATTCGGATCTGCGTAAAGCCCTTCGATCGCAAGCGCCGGGAGCGTGAACGCCACTGCAGTGGCAAGCGCCTGGTAGAAAAGCCCCAGCATCATCGGTATCCGGTTCGGCCCTTCATCACGCAGCGTGGCACGACGCTCGAGCAGGCTTGCCAGCGTGATTGCAAGCACCGCCCCGAACGGCAGCAGGTATGCCACCATCGAAGCCGTGTCACCCGTATCGACTCGGGCCAGAACGGCGACGGCCACGCCCGCGAAGGCCACGATCAGACCGAGCCACCGGTACCAGGGTACTGACTCTCCAGTAACCACACCGGAAAGCGCACCGGTCGCCATCGGCTGCAACGCGACGACCAGGGCCACGATGCCGGCCGGCACGCCGCGTTGCAGCGCGACGATAACGCAAATCAGCCATGCGCCATGGGCAAGCAGGCCGATCGCGGACTCGAACATCGCAGTCGAAAGACCCGGCCAGCGCAACTGACCGCGAAGCATGAGCACGGCTGCAAGCAGGGCCGCCAGAAGCCAGTAGCGCCAGAACATCAGCGAGAAAGGCGCGGTGAACGGCAGCACGAATTCGGCACCGATGAACCCGGAGTTCCAGAGCAATACGAATGCCAGCGCCAGGCCTGCACGGGAAGCCGTCGCGCCGTTGAATCGGCCGTACATCAGCGCCTGGCGTTCGGCAGCGCCGCCGCCGAATGTCCGCGGATCGAAACCGGCTCGCCGCCGGACGGGTTCAGCGTCCAGACCCGCATGAACTCCGGAAAATCGGTTTACCTGGAATGGCGCGCCCTTGTGCCGGCTTTCCATTGGTTGGATGCAGCAGACTTTCGACCACGATCACGCCCGCTGCTCGGGTGTCATGTTGAATCGTGGCCGGCTGGGCGCGGATCGACAGGACGGGCGAATTGATCATCTGACGAGTGTAGCACCACCGTGCGCGAGCCCGAAGCGAAGGTCGGAACAGCGGCCGGATCGCGGCGCCCGACAGCCGCATCCTCCACGTTCAGTCCGGCGTCTTGCCTGAGATCGGACCGGCGATAGCTGACAGTTCGGCACGCTGACAGCCGCTGCTCAGCATCACGAAGCCAGGCCTTTCCAGGTCATGGCTGGCCTGTCACTGAAGATACGCCGACACCCGGCACGTGGTGCTGCCGAGGGGCAGCGATGGAAATGGCGGAGTATGCGGTTTATACTCCGGGCGCTTTCGACGCGCCCTGGATCAAGGTTCCAGGCGACCGCAACGCGCTGTTTGCCAGTCGAAAAGATACTGACCGACATGAAATATAACGCCAATAATCGGGGACGGACATGCGAGAAATGAACGATGCTGCAATCGAGGGCACTGGCAATACGGTGCGGGTGTTTTTCCTTTCTATCGTTGCAGCTATCGGAGGTTTTTTGTTCGGCTTCGACAGTGGTGTCATCAACGGTACTGTAGACGCTTTGCAACTGGCCTTTGATTCCGACGCCGTCGGTACGGGTTTCAATGTGGCCTCAATGCTCCTGGGCTGTGCCGCCGGCGCTTTTTTTGCCGGAAACCTCGCCGACAAGATCGGCCGAAAGCCGGTGATGATGATGACGGCAGTCGCGTTCATCATAAGCGCATGGGGTTCGGGCATAGCTGTCGATTCACTGCAGTTCGTCCTGGCCCGTGTTCTGGGTGGCTTTGCCGTTGGGGCGGCAAGCATTCTGGCGCCGGCATATATCAGTGAAATTGCGCCGGCCAAGATTCGGGGGCGCCTGGCGACGCTGCAACAGCTGATGATCGTGACCGGGCTTTTTGCCGCGTTCATAAGCAATTACTGGCTCGCGGGCATTTCCGGCGGCGCCAGCGCAGTGCTCTGGGCCGGCTTCCAGACCTATCAATGGATGTTCTGGATGGAAATCGTTCCGGCCTCCATCTTTCTGATCGCGCTTTTCTTCATTCCCGAATCCCCTCGTTATCTTGTTGCAGTCGGAAAACTGGACCGGGCCGAAGCGGTTCTCCAGACGCTGTCCGACGACGTTGATGCCGAAGCCAAGGTCAACGACATCAAATCGACGCTCATCGAAGGCAACAGGCCCAGCCTGGGTGACATCGTGAGCAAATATACGGGAAGAATCCACCCGATTGTGCTGGTGGGCGTCGGGTTGGCAGCACTGCAGCAGTTCACGGGCATCAACGTCGTTTTCTATTACGGCGCCACGCTCTGGCAGGCCGCCGGATTCACCGAAGAGAATGCGCTGTTGCAGAACGTGATCAGCGGGTCGGTGAATGTCATCTTTACCTTCGTCGCCATCGCGCTGGTCGACAAGGTCGGACGAAAGCCGCTATTGCTTGTCGGCGCCCTGGGTCAGGCCGTCATGCTCGGCGCGCTTGCGCTTCTCTTCGGCACGGCGGGCGTAGACGCCAGCGGCGACCTGGCACTTGAAGGAAACAACGGCCTGTATGCACTGCTGGCGGCCAACGCCTATATCGCGTTTTTCGCATTCTCCTGGGGCCCTGTCATGTGGGTGATGCTGGGCGAGATGTTCCCGAACCAGTTCCGCGGCGCCGCACTGGCATTTTGCGGGCTGGTACAGTGGGGTTCGAACTTCCTGATCACCATGACGTTCCCGATCATGCTGGCCGGTATCGGCCTCGGCTTCTCTTACGGCATTTACGCCATGTTCGGGTTGATTGCCTACATTTTCGTCAGAAAATTCGTCAACGAAACCAAGGGGCGCACGCTCGAGGATCTGTCCAGGGAGGCTCAAGACTAGTAGGCCATACGCCTCTTTCCTCATTGGTCGAAGGCCCGGCAATCGAAAAGCTGCCGGCCGTTCCTTGTCGAACCCCGGCGTCAGAGCGCCAGCTGTAAAGATCAGCATCGGGCCGCCCGGAATCCGACGGACGCACGCATCACTGCGGGCCGGCTCCGAAAAGGCGGGTTTCGCTCAGGCGTCTGGCGAAATCCATGTCACGCCGTCACGGCGAATCGAGCTGCCGCACCGCGGCGCCAGCCAGGGCTGAGCCGGAACCTGAAAAAATCCATTGCAGATTTGAAAAAGCCGATTGTTAGCGCTGTCATTTTGAATTATCATCACCGCTCGCAGGTTTTTTGCCCAGACCAAGAAGCTCGGACACCGCCGAATTTTCGAACCAGCCACCCGGGGATGAATGGTGACGCAGAAAAGACGACAGCGGCCGAATACCGGCAGAGTCACCATCGACGACGTCGCCGAACATTCCGGTGTATCGATCAAGACCGTCTCGCGTGTCTTGAACAACGAGCCGAATGTTCGGCCCTCGACGCGCGCGCGCGTCGAAGCCGCGGTACGCGCGCTGGATTATTCCCCCAATCCGTCCGCCCGCGGGCTTGCCGGCACTCAATCCCGGATGATCGGGCTGATTTATGAAAACCCCAGCCCCAATTACCTGTTTCGGGCCATTACCGGGGCGCTGGAAGCCTGCAAGGCGGCCGGATACAGCCTCTCGCTTCAGACGACGCCACCGGGCTCGCTTGATCTCGCCGAAAGCGTGACCCAATTCGTTTCCCGCTCGCGCGTCGATGGCTTGCTGCTGATTCCGCCGGTCGGCGACGTTCAGTCGGTGCTGGACGCCCTTGAAGAGCGACGCCTGCCCTATTCGCGCGTCGCACCGCTGGACGGTCGGCCGGGCCTCGGGGTTTCGGTGGACGATCTCCACGCATCGGCCCAGGTCGTGGCCCATCTCGCCGACCTGGGCCACCGACGCATCGGCTTCATCAGCGGCCATCCGGATCACGGGGCCACGCAAAGCCGGCTCGAGGGCTATCGCCTGGGCTTGCTGCGCGCCGAGCTGGAGTACGACCAGACGCTGATCTTCGAAGGTTTTTTCGATTCTGAATCAGGTCGCCGCGCCGGTGAGTATTTCCTGGCCATGCAAGATCCGCCTACCGCGATCTTCGCCAGCAACGACGAAATGGCTGCGGGATTGCTGCAAGTCGCTCACGAACAGCGCTGGTCCATTCCGGCGCAACTGTCGATCGCCGGGTTCGATGACACGCCGCTTTCACGAACCGTCTGGCCGCCGCTGACCACGGTTCATCAACCGATTCGACACATGGCGCTACGCGCCACCGAGCTGTTGCTGGAACGAATCGGTGCGCAGGACGATTCGGACCGGAGCGACCGCGTCTCCCGAATCGAAGTATTCGATGCGCCCCTGGTCGTGCGGGGCACCACGGCACCGCCCGCCGAACCGGCCAGCGCCTCACTCAAATCACTTTCAGAGCCCACCTCATAATGATGCATAAAGATTTTTTGCGTTCCAAACTCGTGTTACCGATACACGCCGTGGCGCTGGCCACAATCATCACCAGCTCGCTGCTGATCATCGCCGGATGCTCCGCCGAGCCGTCTGCGCACTGGCCGAAGGCCACACCGACGCCGGACGCCGAAACCGAGCGCTTCATCGACGACATCCTGGAGCGGATGTCGCTGGAGCAGAAGATCGGGCAGATCATCCAGGCCGAAATCCAGCACGTCTCGCCCGCCGAGGCCCGGGAATTCGGCCTCGGTTCGGTACTCAACGGCGGCGGTTCGTTCCCGGGCCTCGATCGCCGCGCGTCGATCGCACAGTGGACAGCGCTTGCGTCCGAGTTCCAGCAGGCCAGCCGGCAGCCGATGGACGAAGCCCTGCCCGCGATTCCGTTGCTGTGGGGCACCGACGCGGTGCACGGCCACAACAACGTGTTCGGTGCGACGATCTATCCTCACAATATCGGTCTCGGCGCAACCCGGAATCCGGCCCTGGTCGAGGCAATAGGCCGCGCCACGGCCGCCGACGTCGCGGCAACGGGGATCGACTGGACCTTCGCACCGACACTGGCCGTCGCGCGCGACCTTCGCTGGGGACGCGCCTACGAAAGCTTCTCGAGCGATCCCGAACTGGTCACCGAACTCGGCCGGGCGGCCGTGATCGGCATTCAGGGCGCGCCTGGCGAGAACTGGCTGGGCGAGGACAGGGTGCTGGCCACGGCAAAGCATTTCGTCGGCGACGGCGGCACGCATGAAGGCATCGACCAGGGCGACACCCGGCTCCCGGAATCCGAGCTCGCCGCGATTCACGGACTGCCGTACGGCGCCGCGCTGGACGCCGGCGCCCAGACCGTCATGGCCTCCTTCTCGTCGTGGAACGGGCGCAAGTTGCACGATCACGGCTACCTGTTGACCGAGATACTGAAGGGGCGGATGGGTTTCGACGGCTTCGTCGTCGGCGACTGGAACGGCCATGGGCAGATTCCCGGCTGCAGCGTAACCGACTGCGTGCCGGCGCTGGAGGCCGGCATCGACATGTTCATGGTGCCCGAGGACTGGCGAGAATTCAGGACCACGATGCTCGAACACGCACGCAACGGACGCCTGCCCATGGAACGGCTCGACGACGCGGTGCGGCGAATCCTGCGGGTCAAGAAGCGTGCGGGCCTGTTCGAGGGTCCGACCCAGGGCACCGACGCCCTGCCCGATCAGGCGGCGCACGCGGCACTGGCCAGACGCGCAGTTCGCGAGTCACTGGTGCTGCTCAAGAACGACGGCCAGGCGCTCCCGATCGACCCGCGCCAGCGGATCCTGGTGGTCGGCGACGGCGCCGACGACATCGGCAAGCAGTCGGGCGGCTGGACTCTCGACTGGCAGGGCGTCACCGATACCAACGCAAGCTTCCCCAACGGACAGTCGATCTTCGGTGGGATCGCCGAACAGGTCCGCGCCGCCGGCGGCACGGTTCACCTGGGCGAGACCGGCGCGATCGAATTCGATCCGGACGTCGTGATCGTCGTGGTCGGGGAAGACCCGTATGCCGAAGGCCAGGGCGATATCGTCACGCTGGAATTCCAGCCAGGATCGCGCGAGGCGCTTGACCTGCTCGAGCGCGTGGGTGCGCTGGAAACACCCATCGTCACGGTATTTATTTCGGGCCGGCCGC
>Ga0209944_1000492_pt1 | contig 17490 bp, 13 predicted proteins | sample SalPonR1_C_D2_MG_FD_185701 | JGI IMG/M metagenome (GOLD analysis project Ga0209944, IMG submission 185701) | Salt pond soil microbial communities from South San Francisco under conditions of wetland restoration - Salt Pond MetaG R1_C_D2_MG... ...
TTGGTGGCTCAGAAACACTTCCGTTGCAGCGCACGAACTCACCCATCTGAACCACAGTCTGCTCGGAAATCCAATCCCGCGCGACAATCATGCGGCCGAGATCAATGCGGAGACGGCTGCGATGACGGTCGCATATTGCGCCCAGTATCAATTTGTGGAGCGTGCCGCCGAACCGGATGAGCGGCCGCAGGTCACCGACAATTTCGAATTCTCGTTCGAGCAGGAGCGCCGCGATGCTTTCCCGGGGTTGAGCGAAGGCGAATTCAACCCGGTGCGGGCCAGGGTTCGCGAGTTCTCGCCCAGCCCGCATGGACAGGCCAACCTGCTGTCGACCGGCCTGGCATGGATGTTTTTCCAACGCATCGAGAATGCCCCGGACTACCGGGTCGAACGCGACGCGATGTACGCGGTCTGCGAGCGCGCCTCGAACGAGATTCCCGATTACCTGAATGGGGACTGGCAATCGGATGCCTTATCCGGGATGAACTGACGCCGGCCCGCCTGGCGGCGAGAACGGCATTCAGGCGATCGCTGAATCGCTCCAACCGGGGTGTTAGCATGACCTTGGGGGTGAATTCTGGAGGCTTTATGAAGATTCTCGTGAACACCCACGGACGTCCGACACAGCCAGGAGCAGGAATTGGCAAGCACCTGGCGGTCCTGTTGTTGCTTTGCAGCGCGGCGGCCTCCGCGGCCGAAGAGGTCGTGATTCCGCCGGGCGACGTTTCCGCCTTGCGCGAGGCCATCTTCCAGGCGAACGCCGGCTCCGAGCGTTATCTGGTTTCGGTCACCGGCACCTTTGAATTCGGGGAGGATCAGTCGCTGCCCCCCATCTTCGGCGATGTCGCGCTCGTCGGATTCAACAATGAAGCCGTCTTTCGGCCGGCCGACGACGCCGGGCCTGATCAGTTGATACGCGTCGAGCCCGGCGGCCGGCTGGTCCTGCAGGGCCTCGACATTGAAGGATTTTCGCTTAGCAGCGTCCCGCCACACGAAGGACCCCTGATCGAGAATCGCGGTGAGCTGTTGCTTCAGAGCCTGCACTTCGAGGGCCTGCAGGGGTTCGGGATTAGCGGTGGGCGCTGCTGTAATTTCGATAACGATCCGCTGATCGGCAACCATGGCCGACTCGAAATCGAGAGGACCACTTTCCTGGACGTCGACATCGCCTTGGGCGTTTCGGGTGTGCCGGGCGGTATCCTGGTCAATCACGCTGGTACCGCCGAATTGCGGGAGGTGCTGACCGCCACGGCGGAAGGCTTTGGATCTTTGGGGATCGCCAACCGGGGCGGGCTTGTCCGCATCATCAATTCGACACTGGCGGCGCGGGGAGCGGCATTGCTTACCGAAGACGGGGCGATCACCGAACTCGTCAATACCATCATCCCGAGCATGCCCGGTGAACTCGAAGTGTCGGATACCGAAGGTTCGTCAGCGTGTACCGGCCCGGTCGTCAGCCTGGGCCACAACCTGGTCGCGGATATGAGTTGCCAACTGGATGGACCAGAGGACATCCAGGGTGTGCCCACGGGGACTTTTCCCCTGCGCCTGGAAAATCGTTCCGGCAGGCTCGTACCCGTAATCGGCCTGGCCGGAGCCAGCCCCGCCGTGGATAGCGCAGATCCGGCCTTCTGCGGCGATCTGGACGTTCTCGGCACACCTCGCGACAAAGACGGCGACAACGACGGCTCGCGCCTGTGCGACCGCGGCGCCGTGGAACTGGTCCAGCGGCGACTGACGGACGGCGGCATCAACGGTCTCTACTTTGTTCCGGGGCAGGATGGCCACTACATCACGGTGCTGGACACGCCGTCGAATGTCCTGGTGATCTGGAACACCTTCGATCGCGACGGAAACCAGGCCTGGGTCTACGGTGTCGGGGAACTCGCCAATGGGCGCTCGGTCGTGGCCGAGGCCTACACCAACGAAGACGGCGTCATGACCGAGATGGGGCCCGCGGGCATAGACCGCGCGATTTCCTGGGGCACGTTGATCCTCGAGCTGGAGTCCTGCACGCAGGGCACGCTACTGTTCGACTCGCACCGCCCCGAATTCGGCAGCGGCGAGTTCCAGTTCCAGCGCCTGGCGTCCACACGGCAGCTCGGCTGCCGGGATTGATGCGAATACCGAAAGAATAGCCGAAGGCGACGCCGTCGCGGGTATTCCGACGTGGCCGGGGCGAGGCTCCCGGCCCTTGCATCATTCCATCCCGGTCTGTTCGTCGAGCCCAAGCGCCCGCTCGGCGGCCTGGCGGGTCAGCGGGTGGTAGCCGGGTTTGGCGCGCTGATAGACGTCTATGGCCCATTCGCGGCCCCAGTCGGTTTCGGCCAGTTCCTCGTACAGCGGGCGGGTGAACTTGTTGCGGCCGACTTCGATCAGGAAGTTCTCCAGGCGTTCGATGCCGGGTTCATAGCGCGCCTCGATGGCGCGCACCAGCCACAGGTAGAGGATTTCGACATTGCCGGTGCCGGTCAGCCCGAACTCGGCGTCCATCGCGGCCATCTGCTCGGCGTTCAACTGGTCGCCGAGCTTGAGCAGGAAGTGGCGCCACTCGCTGACGGTCCACTGGTCGACCGGAATTTCGTTGAGTTCGATTTCCCCGTCCAGCCACTGGCGCCGCCATTCGTCGACCTTGTCGAACGCACCGGACGCCGGCAGCACCGCATATTCGGGCAGGCCGGGCTCGAAGATCCACTCGCGCACCTGTTCCATGGTCACCGCGTCCGGGTCCTTCGGCAGCAGGTTGGCCTCCAGGTAGGCGATGAATGCCTCGGTATCGATGGATTCGAACGCGAAATGGTCGAAGTACTGTCGCAGGAACGCATCCAGGGTGTCTCGGCCGAACCGGTCCTCCAGCCAGAGCAGAAACAGCCGGCCCTTGTCGTAGGGCACGCCGTTGAAGGCCTGCTCGGGATCCTGGCCGGACAGATCGCGCGCCAGCACCTGCTCGGCCTCGTCGAGTTCCTTCAGTTCTTCCTGCAGGCCGATCCGGTCGAGCGTGGCTTCCATTTCGGCCCGTTCGGGGCCGTAAAGCGCCTCGACGATGCGGTTCTCGAAGTAGGTGGTGAAGCCTTCGTTCAGCCACAGGTCCTGCCACGCCGAGTTGGTGACCAGGTTGCCCGACCAGGAGTGGGCGAGTTCATGCGCGATCAGCGCGGTCAGCGATTTGTCGCCGGCGATGACCGTTGGCGTAATGAACGACAGGCGCGGGTTCTCCATGCCGCCGAACGGGAAGCTGGGCGGGAGAATCAGCAGGTCGTAGCGGTCCCAGCGATAGGGGCCGTAAAGTTCTTCGCCGGCGTCGATCATGGCCTCGAGCTCGGAGAACTCCTCGGCCGCGGCGTCGACCAGCGACGGCTCGGCATACACGCCTGAGCGCGGGCCGGTGGACTGGAATTCGAGCTTGCCGATGCCAATTGCCATCAGGTAGGACGGGATCGGCTGCGGCATGTTGAATTGGTAGACGCCGTCGGACCGGATTTCGGTCGGGTTGCCGGCCGCGCCCATGGTCGCCATCAGGTCGTCGGGCACGGTGATCTCGGCGTCGAAGGTGTAGCGCACCGCCGGCGTGTCCTGAAGCGGCACCCAGGTGCGGGCGAAGATCGGCTGCGATTGCGAAAACAGGAAGGGCTCGCCGCTGGTGGTCTGCTGCCCGTTCAGCCACTGCAGGCCGAACGCCTCGGGCGAGGTGGTGTAGTCGATGCGCACCTGTTCGACGCCGCGCTCCATCGCGATGACCAGCGGCGCGCCCAGGTATTCGTTTTCCGGATCGGCGTCGACCAGGCGCCACGACAGCGGCTGCAACTCGCCGTCGGGCCCTACCCGGTTGACGTCGCGAATGTCCAGCTTCCAGGTATCGAGCACCAGCCGCTCGGCCAGCTCGTCCCGGGCCAGGTCCAGCGTCACGTGGCCGGTCAGCGTGCGATCGGAAAAATCGGCGGCCAGCGCCAGCGACAGATGCTCGACGCGCACCTGCTCGTAGTCGGCGTAGCTGTGCGGGTCCGGACCCAGGTCGACTGCGGTGTCGATCGGCTCGATCACGGGCTCGCACGCCGTCAGCAGAACGGCAAAAGTTGCACCGACGATTGTTGCGACAATCGATGCGGCAAGGAGTCTTCTCATCGTGGGGTCTCGCTGGGGAAGTGTTGGCCGACGGGGCGTCGTGGCCCCGTCAGCCTGTTGCGGAGATCCGGTCGGGTTATTCGGCCGTCTTCATCTGCGACTGGAGATAGTTCTGTTCGCCGACCTTGTCCATCAGATCGAGCTGGGTTTCCAGCCAGTCGACGTGATCTTCCTCGTCGGAGAGGATCTTCTCGAACAACTCGCGCGAGACGTAATCACGGATTTCCTCACAGTACTGGATCGCGTCGCGCAGATCCGGAATGGCCTGATGCTCGAGCTTGAGATCGGCCTCGAGAACCTCGCGAACGTTCTCGCCGATGCGCAGCTTGCCCAGATCCTGGAGGTTGGGCAGACCTTCCAGGAACAGCACACGCTTGATCAACTCGTCGGCGTGCTCCATCTCTTCGATGGATTCCTGGTACTCCTTCTTGCCCAGCGTATCCAGTCCCCAGTCTTCCAGCATGCGCGCATGCAGGAAATACTGGTTGATCGCGGTGAGCTCGTTCTTGAGCACGGTGTTCAGAAACTCGATGACCTTGCTGTCGCCTTTCATGGAATGACCTTCGAATGATTGATTGCGGGGGTTGATTTCACCGACAAGGATAACGCAAGTTTCGGAAAACCCGGGAAATGAGAATTGTTCAGGAAACCCCGACCCAAAAAGCCGAACGCCGGCACGGCGGCCGGCGTTCGTTGTCTTTGATGCAAGTCGCCGTCAGTCGGGCGAGCGCTGCAGCCAGGCAATCCCCAGGCCCGAGACAAGCATCATCATCAGGATCCATGCCAGCGTGCCGATGGCTGGAACCGGACGCGCTTCGGGCAGTGCCTGCGGCGGCACCAGGCCGGCGCCGGAGAACGTGTCCTCCGTCGTGAAGGGCGAGGCCAGCGTGCTGAACGTGCCACCGCCGAAGTCGTAGACCTGGATATCGCCCGCCTCGTCGGTCACCAGGAAAGCAGCACCATTGCCGATCGTCAGTCCGTCGATGTCGACGAGGCCGGCCGGGTAGGCGGCGACGGTGGTCAGCGAGCCGTCCAGGGCCAGTGCCTGCAGTTCATTTGCGGTGTCGTTGGCCACATATAGCTGGCCGGTGACCGGATGTGCGCCGAGGCCGCTGATGCCGTTGGTGCTCTGGTCGGCCGCGACCGGCGTGGCTTCGAGCGTTCCAGGGTCGATCGAGTAAAGGCCCGCGGTATTGCCGGCCGTGTCAAACTGAAGGTAACCGTAGAGCGTGCCGCCGGAGAATGCCAGCCCGTCGATCCGAATCGGCCCGATGCCGGTCACCGTGATGGTGCCGACGACCGTGGGCGTTCCGCCAGCCAGCGGCCACGCCATCAGCGTCGACCAGTCCACATCTGCGGTATCGGCGGTGCTGGTCGTGAACAGGACCCGGCTGTTGGCCACGTCAACGGTCATCCCGCCGACCGGCGCGTCGAATATCGGCATTGAATTCGCACTGACCGTGTCCACGGAATACGCGCTGTTGGCGGCCACGCCATCAAAGGCGCCGGTGCCGATTACCAGGTCGCCCGGTCCGGCCGAACCGCCGATCCCGCGAACCTGGGTTGCCGGACCGGACGCCGATGCGCCCGGGGCCCGTTCGTCCTGCTGTGCCTGGCTGGACGGGCTGAAACAGACGATGGCAAGCACAGCCATCGCGTGCATAAATCGAAGAGTCGAGTTCATGGGGTTCCCTTTTTAGGACGTGGATTGTGTGCGGTTTGTCACTTTTTCGTCGGCAAGTCGAGATTAACAGGGGGCGCGATCAGTGGCAAGGGCCGTCGGCCCCGACTTTGATAACCCGCTTCCGCCCTGATGTCCCCTTCCTGGACGCGGTCCAATGACTCGGCAACCCGCCTTTGGCCCTGCAATTGATCGATTTTTTCGGCGACGAAGCGCCGGCAGGGGCGAAAAGACGCAGCCCAACCGGTCTTTCACGGAGTCCACCGATCTGGCCGATACCCCTCAGCCGGAAGGGCGATGGATTTCGTTCGCTGTGCGTGATGAGGAGCCGGAAAACATCCGCAGCGTACCGGAACCCGACGAATTCACCCCGCCTTCTACTGCGGAATTGGCCGGGCACGAATCTGAAGCGCTTCGCTCGGTCGCGCATCCTTGCCGTACAAGTCGGTACGACTGCGGCACGCTCGGTCACGAAACGCTTTATCTCCGAGCCCGGCCAGCCCCTCGCGACGAACGCGTGGTAAATCCGCCGGGTTATGTGTCCGTGAGGAATTTTTTCGGCGACGAAGTGCGCTCAGCGGGCGAAAGACGCGCCCACTGCATTAAAGGGCTTGGTCGCCTTCTTCGCCGGTTCTTATCCTCACCGCCCGCTCGATCGTGGTGACGAAGATCTTCCCGTCCCCTATCCGCCCCGAGGCGGCGGTCTCCCGGATGATCTCGACAACGCGCTCCACGCGATCGTCGGGCACGGCGATTTCGAGCTTCAGCTTGGGCAGGAAGTCGACCACGTATTCGGCGCCGCGGTAGAGCTCGGTATGCCCTTTTTGCCGGCCGAAGCCCTTGACCTCGCTGACCGTCATGCCGGTGACGCCCGCGTTGCCCAGGGCGTCGCGCACGTCGTCGAGCTTGAATGGCTTGATGATGGCGGTGATCATCTTCATGGCAACTGCTTCCGTGAATTCAACTTGCGCCAGAGTAACCAATCGGGCGCGATCTGACTACCGCATTTCCAAATGCTCGCCGCAGGATCGGTTGGGCCGGGACTTTTCCGCTCGCCCGCTGCTGCTCGGATACACTATTGCCATCGACGAATAGATAAAGGAACCCATGGCCAAGCCCGACTTCACGACGCTGGATGACATCACACGCAAGCTTGCCGAGTCGCTGCCGCGCGAATGGAAGAAGGCCGGCGAGGATATCGAGTCCCGCTTTCGCCAGGTGCTCGAAGCCCAGCTGTCGAAGCTGGATCTGGTGACACGCGAGGAATTCGAGATCCAAAAGCGCGTGCTGGAGCGCTCGCGCGAAAAGCTCGAGCAACTCGAAAAGAAGCTAGGGAACCTCTGAACGAACTCGACTGAAGGAGATTCGCATGCGACTGCTTACATGCACCGGCGCGCCCAGCCCGAGGCGCGTGACGCTTTATCTTGCCGAGAAGGGCATCGAACTCGACACCGTCGAGATCGACCTGAAATCCGGCGAGCACCTGAGCGATGAATTCCAGGCGAAAAGCCCGGAATGCACGGTGCCGGTCCTGGAACTCGACGACGGCACCAGCCTGTGGAACAGCATCGCGATCCGCCAGTACCTGGAAAGCCTGCACCCGGAGCCGGCGCTGCTCGGACGAGACGCACTCGAGCGCGCAAGAGTGACCCAGTACGTGCTCTGGATCGAGCACAACGGCATGATGTCGGCGGCCGAGGCATTCCGCAACGCGGCCAAAGGCATGGCCGACCACGCCCTGCCGGGACGCCGTCCGGTCCCGCAGATCGATGCGCTGGCCGAGCGCGGCGTTCGCAGGTTCGGGCACTTTCTCGAAGATCTCGACGGCTTCCTGGACGAGCAGGGCTACGTCGCCGGTGACGCGTTCACCGTCGCCGACATCGATGCGCTGGTGATGATCGACTTCGGCTGTCGGGTTACGAAAGCGGAACTGGAAGCGCACGCCAATTTATCGAAGTGGTACGAACGCGTCCGTAATCGCCCGGCGATCCGCGCCGAGGGCTGATTCAGGAAGACCAACGCCTTGAAACCAGATCATGCGAAGCCTCCAGCCCCGTCATCGGGCTCGCTGTCGCTGAGCATACAGATGGTGCGCTTCGCTGCGCTCAGCGGCACCCTACAAAGTCGCTTACCCGCGCGGGGTGTCGTTGAGCGCACCCTACAAACTCACTACTACCCGCGTAGGGTGCTGTTGAGCGCAGCGAAGCGCACCAGCAAGCCTGCGTTTATCGGCTCCACAACGTTTCCCGGCATTTGTTTCTTCGCGCCCTGGTGGCTTCATTGCTTCTCTCTGCGCCTTTGCGTCTCTGCGAGAGAATCAGCTTTTAGCGTCTTCGTCGGGCTTCGTGTAGGCGATTTACCTACTTGAAATGTTCCGGTTTCCCTACCCCGATTGACGCCCGGTTACCGACGCGTTTTCGGCTGACTCAAGCCAGACTGGCCTCCTTGATTCAATCACGGGAACCGCCATGAACCTGGCCATCGTCCATACCCGCGCGCAACTCGGCGTTTCGGCCCCGCCGGTGCGGGTCGAGGTGCACCTGGCCGGCGGGTTGCCGAGCTTCAACATCGTCGGCCTGCCGGATTCGGCGGTGCGCGAGTCGCGCGACCGGGTGCGCGCGGCGATCGCAAATTCCGGTTTTTCTCCTCCCTCCAGACGCATCACGGTATCGCTGGCACCGGCCGACCTGCCCAAGGACGGCGGGCGCTTCGATCTGCCGATCGCGCTGGGTATCCTGGTGGCCTCCAACCAGCTCAAGACCGATGCGCTGGCCGATTACGAATTTCTCGGCGAGTTGTCTCTGGCCGGCGAGGTGCAGGGCGTCTCCGGCTGCCTGCCGGCCATCCTTCATGCGCGCGACGCCGGTCGCTGCCTGGTGCTGCCGCGCGCCAATGCGCCCGAGGCCGGGCTGGTGAGCCATACCGACTGCCGGCTGGCCGACGACCTGGCCGGCGTGTGCGCCGCGCTCGCCGGGCGGGTGGAACTCGACGTTCCGACGCGGATCCAGGCCCGCGGGGTCACCGATTTGCCCGACATGGAGGACGTGCGCGGTCAGGCTCGGGCCCGGCGCGCCCTGGAGATTGCCGCGGCCGGCAACCATAATCTGCTGATGATCGGGCCGCCGGGGACTGGAAAAACCCTGCTGGCTTCGCGTCTGCCGGGCATCCTGCCGATGCTGGCCGAGGACGAGGCGCTGGAGACCGCGGCGATCGGCTCGGTGTGCGGCAAGGCGCTGGAGCCCGAGCGCTGGCGCGAACGGCCGTTCAGGGCCCCGCACCATACCGCCAGCGGTGTGGCGCTGGTCGGCGGTGGTGCGCGCCCGCGTCCGGGCGAGATCTCTCTGGCGCACAACGGGGTGTTGTTTCTCGACGAGTTGCCCGAGTTCGACCGCAAGGTGCTGGAAGTGCTGCGCGAGCCGCTGGAATCCGGGCGGATCGTCATTTCCAGGGCGGCGCTGCAGGCCGAGTACCCGGCCCGATTTCAATTGATCGCCGCAATGAATCCGTGTCCGTGCGGCTACGCCGGCGACGAGTCCGGCCGTTGCCACTGTTCGCCGGACCAGATCCATCGTTATCGTTCGAAGGTTTCCGGTCCGCTGCTCGACCGTATCGACCTGCACGTGGAGGTGCCGCGCCAGAAGTTCGGCCGGTATCCGGCCGGCGAGGCATCGAAGGTAGTCCGTGCAAGGGTTGTCGCCGCGCGGTCACTGCAGCTGGAGCGGTCTGAACTCAACGCGCGGCTGGACGTTGCCGGTGTGCGCGAGCACTGTCGGCTGGACGCGGCCGGCGAGAAACTCCTGGAAACCGCCTGCGAGCGGCTGAATCTTTCAGCCCGGGCGCACCAGCGCATCATCAAGGTCGCCCGCACGATCGCTGATCTGGACGGTGCGCAGAGGATCACCAATGCCCACCTGGGCGAGGCCATTGGCTACCGGCAGCTCGACCGTGAGCAGCGCAATGCGGCCTGACCCCGCATTCTATCCGGCGTAGCGGGCACGAAACCAGACGCCGATTCTGGAATCGAACGACTTCAGCCGGCTCTTCCGTGGGCGCTTTCCAGCGTCTGACGGTCTACTTTCTGAGCAAAAAGCGGCCAACATTCATCCAACATGTCCGCTTCGGGCGTTAAAGTGACGCAATGGCAGTTATTTCGAAAACGGGCAACCTCACTCGCCTGGCGCTGGCCGTCCTGCTGGTGCCGGCCACGCTTGCTGCGCAACCGGTCATTACCGAAATTTCGGGCATCGACGGCGAAATGCGAGCCAACGTGGAAGCGTCGCTTTCGCTGAAGCAGGCTGAAGACCTGGAACAAGTCTCGGTATGGCGGCTTCGCCAGATGGCCTCCGACGCGCGTGAAGAGGTGCGCCAGGCGTTGGAGCCGTTCGGATTCTATTCGGCCAATGTCTCGGTCAGGCTGGAAGAGCCCGCCGGTGAAGCCGCGCCGTGGCGCGCCCGGGTGCAGATCGCGCCGGGCGAGCCGGTGATCGTCAATGCTGTCGCCATTTCGATCAGCGAGCCGGCCAGTACGGTCGAAGCATTCAACGCGTGGCGCGCAGGCTGGCCGCTGCCCGAAGGGTCGGTTCTTCGACACCGGCCCTATGAACAGTCGCTTTCGGAGCTCGAACAGATTGCCGAATCACACGGCTTCTTCGATGCGCGATTCGCCAGGCGCGTCATCCGGGTCGATCCGGAACGCAACGAAGCCGGAATCGAGGTCGACTATGCAGCCGGTAATCGCTATGTGATCGGCGAGATCGATTACGGTGATACCGGCTTCAACGAGGATCTGATGCGTGCGCAGACGATTGTCGAACCGGGTTCACCCTATCTGAGCTCGGAACTGGACCGGCAGCGCGAGGTGCTGGTGCGCACCGGTTATTTCGAACAGGTGGTCGTCCAGCAACAGCGCAATCCGGATTCAAGTACCGTCGACCTGACTTATGATCTGAAGAAGCGGCCACCCAACACCTACCGGGTGCTGGCGGGTTTCGGTACCGATACCGGTGCACGGCTTCAGCTGGGCTGGACGCGTCACTATCTGTCCGACCGCGGCGACCGGCTGGATACGCGATTCGGCGCCCAGCAGACCGACAGCGAGTTCGTGCTCAGAAGCAATTACCAGCATCCCTACGGCAATCAGCCGGGAAATTTTCTGACCGGCGAAGTGCTGCTCAAGCGCGAGCGCGATCGGTTCCGTTTCGAGGACATCGACCGGATCGAGCCGGTGTTCGACCCATTCGGCGGAAACCGCAACCAGGCCCAGTTGACGGTGGGTCGGTTGCGCGAGCGCCCGGTGCTGGACCGGCCGTTCGAGCCGCTGCGCGAGCGATTGTTCGTGACCTATCTCAACGAGCAGTTCGATGCGTTCTCGCAATCGTCGTTGAGCGACGAGCAGATCGCGTTGTTGCGCGCGAACCCCGGCCTGTTGCCGTTCCTCGATACCGATACAAACACGGTTGCTCTTGGCGCGGAATGGACGCTGTTCCAGCTTGTCGGCGAAGGTTTCGCTGCAGAGGGCATGTACGCACAGGCCCGGGTGCTCGGATCGGCAGCGCCCCTGGGCTCCGATACCAGCTTTCTCCAGGGCTATCTCAACGCTCGCTGGCACTGGCGTTTCCTGCCGCGGCACAAGCTGCTGGTGCGCGGCGAAGTCGGCTATACGGCGGCGGATACCACGACCTTGAACCTGAGTATTCCGGGCGATCCGCGTCAACTCAGGCTCGACATCACCGAGTTGCCGGAACTGTTCCGCTTCAAGGCCGGCGGCGATCGATCCGTGCGGGGGTATGGCTACGAGGCGTTGAGCACCAACCGCAACGGCGCCAACCACACGCTGGTTGGCTCAATGGAATACGAGTGGAACTTCGCCGGTGATTTCGCCGCCGCGGCGTTCTATGACATCGGCAACGCGTTCAACGATTTCGCCGAGCCCAATCTCAAGCGGGGCGCCGGCTTGGGGTTGCGCTGGTATACGCTGATCGGTCCCGTCCAGCTCGACCTGGCCCGCGCGCTGGACGACGACAGCTTTCGAATCCACTTCACGATCGGGACCAAGCTGCTGTGAAACGAATGTTGCGCTACATCCTGATTGGTCTTGCTGCACTCCTGCTGCTGCTGGCTGTGGCCTGGTGGTGGCTCACCGGCACCCGCAGTGGCGCGGCGTTCCTGCTCGGCCAGGCCCAGTCGCGGCTGGAGAAGCTCGAGTACGGCGCGCTCGAGGGCGGGCTTTCGAAGGGGATCGTGCTGCGCGACGTGGAATTCGAGCAGGCCGGGCTCGGCCTGAGCGCCGGTCGCCTGGAACTGGCCGTCGGGATCAGGCCATTGCCCACCCGGGTCACGATCCGGCGCCTGGCGTTGGCCGACGTCGAACTCCGCCTTCCGCCGGCCGCGCCCGAACAGCCGGAGGCGGCGCCATTCCAGATGGGCGACTACACCGCGCCGGTCGAAGTCGTGATCGAAGACTTCGAACTGATCGACTTCACCCTGCACGGCGCAGCCGGCGACAGCGCACCGATGGAAATACAGCGCGCGGCATTTGCCGGGCGCTATGACGAGGCGCTGGAAATCGATTCGCTGGCCCTGGACATGGCGCCGTATTCGGTCTCGGCCGACGGCCGTCTCGGCTTGGCCTCGCCGTGGAACGTGGATCTGGACCTGGAGGCGCTCTGGGCGGTCGAAGACGACGCCAGCCAGGCGCTGAGCGCGGAAGTCGAAGGTCCGCTGGATGCGCTCGAGATTCAGTTGGCCGGCAGCGGCCCGCTGGAAGCCCGTGCGCGTGCGGCGATCGACGGGTTGCCGGCCACCGAATCGCTGTCCGGCAGCATCTCGCTGTCCGGCAGCCTCGAGGATTGGCCAGGCATGGCCGGGCGCATCGAAGGTGTCGAACTCGAAGGCCGGGGGTCGCTGGCCGAATGGGAGGCCGAACTGAAAGGAAGGGTCGAATGGCCGGAGCAGCCGGCCGTGGACGTGACGCTGGCGGCGGCCGGGACCGAAGACCGGATCACGATCTCGCGCGGCGATCTGGCGCTGCTGGACGGGCATGTCCGGGTGACCGGTTCGGCCGGGTTGGGCGATCCGGTGACCGCCGACGCGCGCCTGGCGCTGGAAAACCTGGACTTCACGGCCATGTATCCCGAATGGCCGTCCCAGGCCCGCCTTTCCGGCGGACTGGAGGCGCGCTGGGACGGCCAGGTGCTGCGGGTCGCCGACATCGAACTTCGAGCCCCGCCGTCGCCCCTGACGCTGACCGGTAATGGCTCGCTGAACAGTTCGAGCGAAGCGCTGGCGGTGCAATTGGAATGGGCATCGCTGGTCTGGCCGCCGGTTCTCGGCGATGCCGAGCCGATGTTCTCAAGCGAGTCTGGCCGACTTGACGCCAGCGGCACCCTGGATGAATGGCGGGCCGAACTCGAGGCCTGGATGACCGCCCCCGAACAGCCACGCGCCCGGGTAGAGCTCGAAGCCGACGGCAATGCCGAAGCGATGCGAATTCGCAGCGGTCGGGTGACTATCGACGCCGGCGGCGAAATCGGCCTGACCGGGCGAGTCGGCTTCGCCGGAAGCCCGACCGCCGATCTGAACCTGACGCTGGCCGGCCTCGATCCAGGCATCTGGGTCCCGGAGCTCCCCGGTACTGTCAATGGCGACCTGTCGCTGGCACTGGATCAGCTCCAGCCGCTGGTCGCCAGCCTCACCATCAACCGGCTGGGCGGCACGCTGCGCAACCAGCCGCTTGCCGGCTCGGGCGCGCTGGCGCTCAACGACGCATTGGTCGACCGCGCTGATCTGAACGTGTCGCTGGGCGAAAACGCGGTCGCGCTGACTTCCGACGGCGGTGACGCCTGGCAGCTCGAACTTCGGGCCGGACGGCTGGGACAGCTATGGCCCGATCTGACCGGCGAGTTGTCCATGGATGCCAGCTTCAATCCCGGCAGTAAAACGCTCGACTGGACGCTGGAGAGCCCCGGCGTGGCCTGGCTGGATTTGCGGGCCGCCCAGATCGATTCCGAGGGCATGGCCAATTGGGGCCAGGAAGAAAGCATCGACGCGCGGATCAATGCGCAGGACGTCGACCTGAATCCCTGGGAGCGCCTGGGCCAGGTGGAGGTGACGCTGGCCGGCAATTGTCAGCGACATACGCTCACCGGCTATTTCAACGGCACCCGGGCCACCCTGGACCTGGCGGTGGGCGGCGAACTTCCCGGTTGTCTGGACCGGCTCGAAAACTGGACCGGCCAGATTCGCCGCATGGTGATTTCGGACACGCCGCTGGGCACCTGGCAGCTGGACGAGGACATGCCCGTGCGGCTGCGCGACGGCGTGGTCAACGCCGGCCCGGCCTGTCTCTGGACCCCGGGCGGCACCGGCCGCCTGTGCCTCAACGAACTCGAAGGCGGTGCTACCGGCAACGCGGCCGTGGCGTTCAACTCGGTACCGCTGGATCTGCTGCTGCTGCCGATGGATCCGGTATTCACGCTGGGCAGCGACCTGCGCGGGCTGGCCCAGGTACGCTGGAGCCCGGCCGGCCTGCAGGAGATCGATGCCGAACTGCTGCTGGGCCCGGGTGCTGCGCGCATGCTGGAAGCCGAAGAGGACCTGATTGTCATCCGCGGCGCCCGGCTGGGCCTGCATTCCCCGCAGCCCGGCGCGCTGGACGCCGCATTGAATCTGCGCCTGGAGGCCGAAAGCGTATTGACCGCCAGCGCCAGCATTCCCGATCTGAATACCCCCGAGGCGATGCAGCTGGACGCCAGCGCGGACTTGAGCCTGCCCAACCTGGGCGCGCTCAACCGGTTGGTCCCCCAGCTGGATCGACTCGGCGGCCGGCTGGACGGCGAGTTTCGGCTCAGCGGACCGCTTGCCTCGCCCGATTTCGACGGCCGGCTGGCGATCAGCGACGGCCGGTTCTTCAACGCCCCGCTGGGCACGCGCGTGGAACAGCTTTCCCTGACCCTGGAAGCCGACCAAGCCGGCGGTCGGATCGACGGCAGCTTCGTAGCCGGCGAAGGCCGGGCCGAGTTGCGCGGCGACCTGGACCTGGACGCGCCCGGCGGCTGGCGCGGCAACCTTGCGCTGGACGGGGACGATCTTCGGCTGTTCGACGTCGACTGGCTGGAGCTGACCGCATCACCGGACCTCTCGTTGGCGTTTCAAGCCGAACTGCTGGAAATCAACGGCGGCATCGACATCGATCGCGCCCGGCTGGGCCTGCCGCCGGGCAGCGAACAGCGCGTGGCAGTCTCTTCCGACGTGGTTGTAGAGGGCCGAACACAACAAGATGAAGAAGCGCAGGCACTCCCGCGACGCGACATCGTCGGCAACGTGCGTATCGGCCTGAGCGACGATGTCCGGTTCTCCGCCGCCGGGCTCGAGACAAATGTGATTGGCGAGTTGAACCTGGACTGGGCCCGCGAGAGGACGATGCCGACGGCCCGCGGAACACTGAACCTGGTCGACGGTTCGTATCGTGCCTACGGCCAGAATCTGGAAGTGACCGAGGGACAGGTCCTGTTTACGGGCAACCCGGTCACCAACCCCACACTCGGCATCGAGGCGGTCCGCCAGATTTTCGGCGACCCGCAGGTCGAGCAGGCCGGCGTGCGCATTCGCGGCCCGGCGCAGGATCCCGAGATCCTGTTGTTCACATCGCCGCCGACGAGCCGCGAAAACGCCCTGGCCTATATTCTCACCGGCGCCGATTTCGACCATGCTTCCGGTCAGGGCGCCTTCAGCGTCGGGTTCTGGGTGTTGCCCAACGTTTTCGTCAGCTACGGGCTGGGCCTGTTCGACACCGGCAACGTGCTGGCCGCGCGCTGGGAGCTGTCGCGGCGCTGGGGCCTGCGCGCCACCTCGGGCGACCGCGACACAGGGGCCGACGTGAGCTTTATCATAGACCGATGACCCGAAACGAGAAAGCTCCGATGAACAGGCAAATTCCCGCTTCTGTGGCGCTTATGATGTTTCTGGTATGGTCCGCGCATTCGCTGGCGCAGAATTCGATGGAGCCGTCTGAATCCGGCGCCTCGATCCAGAGTCAGGCGCAATCCCGGGAGAACAGTCCGGACACGCAGCGCCAGACACCCGAGGACCAACGCCGCGGGCCGCCGATATACCCGACACTTGCGGCCGGTCTGATCGAACTCGGCGTCCCCGTCATCGATGTACGGTCAGAGGCCGAAGTCGAGGAAACGGGTACGCTGGCAGACGCCGCCCACATCCCGCATACGGAAATCGATGCCATCGTCGAGTTCATCGGCGACGACACCAGCCGAGCGGTGGTGATGTACTGCGGCTCCGGCAGGCGCGTGGGCATTGCCATCGACGCTTTGCGCGAGCGTGGCTATCATGGGATGGTCAATGCCGGTGGCTTCGGAGACCTGGAGCAGGCACTCGAGGCCGGAAACGAAGGATAATCCACCGCGTCGTGACCGTTGGGATGCACGATGCGACCGAATTCAATCAAACGGAATGCGAATGAATCAGGATCAAGACAAACAAGAGCAGCAGAAACAGGAACAGCAAAAACAGCTGGCGGCGCACAATCGCGCCACGACCGCATTTATCGAATTGGCCAACAAGCTGGCCAGGGAAGAAGGCCAGGATGTCAAGATCGTCTCGGCCGCGCTGATGGCTGCGTCGGGTATCTACGCGACATTCATCACGGCAGGAAACAAGGGATTTCTTGCGCCCAGCGGCGTCGACAAGATCGCCGAGATGTACAAGAACAACCTCGGTTACGTGCAGGAGCGCAAGCAGCAGGAGCTCAAGGCCCAGGGCATCGAAGCCAAGCCGCTGGGCACCGACAAGGAAGGCCGAATCGCTGCTCCGCACGCCGAGAAGATTGCCGCGGACGAGGAACAAGGCGGAGAATCGTCAACCTGATCGATAGTCGATTCACCAGCAATTGAATACGGGCCCTTAGCTCAGTTGGTTAGAGCAGCCGACTCATAATCGGTAGGTCGCAGGTTCAAGTCCTGCAGGGCCCACCATCTTTTTGAATTCTATGGGTTTTCCACCAGGTGACTCATTGACAGGCGGTCGGATGGTCGTCGGGGGTTTTTTCAGCCTGAGCCAAGACAAATTTCCCGGAGCCACTGATGCGCACAGTTGAAATTAACAAGGAGCCTGTCGAGCTCTACAAGATCCTGAAGTTCGAGGGACTGACGGCTACCGGTGGCGAAGCGAAACTCCTCATCGGGGATGGTCAGGTCACCGTGAATGGTGAAGTCGAAACCCGACGACGTCGCAAGATGATCGGTGGTGATGTTATCGGTTTTCGGGGTGAGCAGCTTCAGTTGCAATTGGTGACGGATGCCTGACTGAACCGCTGAGGATTCTTCTGTCAACTTCCCCAACTTGCGACCAGCCATAACTTGAAATCGCTGCATGACCGCGGTCGGTCAGAAATTCGATTGAGGAGAGGTCTCCCAGTGATGTGTGCGGGCGAACGGTGTTGTATTTCTCAGTCGGTATTCAGTCTCTTCGCGGGCGTATGGCGCTTTCCTGCTGCGGATACCGGCCGCGCTTGTCTGCGTAGAATTCCCTCAGCCGCCGGAAGTCTGTCTCGAGGTCGTCACCGGGCATGAATGCGCCACCCATGCCGACCTGCTTGCGACTGTAGTCGATGTAGGCCATGACCACGGGCACGCGCGCGGCACGGGCGATGTGCCAGAAACCTGATTTCCAGT
>Ga0209944_1000496_pt1 | contig 17459 bp, 15 predicted proteins | sample SalPonR1_C_D2_MG_FD_185701 | JGI IMG/M metagenome (GOLD analysis project Ga0209944, IMG submission 185701) | Salt pond soil microbial communities from South San Francisco under conditions of wetland restoration - Salt Pond MetaG R1_C_D2_MG... ...
CTCTGAGATTGGATGCCTCTGAAATGGAGATGTAAAATCGGGTCGTTTCATGCTCAAAATGTACGGAAATTCATGCAATTAAAAAAGCCCGCCAGATGAACCAGCGGGCTTTATTAATAAAGCTAAATTTCTAGAAAGAAACTTACTATCATAGTTTGATCGTAAAGGTGTAATTATCTAAATTATCATCTGGAGTGATAGTGACATCCGTTACAAGCAGAATAAAATTTCTACCATCTTCAGTTTCAACGGCAAACATATCACCCACTTCGACCACATCAGACTGTGTAACTGTACTAGTCTCATCGAAGGCCTCTGCTACTTGGGCTTGAGTAGCCACCGCATCGAAATTAAATTCAGCACTTAAGGTGGCTAATTCTACTCCGCTTGTTGGTTCTATGCGTTGAATCCAATTTAAGGAGTCTGCTGGTGCGCCTAGGTCAATACCCAGATCACGGATTTCAGCATTGGGATCATCACGAGACGTATTCATTCCAGAATCTAAATCCAGTCCTCCCCCATTGGGCCCATTGGCATTAAATATTACCCCTTCTAAGGTATTTACATCAGAAACAAAATAACTAAAGGAAACGGTTGCACTATTATTATCCGCATCGGCGACAACCATTTCCACATCATAGTTTCCTGCTACTTCCGCAGCTATTAGCATGATGTCGGCCGCAAATTCTTGTCGACTATTGGTATCAAGGACAAGTAAATTGGAAGGAGCTGAAGTCCCATTAATAAAAAGGCGCTCAGCAAAATTGGGCAGCCGTTCACCATTTTCAAAAAAGGTAAGCGAATTCATTTCTCCGGTTCCGGCAAAGGCCTCAATAGATACCATTAAAGTATCGCCAGGAGACACAACACTCCCATCGACATCTGCATCGTCAAAAAGGGATAGTTGGGGATCTTGGATAATGGGGTCATCATCATCATCACCACAAGCAACAAAAAGTAAACTTAGCAATAGAAATAGAAAGGGAAGATTCTTAATCATGTTTTGTAAGATTTTGGTTAACTTTTATTTAACGTAAAGATAAGGCCATTTATGTCAAAAAATAGGATATTTTTTCATTCTTAATGTTACGAACGCTCTATTTTATAGTAAGCGGGGTCTACAAACGATCAAATAAACACTCAAGCAGGGTTTAGATATCCATTTATAGCCCAAAAGCCTACCTTGTTCATTACTTAACGGCATCTGGCCAAGTCCATAAAAAAAGCCCGACGATGAAATCGCGGGCTTCTTAAATCTTCAATTCTGCTTTACTTTTATTGCGCGGCTTTAATCGAGAAAGTATAACTATCATTATTGTCGCCCTGGCTGTTGTTTACTGATGCCACGGAAAGTAAAAAATATTCCACACCTCTTTGTAGACCATAGACTTCTCCAGTTTCGACCTCCCGACCAGAATCCTCTACTATTTCGCCCTCCTGGAATCGCTCTCGGACTTCCGCTTTCGTTAAAACGCCGTCGAAATCCAACCCACCATCGAATACAACCAATTGTAAGGGTCTGTCCGCCACGAGATTAGTATCCACATTAGCTATGCGCTGTTGCCAAGTTCCATCTGCATTATTGCCAAAATCAATAATATCAGCAGAAGTGGATTCGAAGCTTGTAGACTCTCCCGAGCTCAGGTCTAAACCACCGGTAGGCCCATCTTTTTCAGAATTCTCTAAAACACCTTCAGATTCAACCACATCTTTTACGAAATAACTCAAGGACGCACGAGATGTGTTTTCATCTGGATCTGCCAGTTCTATTTCTACTTCATAATTGCCACCCAACTGAGGCACCAATATCATCACATTTATATCGAGTGAAACTGAATTTGCACTTCCCGGAGCAATATTTAACTGCGTTGCTGGGGATAAACTATCATTGACAAATAAACGCGTAGCAAAATTGGGCAAGCGCTCGCCATTTTCAAAAAACCGAACATGCTGCAATGGGTTTGTACCGGCTTGACCTTGGACAGAAAAACGAACCGTATCGCCGGGTAATAGGATAGAGTTATCTATATTTTGTGCGTCTGTTATCGAAACTTGGGGATTATCTACCTCGACTATAGAGTTATCGTCATCATCAGAACAAGCAGATACGAATAATAGAGCGGCGGAAACAAATAGAAATAGAATGTTTTTATACATGTTTTGCAACTTTTAAAAGGGTGATTTTCTACAAATATAACGAGATTTATAATATCCCAATGAAATATGCCAAACGAATCGGGCTTTAATAGATGATGTTCGCTTCTATCGGAGCTGTCAAAAGTTTAACTAAATCAGGAATTTTTGGTTCTCGTAAATACATTTCCCATCAGCAAAAATTCGCCCTTCCGGACTCATATCTGCGATCATATCCCAATGAACGGAGGATTCATTCTTCCCGCCAGCCTGAAGGTAAGACTGACCTATGGCCATGTGTACGGTTCCCCCAATCTTCTCATCAAACAGAATATTTCCCGTGGTCTCTTTTATATTATAATTAGTTCCAATAGCTGCCTCCCCAAATCGTCGAGCGCCGGGTAATTGAAAAATTTCATCCAGAAATTCCTGCCCTTCTTCAGCTCTCCATTCTTGAATATAGCCTTGCTCTACTTTTAATGTACATCCTCGCACCCTATGGCCGCGAAATACCGTCGGTAAATCAAAATAAATATGGCCCTGAACGCTATCCTCAACTGGTGAAGTATAAATCTCTCCTGAAGGCATATTGGTTCGCCCATCTGAGTTAATCCACTCTCTTCCCTTCGTAGAAAACCGGATATCAGAGTGCGCATTTAAGTATCGAATGTCCGAGCACCCATTTAGGTAATCGACTACTCGTTGTTGACGTTGACGAACGTCAAGCCAGGCTGCCATTGGATCTGTCTGATTGAGCTGACAAGCAGAGAACACAAAATTTTCGTAATCACTCAAGGCCATCCCCGCCATTTGAGCAGCGGCTTGTGTAGGAAACTGACATAAAGAACGCTTGAGACTTCGATCCGCTGTACGCTTGAAGTACACCTGATTAATGGCTTCCATAGCACGCGATCGCATCTCTCTTTTTTCAGCTTTACCCCCGTTTGTTTCTCTCAAATTATAGGGCGCCCGAATGTGCAAAAAAGCCTCAAAATCGTGAATAGCCGTTTTATAAAATGGCGAGATATACTCCAATTGGTGTTTTTCAGCCTTATCGTTATAAATTTTCATTTGCTCTGAAAAGCTAAAAAGGACATGAGGATGGCCGCCTGCTTCCAAACATTTTCCATAAAGAGCACGAACTAATGGCTCTGCCAATAGCGTAGTTTTAATCAATAGTCGATCGCCTTTTTCGATTTCAAGACAATAATCGATCAGAAGTTTAGCATATCTATCCCAAATGGGCTCTTGAGCATGAAGCATTAAAAAAAGTTTGTTTTGTAAGGATATCTGATTTTATATTGCTCTTCGATCATCGCTCCTAAAATGGCGCGCATCCGGTCCATGTTTTCTTTTGTCAAGGCGGACACAAAAACACAGGGGCTGTCATATTGGTGAATGAGCTGCTGACGAAGTTCCGTTTCCAACTGTTCTCTCTCCTCTTCCGACAATAAGTCATCGAAATTTTTCTCCCGAAACTTATCGATTTTGTTAAAGACATACAGTGTAGGCTGGTCGAGCACCCCCAAATCTTTTAAGGTATTTCGAACTGTAGCTATATGGTCTTGGTAATGAGAATGAGAAATATCCACGACATGAACCAGAATATCAGATTCGCGAACCTCGTCAAGAGTCGACTTAAAACTTTCTACGAGGTGGGTGGGTAATTTTCGAATGAAACCCACCGTATCTGACATGAGAAAAGGCATTCGTCCAAAAACCACCTTTCTCACGGTCGTATCGAGTGTAGCAAATAGTTTGTTTTCAGCGAACACCTCTGATTTACTTAAGCGATTCATCAGCGTGGATTTCCCTACATTGGTATACCCCACCAAAGCTACGCGAATAAGTTCCCCCCTGTTTTTCCGACGGGTCTGATTTTGGAGGTCTATTTTCTCCAATTTATTCTCGAGTTTTTTAATCTTATCTCGAACAATTCGACGATCCGTTTCAATTTCTTTTTCACCGGGCCCACGCATTCCAATTCCTCCCTTTTGGCGTTCAAGGTGAGTCCAAAGTCCACGCAATCGCGGAAGAAGATATTGCATTTGGGCCAACTCGACTTGTGTGCGAGCTTGTGCTGTTTTAGCACGACCAGCGAAAATATCAAGTATGAGGGATGATCGGTCGACAACCTTAACTTTACATTTCTTTTCGACGTTGTTCATCTGAGAAGGAGATAAGTCCTCATCAAAAATGACCAGATCAATACCGTTTTTGTCTATGTACTCTGCGATTTCATCAAGCTTTCCACTCCCCACAAAATACTTCGTGTGTGGATGACTTAGTTTTTGAACAAACCGCTTTTTGGTAAAGGCTCCGGCGGTCAAAGCTAAGAACTCCAACTCATCCAGGTATTCCTCAACTTGCTCTTCAGAACTATCGGGTGTGACCACACCAACGAGAACGGCCTTCTCACCAGATTTCGAAACTCCTTTACGGTCAGATTCGCCAATATTCCAATCATTCGTTACTGTCATAAATTATTTACGTGCTTTCGATTGTATATAAACCACTTTTTTCAATTAAAGATGGAAATATACTAATTCTATTGGGATTTCGCGATCCAATATAAAGGATTAAGTTTGTTCTTATCCTCCCATATTTCAAAATGAAGTCGGGACTGGACCACCTCTTCCTCCTCCGCAAGAACCCCTAATAAAGCCCCTCTGCTGACCTCTTGACCCTGAATAACAAAGACTTCTTCCAATCGAGAATAAACAGTGAAGTATTTCCCGTGGCGAATAATAATCATTTGGTTATACCCAGGGACTTCAGCCGTTCCAACTACAGTACCTTCAAAAATCGACTTTACCTCAGCCCCTGCTTCTGTGCTGATATCAATCCCGTTATTTTGAACCTGAATATTAGATAAAGTGGGATGAGCTTGTTTACCAAAGCGTCGGGTAACCACCCCACGCTCGACCGGCCAGGGTAATCGACCCTTATTATTGGAGAACGCGCCGGAAATGGCTTTGCCTTCGGGTGTTTTTGCAAAGGACTTTTTATCCTCCTTCTCCTCTGTTTTTCTACCTCGGTCGATAGCTGAAGAAATCGCCCGATTTAAGGTTTCCTTATCGGCTAGTTGTACCTTCAATTGCCTGCGTAATTTGTTTTCTTCCTTCTTCAAATCATTGAGCAATTCCTGCTCCCGACCAATATCTGAGGATAATGCCTGAGCGTTGGCTTCTTCGCGCTGGATTTGCTTCCGGCGTCGCTCCTGCTCCTTTTTAACAGACACCCGTTTCATTTCTAAATCGTCTTTGAGCTCCAGTATACTTCGCCTTCGTTCATTCTGCCAGGCCTCTAATTGGTTGAGATAAACCCATCTCCTAAAGAGTTGATTCGCACCTGAAGCGGAAATATAATACATCCAGGGTGGCTGTAGTTTTTTCCATCGGTACATTTTCTTTAGAGTAGCAAAATACTCTGCAGTCTTTACCTGAAGTTGCTCTTCCATATCAGCAATGGAGTCATCGAGCTGACGCACCCGTTCCTCACTGAGTTCCAGATCCCGCTTATAATTTTGGAACAGTTGACGCCTACTTTCCATCTGAGCTTGAAGGGTTTCCAAGCTAGATAAGGATTGTTGTTTACTTCCCCCTGTTTTCTTAAGTAACCTTTGGGTGGTTGAAATTTGTCGATTGAGTTGTTCGCGTTCCTGCTCAAGTTCTTTGCGGGACTGCCCAAATACCTCAAGACTAATAAGGAGTATAGCTAGAAGGAATATCGATATCTGTACTTTGAGGTTCATCAAGCGCGACCTTTGAAATATTCAGCTCAATACCTAGCTGATCTACTGGTGAACGAAAAGAATATTCGCGAATATATGAAAAATTTCTTTTATCTGTAATTTTGTGAAAATCAGACTGCTTGACAATGAGGTGTTGTTCACCCTCCCCGTTTTCTACTTCTTGTTTCCAGTCGGCTGAAACCATATCCAATGGGGGACGCAAAAGATAAGAGTATTGGATATCACTATTTTTCGATGATTTTACCTGAACTAACGAGTCCTGTGGCCGAATCTTATCTTTTCGATTCACTCGCATAGGAATGCCCCAAACCAAATGCTGGATTTCAGTAAAAGAGAGGTCTGTACCGATCAACTCTCGAGTGGATTGAATATCTGTTCGAATAAAAGTCCTTTGAAGCTTATTAATGCCAATGATGGAATCTGGAGTGATTCGAAATCGACCTACTTCAAAACCAAATTTGCTCAAACGAATCCAACATACTTTATCATTCTCTAAATATACTTTGATCGTTCCACTCACATTAAATTCACGACTGTCTACACTTACACGCCCGGAATAAGCCAACATAGAAGAAGGGAATTCAGGCTGCAATAATAGCCGTTTAAGGTCACTACCCTCCTCCATCTCTCCCTTCACCTTGTCAGGTAGATTCGATGTTCCACCACATGCTGAGAGCATGAGACTTATAAAAAGAAGTAAATAGAAACCAAAAAAATTCGAAAAGGATTTAAAATCCATAAAGTAGGCCCACATATTTCGTTTCATAAAATAATTATTGCTTCCATGAAACGCCTCGATTCTCTAATTCCGTCTGAATCTCCTTTGCTTTTTCTGTTTTTCCTTGCTTTACGGCAATTTTGTATCTTAATACATAGGACTCGGGCTGTGTGTACCCACCTTCGTTCCAGCTATCGCTAACTCGTTCATCCGCCCGTTTTAGATCGCCTAAATGAAAAAATGCCCAAGCTTGAGTCAAATTTAGAAGATAAGGATTATCCTCGCCGCCAGACTTGGAGGTTATATATTGCAGCCAATCCTCTGAAAAAGAAACTTCATCATGCTTTAAGGCAAATAGCAAAGTGGGAAGCTCAATTTTTTCAGCATCTCCCGTTTCTACCGATTTTTTAAACCAGAATAGATCTTCGTTCGAGGTATCCTTAGGCTCGATTAAATACCGCATCACGGCAGCCTTTTTTTGTAAATAATCGTTGGCTCTAATCATTCTGGAACCTGAGCTCAAAAAATAGTCTGCCTCTTGTTTATCATTCAACTGAAGGTATGCATATGCCAAATTTAGATGCAATTCGCCATTATTGGGATAGCGCAAAAGCAAATCTTCTCCCCATTCAACCACTGTTGAATACCGTTGAGCTTGGATTAAGATACTCATATATCTTAATATTTCATCCAGTTCGAGTTGACTTCTGGAGTCCTGAGCAAAGTATAAAATTCGATCAACGGCTTCTCCCCATTGACCGTTATATCCAGCAGCTTCAATATAAAGTGATTGAGCTTCAGTAGACTCAGGCTCATTTCGATATAGGCTCTGAGCAGCAGAAAATAAAGCTTCCCGATCTTTCCGTGCTGTAACGGAATAAGACGAAAGTCCACTCGTCAGTAAATCTATTTTATCTGATATAGATACATCATTCGATTTCAGGATCGGAGTAATTCCCTCCAGATAGGCTTCCAGGTTTCCATTGGACTCTAAATGGACCAAGCGCTTTTTTGCTTCCCAGGCTTCGGGGTGGTACAAATTTACTTTTCTAAGAACCTCTAATTCTTTTTCAATATCTTGTTGAGCTTGATACACCTTGGCAAGTCGGTATAAATAGGGAAGGTGTTTAGGTGCTATTTCTAAGAGTAGTTTTGCCCGTTTTTCTGCTTTTTCAAAATCTTGCCCACTTAAAAGGACATCCAAATGTAATTCCAATATATCCGCTCTGGCTCCGTTTTGAATGGGAATAACTTGATATACGTGAGTTAACCATTTGTCAGCATCATTTAAGTTAGAAGCCTCAAGATATAAATGAGCTGGACGCAAAGCCGCCTGAACAGATGTTGAATCCAGAGCCCAAATTTTCTGGGCCGTTTCGGCCGCAGCATCCATCTGGAAGTTCTCTTTGAGTAAGGTCAATTTCAATTCAAGCACATCACGGTTCTCGGGAGCCAAGGTTTCTGCCCTATTCACCTGACTGATTCCCTCTATCAGATTGTCCGCTTGCCAGGACCATTTTGCCAAATAAAAGTAGGGAGCAAAGTCTGTCGGTTCCTGAGAGCTAAACTTCCGCATTTTCTCAATCGCTTCCTCATACTCCTCGACTAGAGCGTGTCCTACTGCATCTATATACAAGCTTTCTTTGCCTAATTGATCTTCAGACACCCCATCCACTTGCGACCAAATCGCAGGTATGCTCAAAAAAAAACATAGTATCGTAGCTCGAATCATCTAGTCTGACATTTGTGAGTAATCTCCCAAACTAACCGTTTTGGGAGTTCCTTTATAATAGGCATTATTTCCGATCATGGAATTTTCAAAAACTGCATATTGTATTTCAGAATTTGTTTGTATCACCGTATTATTTAAAACAGTTTGCTTTAACACACAATGATCGCCAATGGAAACGTGCGGTCCGATTACAGAATTTCGAATAGTAACATGGTTGCCAATGTGGCAGGGGGGAATTATTGTACTATTGATAATAGTTGCTGACACTTTTTCCAGATCCTGATTGTGCTCCGTATCCAATATGCGTTTATTCGTTTGAATGATGGCCTCTTTATTTCCACAATCCATCCATTCATCGACAGTATCAACCCCAAAACGGACACCATCGGATCGCATGCGCTCCAAAACAGTTGTAATTTGATATTCTCCTTTTTCCTTTATCTTATCCTCTAAAAGGGTTTCCAGTTCCTTTCGCAGCCGATCTCCATCTCTAAAATAATAAATCCCCACAATAGCCAAATCTGAAACCGGCTTCGTTGGTTTTTCTACAAAACCTGTGATGATATTATCCTCATCCACGGTTACGACACCGAAGGCCGAGGGGTCTTTTACGCGCTGTGTCCAAATCACGCCCTCCTGCTCGGAGTCAAACTGAAATGCAGCTCTGAAAAGAGTATCAGAAAAGGCAACGATGCATTTCCCACTAATACTTTTCGCCGCGCAGTGAATAGCATGGGCAGGACCCAATGGCTCATTTTGATAATAAATGCTTCCCCGAGCTCCTTGATCAGAAGCAATTTTTACTAATTGATCTTCAATATCTTCTCCGAAATCACCAATAACGTATGCGATTTCATCGACTTCTTCCGGTAAGTTTTTCACTAAATCCTCTACTAATCGCTGAACTATCGGCTTCCCTGCAATGGGTACGAGTGGTTTGGGAACAGTAAGTGTATGAGGTCTCAACCGGGACCCGCGCCCAGCCATAGGGATAATTATTTTCATAGATAATTAGATTTCTTTTCCTCAATCTTAAGAAAACATGAGGCTAAAACGAAAATTTTAATCGAATTATTGGATTTGAGTGATCTTCATCATATTCGTTCGCCCTCGTTCTTGAATCGGCATCGACCCCGTGTTAACCACAACATCATTCGGTAAGATGCGGCGATTATCTTTTAGGATTTTAATTACATCCTTATGGGTTTCGTCAGTAGTGGTGAATTTACTGTAATAAAAACAACGTACGCCCCACACTAGGTTCAAAGTCGCTAAAATATGATGGTTGGGACTAAAAATAAAGATATCGCATTTGGGTCGATAACTGGACACCATAAATGCCGTATATCCACTAACCGTCATCCCCAATATCGCTCGCGCATTAATTTCCTCTGCCATAGCAGCTGCCGTAAGACAAATGGTATCCGAATAATAGCTGGGGGAATCTTTATCTGCCTGCGGTCGCAAAGCTTCCAGGGCATAATTTTTCTCGGCCTCACTAATAATTTTATTCATTGCTTCTACAACCAGGTCTGGATGTTTCCCTACCGAAGTCTCCCCGGATAGCATGACTGCATCTGCTCCATCCAGCACCGCATTTGCCACATCAGTAACTTCAGCCCGAGTTGGACTTGGATTTTCGATCATTGATTCCATCATCTGAGTAGCAACAACAACCGGAATCCCTTTCCGAATGCACTTTTTAATTATATTTTTCTGAATAGCAGGTAGCTTCTCCATAGGGACCTCAACGCCCAGATCTCCTCTTGCAATCATGATGCCATCTGTGATATCTATGATTTCATCAATATTACCTACCGCATCCGGCTTTTCTATTTTTGCTATAATCTTAGCTGAATAGTCAGCGGCTTTAAGCCGGTCTTTTAACTCCTGAATATCCCCTGCTGACCTTACAAAGGACAAGGCAATCCAATGAACCCTTTGGGTCAAAATAAACTCAAGGTCTAGCAGGTCCTTTTCTGTGAGGCATGGAAGTGAAATTTTAGTGTCGGGTAGATTCACGCCTTTATTTGATGATAATGTTCCACCAAAAATGACTTCGAGCTTAACGGTATCCTTCTTATTGGTTTCCTTGACTTCAAATATCAACTTCCCATCATCGAGAAGCACTCGCTCTCCCTCTTCCACATCACTGGCAAATTGATCATAACTCATAAACACTTTTTCCCGCGTACCTATACAAGGTTCGTTTACAAAGGTGATGATATCTCCCTCAGATACTTCGACACCACCTTGTTCCATTTCCCCTACTCTTAATTTCGGTCCCTGCAAGTCTGCCAAAATCCCTATATGCTGGCCTGTTTCTTCACTCAACTCGTAGATACGCTCTATCAGCGTTTCCGCATCTTTATGCTTTCCATGAGAAAAGTTAATCCGAAAAACATCAACTCCCGCTAATATTAACTTCATCATCATTTCCTTTGATGACGATGCTGGTCCTAAAGTCGCGAGCGTCTTGGTGTTGTGATATTCTATGCGATCCATAATTTTATTGTTGTAAAAACAAAGATAGGGCTAAAGAAAAGAATCAAAGGAGCTTAGGCATAAATTTAGTGTTACCTCTATAGTTAAATCAACCATTATGTATCAAAATTGAGCTTTCTCAAGGACTTATATCACGAATCAAAGAGCCTCATTTTGCCTTTGAATGGGTCTTTGACTGAAAAATACCTTCAGAATTCCTGTTTTAAAGGTTGAAAAGTTTATTTTTGCCCCGAACTAAAAAAAAACATAATGTCTGAAGTTGCAGAAAAAGTAAATGCTATCATCGTTGAAAAGTTAGGGGTTGATGCCTCTCAAATCACAAACGAAGCTAGCTTCACCAATGATTTGGGCGCTGATTCCTTAGATACGGTCGAGTTAATCATGGAGTTTGAAAAAGAATTTGACATTTCAATTCCCGATGAACAAGCAGAAGAAATACAAACCGTAGGTGACGCTATTACCTATTTGGAAGAAGCTAAATCTTAATCACTGAGGAGAGCGAAGGGCAATATGCTACTTCGCTCTCTTTATTCTTTCCAGGCTGATTTTATCAAGCCTCCCCCCTTCCGTAACGCAGGAAGTTATTCCAACCCGCCACACATACCTTTTTATTTTTTATCTTAGTCAACAAAGTTAGACATATGAATAGAGTTGTTGTCACAGGAATCGGTGTACTTAGTCCACTCGGCAATGATTACCCCAGTTTTGTACAGGCATTAAAAAATGGGAAAAGTGGTGCTGCACCCATAACCTACTTTGATGCCGAAAACTTCAAAACGCGGTTTGCTTGTGAGTTAAAGAATTTTAAAGCAGAAGATCGTCTGGATCGCAAAGAACTTAGGAGATTAGACGCCTTCTCACAGTATGCATTGTGTTCTACTGAGGAAGCGATGGATCATTCCGGCCTCGATCTTGAAAAAATCGACTTAGAACGCGCCGGCGTGATCTGGGGTTCGGGTATAGGCGGATTAAAGTCCTTGCAGGATGATATTGAAAGTAATGCAGGGAAAGAAACCATGCGCTTCAGCCCGTTCATGATACCTAAAATGATTCCAGACATTGCTCCAGGCCATATTTCAATAAAATACGGATTTCGAGGCATAAACTATTGTACCGTTTCAGCCTGTGCGTCTTCCACACACGCACTTATCAATGCAATGGATTATATCAAATTAGGGAAAGCAGATATTATCATCGCGGGCGGCTCTGAGGCTGCCATCACAAAGACGGGTATAGGGGGATTCAGTTCTATGAAAGCCTTGTCCCAGCGAAATGAGGATGCGGCCTCAGCGAGCCGGCCATTCGATAAAGACAGAGATGGCTTTGTTCTTGGAGAAGGCTCTGCTACCCTTATTCTTGAATCCTTGGAGCATGCGCAGGCAAGAGGGGCTCATATTTTAGCAGAAATAAAAGGGGGTGGAATGACAGCCGATGCCTACCATATGACCGCTCCACACCCCGAGGGACTCGGTGCGATTAGTGCAATGAGTACAGCACTCAAAGATTCGGGACTACAAGCCAATGAAATTGATTACATCAATGTGCACGGCACCTCAACGCCCCTTGGTGATGTCGCTGAAATCAAAGCCATACAAAAAGTGTTCGGCGACCATGCTTATAAACTCAATGTGAGCTCCACAAAATCCATGATGGGACACTTATTAGGCGCAGCAGGAGCTATAGAAACAGCTGTGGGAATCGCCGCTATTCAGGAAGGCTTTATTCCCCCTACCATTAATCACGAAACACCTGATCCAGAAATTGACCCTAAAGTGAATCTCACGCTCAACGAAGCTCAGGAAAAGTCCATTCGGACAGTTCTTAGCAACACCTTTGGCTTTGGAGGACACAACTCGTCGGTTATTATTCAAAAATTTGATCGGTAACTCATGATTCTATTTCGTCGGCTATACAATCGATATGTGTCTGAAGATCGGGATTTTACCGAACGTCTCAGATCTCTGGTGGGGTTCACTCCCAAAAATTTAGACCTGTTTAAGTTAGCATTTTGTCATCGCTCTAATCAAAACTTGGAGTACCCAAAGATTCAGAGCAATGAACGCCTGGAGTATCTTGGAGATTCCCTGCTTAGCACTATTGTAGCAGAATACCTATTCAAAAAATACCCGAGCAAAAATGAGGGTTTCTTGACTAAAATGCGAGCCAAAATCGTTAAGCGTAAAACCCTCAACATCGTGGCTAGAAAAATGGGTTTAGATATTTTTCTCTCCGAACTGAATGCAACAGATATTTCTCATTCCATGCTAGGCAACGCTCTGGAGGCGCTTATTGGAGCTATTTATTTGGAAAAGGGATACTCTTTTACCCACGCATTTATTACAGACTCATTACTGCGAGACTACCTCGATGTAGAGAAAATAGAACATTGGGACGATAACTTTAAAAGTAAGCTTCTGGAATGGGCGCAGAAAAACAATCGTCACGTTCAATATCAAGTCATTCAGCGATTTAAGAAAAATCAACGCGACTGTTTTCGAATCGCCGTTTGTATTGACAGCGAACAGTTAGGCGAGGCAACAGATTTCAATAAAAAAAGTGCCGAGCAAAAGGCGTCCAGACAAGCTCTGCTCCAATTAAAAATCGTCCAAAAAGATCAATTGATCGGATCGCCTCTACAAAGTGGATGAAACGAACAGACTTCATTTCTGATAAACGAGTAGCATCTATGCAAAAAGGCGCTGGCCTTTTTATTCAGCGCTGGGAAGACTTGCTGCACCGGGGGCTCCAAACGGTCATGGTCCACGACCATGAACTGGAAATGATGGCAGAGCAACAAGTAGATTGTGGGAATGGCCATATCGCCCGGCAGATCAGATTATCCAAAAGCGAATTGAGTGCAGAACTCACACCGATCTGGTTAGATCGAATCTGCCAGGCCTTGATTACTGCCCGAGCCCTTCAGTCCATTGAGACCTTCAGTCTTCTACAGCAACTAGATATTTTAGTGCAGGCCGGTCTCAGACAGCAAAAAAAATGGCTTGCCGATGACTCCATCAAAAGAGACTATTTTACGGTACTGAGTTGCAAAACAGAATCTCTGGAAAACCTATTTCAACGGACCACCTATTTCCAACGCATCAAAGACGGTATTTTTGCTCAGGAAGTAAAATACTGGCACATGAGCGAATCCGCTCCGAAAGGACAGCCCCTTCCGGGTAATCGAATAGAACTAGGGTATCGGTATTATCCATCAGCCCGACCCTTGAGAATAGAAATTGAAGATATTTTCGGCATTCGACCCCAAAAAGTAATAATTTCAGGAGTGCCGGATGGAGCCACATGGCAGCAACAATATAGAAAGGTCCTTCGTCAGGCCCCATGGTTATCCCGCCAACCGGTTGTATTAAAAAATAGATTGGTACAATCCAGGAACGACCAAGCCATACTCACAGATGCGTCTCAAAATAGTCAGTTGTATTTCGATAATTCCTACGCGGCCACGATCTGTTCGGCCTTTTCAGCTGGCCAGCCTTTCAGTATATTTGCGATTGCGCAAGGTGGTCAGTTCAACATTCGAACCTTGTTTCGCAATGGGGTAGGTATGGCAATAGAGAAAGATATGATCATTCGGAATGTGAGCACCCAATTTCAGCCTCAATAAAAAAACCCGAGATAGGGAGTGCACGCTAACTCAAAACCTATTGGCTTTAAGAAGCTTCAGAGGTCTCCTCTTCTTCCCTCGGTGGTATCTGCTGGACATGCCCCATACGACTAAACTTTTCAATACGAGCCTGTATACGCTCTTCTGGATCCATTTCAAAAAGCTCCGCCACCTCTTTCTTCAAATGCCGCTTCAAGGCCTTCGCCATATGCTCCGGATTCGTATGCGCGCCACCCAGAGGCTCTTTTAGGATGCCATCTATAAGTCCGAACTCATACATATGATCCGAAGTCAGTTTTAGCGCTTCGGCAGCCTGTTCTTTGTAATCCCAGGATCGCCACAAAATAGAAGAACAGGACTCAGGCGAGATAACAGAATACCATGTATTTTCCAACATATAGACCCTATCGCCCATCCCAATTCCAATTGCTCCCCCACTAGCCCCTTCGCCGATGACGTAGCAAACGACCGGCACTGTAAGCTGCACCATTTCCATGAGGTTTCGAGCAATAGCTTCCGCCTGCCCACGTTCTTCGGCCTCAATCCCCGGATAAGCTCCCGGCGTATCTATGAGACATATCACCGGATACTGAAAACGCTCCGCCAATTTCATCAATCGGAGCGCCTTTCGATATCCTTCCGGATTGGCCATCCCAAAATTACGGTATTGACGCAATTTCGTATTTACTCCTTTTTGATGGCCAATAATCACCATCGTCTGCCCATCTACATTCCCCACACCGCTCACGATCGCCTTATCATCGCCAAAATATCGATCACCATGCAACTCTACAAACTTGCGGCACATGTTATCGATATAGTAATACGTATATGGTCTTTCGGGGTGTCGGCTCAACTGCACGCGCTGCCAACCCGATAGGTCGGAATAGATATCTTTCCGCACATTTTTGATCTTATTTTCAAGCTCCTTCGTCATTTCTGACACATCGAGATCACCACTTTCCCCTACCTGCTTGATTTTATCCAGTTGTTGGTAAAGACTTTCGAGGGGCTTTTCGAATTCTAAAAAAACCATAACATGCGTTTTGAAAAAGCTAAGGTAAGAAAGATCGAATATAAATTGACCCTTCCCAATTTTTTTTGATTTATTTGAAAAAAAGGTTGCATGAAAACAAATAACATACTACTTTTGCTGTCGCTTCGAAAGAAGTTAACCGCTGGTCCGGTAGTTCAGCTGGTTAGAATGCCTGCCTGTCACGCAGGAGGTCGCGGGTTCGAATCCCGTCCGGACCGCTTGGGGAAAGTACATTAGTGCTTTCCCCTTTTTTATTTCTGTAATCCGACTCTCCTTTCTAAAGGCTTCAAAAATATTTTTTTGGCCGTGCCCCAGCCCACATATAATCGACTATGACACCCACTCGAACCTGATCACGCCATCGCCCCGAAAAAGATCCTAAAATCCACTTTACCGGGCTGGGTCGCGTGCTGCAGGGGTTCCGTACTCGAGGAGCTTCGCTTCCTCGGTACAGCTACGCTCCCTTACGCCCGCTCACGGGGCCTGCGCGCCGATCCTTATATTTCAGATTTTTTTTAAATTTAGACCTTATCATATTTTATTTATTATGAAACTATCTACTTCGCGGAAAGGTCGAACGTCATACCGATTAAAAAATTGGGATTATTCATGGAATGCATCGTACTTTGTAACCCTTTGTACCGCTCAAAGACATTGCTATTTCGGAAGAATTGAAGGCGAGAAAATGTGTTTTTTCCCTCAGGGCGCTGTGGCTGATGTGCTCTGGCGCGAAATAAAAAACCATGCAAAAAATGTTGAATTAGGCAGCTATGTGATTATGCCAAATCACGTTCATGGAATCATAACACTGAACGATAACAAACATTCTGCCGTAGGGACAAGGCATCTGTCAATGCTGCCCTGGCGGCACCTTGTCCCTACGAAATAACCAAAAACAGCCGGGGGGACGATAAAATTCGCCCATCCCGATTCCAAAACCAGGGTAAAAACAGTTTATCCTCCATTGTTGGATCATATAAATCTGCTGTCACAAAACACATTCGCCGGTTGCGATTTGAATTCAATTGGCAACCGCGATTCTACGATCATATTATACGGGATAAAACGTCCTATTTTCGGATTTCCCAATGCATCGACAATAATTCGGCTAATTGGAACCATGACAAGTTCAGGCCTGCCAACAAATAATTTTCAATTACGCTCCGTAGTAAAAGTGGTAAAATCTCATTAGAGCGTGCCGTAGGTACGCTCTATCGGTAGATACCAAGAAATCCTAATTCCGCGTGCCGTAGGTACGCTCTATCGGTAGATACCAAGAAATCCCAATTCCGCGTGCCGTAGGTACGCTCTATCGGTAGATACCAAGAAATCCCAATTCCGCGTGCCGTAGGTACGCTCTATCGGTAGATACCAAGAAATCCTAATTCCGCGTGCCGTAGGTACGCTCTATCGGTAGATACCAAGAAATCCTAATTCCGCGTGCCGTAGGTACGCTCTATAAAAAGGGAAAAAATAATTACTCTTCCTCCCCTCATTGCACATCCTGAAAAATATACCGATCGTTAAATTCAATCTGGTGGGATTTAAGTAATTCGATATATTCCTGTCTAAAGGAAAACATCCCGTGATGCTCCTTTTGTTTTTGGATGTATTTAATCACATTTGGCAACTCTGATTTCGAGTGAGAAAAAGCACCATATCCCTTTTGCCAGGAAAACCTTCCGGCTACCAGTTTCTTATTATTGATCCAAAAAGATGATGATTGCTTCACCTCTTTAATTAGATCTGAAAGCGACTCCGTAGGCCGCATTCCAAAAAGTATATGAATGTGATCCGGCATTCCATTTATCTGTAACATTTTGTGGCCATTATTTTGAATGACCGTAGATATATACTTGTACAGCTGATCACTCCATTTTCCTGAAATGAGGCTCTGTCTGCCCTGCACAGCAAATAGGGTATGAATGTGTATTTGGGTGTAGGTATTCGCCATAATTA
>Ga0209944_1000510_pt1 | contig 17185 bp, 12 predicted proteins | sample SalPonR1_C_D2_MG_FD_185701 | JGI IMG/M metagenome (GOLD analysis project Ga0209944, IMG submission 185701) | Salt pond soil microbial communities from South San Francisco under conditions of wetland restoration - Salt Pond MetaG R1_C_D2_MG... ...
CGTAACATCACAGGCTGATCCGCCACAGCCATCAATTAAAAAATGATAGACCTGACCAATGACAAGATCGGTCATAAACAGGCTCTTATCATTTTCATTTCCACAGTCCTCAACATCACATGCTACCTCATCCGTGCCATCACAATTCCCGTAAATGGCAATTTGTGCCCCCTCGGTAAAAAAAGGTGCGCCTATAAAAGAGCAATTCTCGATTTCAACTATAAGTTCTAATTCTTCACACCAAGCTACAAAAGAGAACCAGGTCGGATTATTCGGAGCTGAGGGTTGTCCGAAACAAAGAGGATTGGGTGCATCCTGTGGATGCTGGAAGTCAGACATGGAAAATTCAAATCCATCCAAATCGTCAATGGTACATAGTACGGGAGAAGACTCACATTGACAAGTTTCTTGAGTACCATCATCACAGGGGTCTGGAGGTGCAGTTTGGGCATAAAAGGAGGTAAAGCTCCCGACGAGTAAAAGTGAAATAAAAGCGGGGATTAAAATTAATTTCATAATAGAAACAGAAAGTTGTGTGCCATTAGGGGCGCTTAATCAAGGTGTTATATTTAAGAGGTGAAAGTCTAATTCACCCAAGTCTAAGTTTATAACGAAATGAAATATTAAAAAGAAAGGTAACTAAAATAAATATCTTTAGCGGGGAATGCGGTAAATGATTCCGTTTGCGTAATATTGAAGTTCAAGATTTCAGTTCAAAAACAGGATTCAACCTAAAAAATAAATAGCCGCCTATTCATTATTCTTTTGCGATAGCGATGCGCAGTAGTGCCGCCGAAAAGGCGGCAGATCCGCAGCTGAGCCAGTGTCATTACCACTAAATCCGCTACAGACCAAGTCTTGATCTTTTTGCTCACATCTTCGTTGCTTCTCAGTCGCGTAGCTAAGGCTATGCTCCTTCGTCGCGCCTTGATCTGAACAAAAATCTCCTTCGACTTTTCTATACTTATTTAGTGGTAATGACACTTGTGCGATGGCCGGGAGCCGAGTGATGCCCCGGATACGCCCAATGCCGTTTAAGCGGCGAAGGGCGTAGAAGGGGATCAACTGAACGAGCTACGAAGCGTAGCGACGCATCTCATCTCGCACTTTGAAGGAGATGAGATGGGGATCGCCCAAAAATAATCTACTAAATAAAAACAAACAGCTTCTCTACCTTTCGATATCAGACCTTATTCAAAAAAACTGAGTTTAGTTCGGCCATAAGTTCTTGAATCGAAAAATCGAGGATGGGTATCGAAATCAATAAACTTATCATGTTCGATGGCAAGTTGCCCCTGAGGAAGCAATCCGGGTCCTTCAAAAATCATATCAGGAAGATTTTTTATCTGAGGCCAGTCATAGGGTGGATCTGCAAATATAAGGGCATAGGGCTTGGTATGAGTTTGGAGAAAAAGCCCTACTGACTGGGCGTGAATGTGCCAATGATCCAAATCTTCAAATTCCAACTTCAATTCTTGGAGATGTTGAATAACTGTGGGATGATGATCTACGCTATGGACTTCAGGCACGCCACGCGAGAGAAACTCTAAACTAATGAGACCTGTGCCCGCAAAAAGGTCTAAGGCGGTGGTGTAGCTCCAGTCGTATTCGTGGTGCCAACGATTGAATAAAGATTCCCTGACGCGATCGGTGGTGGGCCGGGTGGGCATTTTTGAAACATGAGGAAGGACTTTTCGCCCCTTCCATTTTCCGGCTATGATGCGCATTTCCACAATAATTTTAAGTCAAGTCGATCGGCGTCCCCTGGCGAACCGAGAAAATCCTGGTTTAATTGAGTCTGCTCTTCAAAAAGGTCAACGATCTCATTTTCTGCTGCACGAGGGCCCAGAAGATATGAAGCACATGATTCAGGTTTAATTGAAAACTGATCCAGACTAAACAAGTAATAATAGAGGATATCTTCCGCAGAACGAAATTGTATGGTTGCTTGATTAAGTAGGTTGGAGCCCTGAAATAGGGCTAAGGACATTTGCTCACCACCTATATATAAAATGGCCTCATGTTCTAAGGTATTATGCGTATGTCCTAACCATTCCTGATATAGAAGTGGAAGTAATGGAATTTGATATTGATTGACTTTATGATCGGCATTCTTCTGATGATGCAGGTAGTCGACATAAGCTAACAGGTAATCGGGCTGATTATGCCATTGATAGAACCTGACGTATTTACCCCATTTTGAAATATAATGGGCTCGATCGGTCTGGGAAATAAGTTGAACAGACTGTAAAGGAAAACAAGTGAAATGGCTTCGAATATCAAGATCTTTATCGGCATACCATTTATGACACCATTCAAAAAAATCTGAAGGTTTATCTAAATGCTCTGAAAAGGCGGTCAGACGATGTCCTCCTGGAACGCGCACTTCTGCCCGGACCTGATCCGTCGTTACAGAAGTCAGCAGTATATTCACAGTATATTCCCTTTATTCCCAATTCCCTGATATGGATGGTTTGTTCATGTCCCCAAACTTAAGCATGGTGCTTGGATCGTATCGTTTATCGTATTTAGAAAAACGAGGGTCAGCATACTTCCCCATGAATTTTTCTCTTTTTACTCCAACCTGAACGACCGCTGTTTTCGTTTGCTGATATTGAATGGTATCTGCCTCAATTTGGAATGTTTCACCTTTGGCAAATGGCACGTATTTAAGCGAATCGAGATTCCATCCCATTTTTTGAATGGTGTCATAAGCCGGAGTGTAAATCGTATCCAACTGAAATTCGGCGTTTGGATCATCTGGGTTCCCGGAAACTCGAACTTCATAAAAATCACCGGTACGAAGAACATGAGACAGGGTGTCAAAGTTATTGGCGAATATGCCTGTCACATCTTTGTAGAACTGCTGAGCCGTTCGAACTTGTTTAAGTTTATTGACTACGGCCTTTTCGCGCTTGGTCTTTTCATCCCCAAAAGAAATGGGTTCGCGAATGCTGGAATACAGCAAATACGATAGGAAACCAATGAGTATCAGAATGAAAATATTGGCAACGATTCTCATAAATCAGGTTTTAATAAGTAGGTTTGCACAAGTATAAGGATTTTCTGAAAATAATATGTGAAATTGCTGTGAATTTAAATGTAAAAACCGAAACAGGCTCACTTCCGAAATGCATTTTGGCCATAGAATCTTCCTGCGATGACACCTCTGCTGCTGTTATTCGGGATGGAAAGCTATTATCGAATGTGACTCATACACAGGAGGTACATGAAGCATATGGAGGGGTAGTTCCTGAACTGGCATCTCGGGCACATCAATCTGCGATTATCCCGATTATCGATGCTGCCTTGAAGCAGGCCAATTGCGAAAAGGAAGAAGTTCAAGCCATTGCCGTAACCCGGGGACCGGGTCTGATGGGCTCATTGCTGGTCGGTGTATCTGTGGCGAAAGGATTAGCTTTAGCCTGGGATATACCCATTATTGAGGTTCACCATATGGAGGCGCATATTCTGGCGCATTTCATTGACGAGCCCAAGCCTGAATTTCCATTCTTATGTTTGACTGTTTCTGGCGGGCATACTCAATTAGTGAAAGTTTTGAGTACGGATGATTTTGAACTCTTAGGTTCAACGCTAGATGATGCAGCTGGAGAAGCTTTTGACAAAACCGGTAAAATGTTAGGCCTACCCTATCCCGCTGGTCCTGAAATTGATCGTCTGGCCCAACAAGGCCAAGCTGTTTTTGAGTTTCCCATTCCTAAGGTGGCGGGTTTCGACTTTAGCTTTAGTGGCTTAAAAACAGCTATTCTCTATTTTTTAAGAGATCAAAAAAAGAAGGACACCGACTTTATCAGCAAGAACCTTGCTAACATCTGCGCTTCAGTGCAGTCAACCATCATAAAAATATTAACTCAAAGACTACAGGCAGCTGCACAACAGACCGGGCTCAAAGATATCGCACTTGCCGGAGGAGTGTCTGCCAATTCGGGGCTGAGGTCTGCTGTCCGCCAGCAAGCTGAGACTAACCAGTGGCGCCTTTTTATCCCCCAATTACAGTATTGTACGGATAATGCCGGTATGATTGCGATGGCTGCCTGGTATCGAAGGTCAGCTGAAAACTACGTTTCTCTTCGATTCACTCCTTCTCCTCGGATGACGATGGGGCAGCGTTAAACTGATTCATGAGGCGTTCCTTCAGTCGGGTAAACTCTTCCGGGGTAATAACACCTTGCGCCTTGAGCTCATTGAGCTGAGTCAACCGTTGAACGATATCAGACTCCGATATAGGCCCATCCGGTATATCCTTCTCTGTCTCAGAAGCGGCTTTTTCAGACTTCATCTCTTCAGCCATTTTCTTACCCTTTTCGAATTTTTCCCGATACATTTTTTTCAATCTTTCCGGATCAAAATCTAGAAAGGTACCTCCGGTTTTGAAGTGTCGTTTGAAGACTTCTCCCACGCCATATGTGGAAGCTCCGCTTAATGCTGACATGGTCACACCTCCGAGAACGGTTCCTACGCCCGGAATAAATTTTAGTGCATTGGCGCTAAGGCGGGCCACGCTTGAGCCCGTCAGGGTCGTAATTAAAGCTTTACCCTGGGATTCCTTGAACTCCACATCGTAGATCGTAGCCAAATTCCTCACCATGTCCAATTGAATAGCAGTTACGGCTAATACATCCGCAACGGGAACAGGGATAAACCCCGCTCCCATGGACCAAACCATATGGTTCTTAATAACCGCATCTGCCCGAAATTGTCGTTCCTTATCTTCCATTTTACTGTAATCTTTCTTATAAAAGTAACGGTCTACCAAACCCGAAAAAGCCATATCGGCCATCATTCCTCCAATTATATTACCTATCATTTGTAACTATTTTTTGCCCATTACTATGAGCTTTAAATTCCGGCGCGTAAAAGGACTCCATCCGGGTAAAGCCGCCCGTACATGTGCCGGAGTGCACTACCCTTTCTTTAAATTCAAAGATATGAGTCCCCTCAGCTAGATGATCAATGAAAAAATGAGTGCCTTCATCCTTCACAGACCGATAAAAACTCAGCTCTTCACTAAACTCATAACCACTTTTTTGGATCATAGGTTCCAAACTAGAGGGTCGAAACTGCTCGATATGTACAAAATCCATGGATCTGTCCACACTTGCTTGAACTCTGGCGACCAAAACATCTCCTTTCTCGAGTCGCGTTTGCGGCTCAACAGGAATTAATTCGGCTCCTTCAGAGCCTGATTTTTCTAAATAATAGTTGGTTTTCACTTTCATAGGTCCGGGGCCCGTGGATTCAACATTGTCAAGGGAGCTTGAATATTGAACGTGAACACTACCCCATATGGGAAACGGATTGGGATTCTCTAATTCCAGACGCTGAACCGGAGCCTCAAATGATCCGTCAGGATCGGCGGTGCGCTCCCATTGAATGAAAGCCTCTCCTATCTGCAGATCGGGTTGGCTTTTCTCCCCCCGGGCTGTCCATGAAACAGCTTTGGGATTCCGCCAATCTTCTTCTCCTTGCAATAACAAGGCGTGCACAGCGGCGGCGGTAGACTTACTATTCCCCCATTGCTGCACCTGTTTTTCCTTGAGAAGGAACTTTTTGGCACCCCGACTCATCTCAGAGTCGCCTACCTTTTCGCATAATTCAATAATCATTGCATGAGCCTCCAGCCGGCTGTGAAAGTAATCGAAGAACCCTTGACTCGACCAACTCCACCCTAAAACAGCATCTTTTCGGGCTCGCTCACGCCAGGACTGAATAAGATCATTCAATTCCTCTTTTCTACCAGTCCGATGCCAGGCCATCCCCAAAAGAGCCTGTTGCCCCATAGATAGTGAGGATGCCTTCGATTGCAGATATTTCTCAAGTTTAGGCTTTTGGTCCGCCCATGCCTCCCAGACAGGGATTTGCGTATCGGATGCCGTTTCAGCACCCAGATAATAAATATAGACCAAAAAATTATTTGAAAAACGGCCGGGGTATCCCTCTGCCTGGGCAGGTATGTGTTTTTCGTAGTAGTTAAAAGCATAAGACAATGCGCGCTGCAGGATAGGCTGAATTTCGCCCTCCTCAATCAGATTCAAAGACTTCATCCGCAAAAGTTCTTTACATACGTATTGACTCACATAAGCACTAGATCTCCCTCCTGGCATCCAGGGAAAACCACCATCCGCATTTTGCGCGTTATAGAGGTCTTGAAGTATTCGGCGACGCTCGTAATTCTGTCGATTCACGTCCAATAGCTTAGCGATATTGGCAATTTGCGCCGACTCCTTGCGTGCAGATTGTACCCATGGCGATTGATCAAGATTGGTATTTTTCCAATCCTGAGATTGACTCAAGGGGCTCTCGCCCTTACCTGCTTTTTCAAATGCTCGAAGCTGCTCGCGCAATCCAGGAATTGACTTTGCAACTTCTATTCCCATACTATTCGCAAAAAGAACATTTAGCTTCCCCGGAATGGAAGCGTTCTCAGGGTTGGACAAGTAAGGTAAAGCCTGAATCGCCTGCCAAACGGGCTGCAAATTCACATCCAACTTGTACTTCAATACGCGCTGACCATTCTGAATATCTTTATTAAGGTTCTCGCCTGAGACATCCCATACGCCGGAGCTATTCTCGGCCAACTCCATGGGAAGGGCATCGCTTAATAGTACCCGATTCGTCAATACGGGTAGAATATGGGACTCCGCATCACTCCCTTTTTCTGATTTTACACGGCTTATTAGTTGTAAGGCAGGAACCCAATCAGGCTCCGGGACGACCAGTTCCCAGCTGACCGCCAGAGGCTTACCGGCCTTTACTGAAACCGTTTTGGAGGCTGGCTGGGACAGCAGGTGACGTGTCACCTCTTTCCCACTGATGGCATTTTGTAATTCAATCGACACAACGGCATTTTCAAGGTCTAGCGTACTTTCCACACGAGCAGAAAGCTGAATAGAGTCGCCGGATCTCAAAATACGAGGAAAAAACGGACGAATACTAACCTCTTGCTTTGAAACGACTGAAGCGGAAAAAACTCCGGAAGCTAATTTTTTATCGTGAGCCAATAGTAATAATTTCCAGCGTGTCAGTGCTTCGTTCATTTCAAACGAAATCTCGTAATAGCCATCAGAAGCCTTTTTAATGTCAGGCATAAAAAAAACGGTTTCGTCCAGGTTTTCTCTAATTTTGGGCTCGGAATCTGAAATCTGCCCTTCCTCGACTTCTGGCGGAGGTGGAGGCATGTCCGTTTGAGGTGGCTGCATTTCCTCATCTGCTCCTCTTCCCTTAGCATTCATTGATTCCATCACTACAGCATCGCTCATCACACGCATGCGGGGCAAATCCCTTAATTTAAAAGAAGGCCAATCCATTGAGCGAACGTTCACAGAGCGTGGATGATCAAAAAACCGAATAGAACGAAACCCATGACTTTGAAAATCAAAGGCCTGTAAGTTTATACGGGTATTTTCCTGACCCAATGGCAATCTTTTCCATTTATGGTCATGAATAGCATCAAGCGACTCATCGTACATTGCGGCTGTAAGTCGGATATCTTCGGGATGATTTACTTTGAACCGATAGGTTTCTTTCTGACCGGGTCGGCTTTCGGTCTTTAACTCTACATCTACGATTTCGATTTTTTTGTTCGGACGGAGAATTCCGATATGAATATCGTTTTGATACACTCTATTGTGAATCACCGAAAAAGCCATTACGCGTATTGAGCCCAGAGAGTTCCGCTCCGAATCGATTTTCACAGATCTCCCCTGGCTAATTTTTAACTCACCCTTACCCTGTTTATGAGCGATCCAACTCCGGCTTTTGTCAAAAGGTAAAATGAGCTCGAGCCCCATAGCCTCTCCAGGCTCAAATGTAGTCGGAGGATTTCGCCAAAGAATTTCTGGATCTGAAATAGATATTTGTTGATTTGTCGGATAGTAATCAAACCGGTGCTCGGCTAACCGCTTCCCCTGTTCGTCAAGCGCACGCAAGGCATACCGTCCCCCCGAAAGAGCTTCAAACAGATCGTCAGGAGGAGTGCTTATGCCTTCTATCGAAATCTGGCCCTGCTTTAATAATTCCCCATCAAAGCCATCTTCTTCTTTCTCCTTATTATATAGCAAATGCGGCCACTTTGCCTCAAACTCTTTTTGATCCATTAAAATTGAGTCAGGAGCCCGCCAATACCGGTCGACGTATTTTTGAGTGGGATCGGGAAGTCGGTACAATTTCCAATTGATGGTAGCCGATACCGGTTCTCCCATTGCATTTTCCACTTTCCATGGCTTACCGGGAGGAGACTCCGCCCAAATTCGGCTAGACATGGGAACCGATAAATTGTAAGGGCTGGAACTCAATCGGATCGTTTCCGTAATTTGATGTGTTTCTCCGGCAGCATCAATAACTTCGCATGTAATATCGTATTGGGCGCGCATACTTTCCTGAACATTTTCCTCAGTCGCAAAACGTATATCCGCTTTCCCGTTACTTTTTAAAGTAAGTTGAGACTCATGAACCAGCTGTTTCTGTTCTCGATGAGGAGGCCAGATGCCATAACGCCAGAGTGGAGCATAAGACCGGTACACCGTGAGCTGAACAGTAGCGTCCGTTAATGGAAATCCGCTATACGACTCAGCTAGAAGCTCTAATTTTACCGTATCCCCGGCAATAAATTGAGCACCTTCAGGCCATTTTGTGCTCAATTCAAATCCCGGTCGGCGATATTCCGCCACCTCTATCGAATGGGATCCAAATGGCGTACGCAATAAATAGGTTCCCGGCATGATTCCGAGAGGAAGTCGAAAGTCGCCGGAAACAGAGCCAAATGCATCTGTGGTTACTTTCGATTTTTGGACTGTTTCGTGATTTGGGTCCATAAGACTGATCTCGACATCAAGCCCACTAACCGTTTGCTCGTTTTCTATATCGGTGCGACGAAAAAACACACCTTTAAACCGGATATTTTGACCCGGCCGATAAATCGATCGGTCAGTGTACATTTCCATTTCGACTCGATCCCGATATGGTGCAGAAGAAGGAGATTGATGAATCGTCGTAGAAGGGTATAAAATACGGTCGTTTTTTCGCACGCGATTGATTTTTACCCCCTGATCATATGCTAATTCTACAATGCCCATGTCATTGGTTCGCACTGAAAAGGTGTCTCGAGAACTCTTTTTCCAATTCACTAACTCGAGATCCACAATAGCCTCCGGCACCCCTACGCCTGATAATCGGTCGAGCACAAGCAAATTTTCATCCAACCGCACTAAAGCCAAGTCACTCACTTGTATTTGACGCCAGAAGCTGGCCTCCTGGGCTTTTAAAACCACGACATATAAACCCCTAGGAAGCCCATTCACGCCAAACTCCACTGTTTGCATACCATATTGGGCATCAACTGGAAGATCGACACGCCCCTCATTTACCATTTTTTGTTTTTGAATCGCGCGCTCAAACTCGTTTGCGTTTCGTCTATTGATAGACTCCAACAGAGTCGGGCTAACTTCATATATGCGGTAGCTTAATTGAGATAAATTTCGGTAAGTAGTGGAGATTAAAATATCCTGACCGGGCAACACCACAGATTCCAGATTCGCACTGAGATGAGGTCGCTCCACTTCTAACGCAATACGGCGAGCGCGGTCTCCCCAAACATCTTTTCTCTCCCTGAGGCTTTCCTTTTCAATCAAATCCATCGCCCGCACATAGCCAGAGCGCCCTGCACTATTCCGACTTTCCCTTTGATTGAAAAAGTATTCCACCAATTCAGTCGCAATTCGAGCACGTCCGGGCTGAGCTGTATGAGTCTTCATAAAAGACTTCAACACCATTTCCCATTTTTCTTCTCGATCTACCTGCCTTCCGTGAGAATGAATGAAAGAATAACGGGATAAATCAATATCCAAAAGGACCTGCGGATCATCGATCTCCGACAATCCCTTTTGAAATACCTGAACCAATCGGCCGAGAGCTTCATCCACGTATCCAAAGTCATGCGCAACAAAATCCTGTCGATCTGACCACCAAACGGAATCTTTCAATATGGGATGTTCGGACAAGGGAATAGACTGCATAAAAGGCGATGATAACCTGCGAGATAGAGACTGAGCCACCACAGCAAACAAATGCGGCCGGAAAACAAGCATTGTTGAATCCTCAAAGCGATCAAAAACAGGAGTCCAATCTATCACCTTTGCATCTTTAAGCCGGACATGCAACGCGCGTTCTGACTCTAAAAAAATCGCCTCCAAAAATTGCTGACGTGTCCAGGTCTCTATCGGAGCATCCAGCGAAAGAGAGGGAACTACCGTACGACTTTCAATAAGACCTTGTTTCGTTTGGTAGTATGAAGATAGAGCGTGGGCCCGGGCATAGGACATTAAATGCTGACTCACTAAGCCCCCATCTATTTCCTTATTCCAGAGATACTCAATACCCGCTTCCTCATCCAATTCACCGAATTGTGCTCTATCAATGATCAGATTATAACGACAAAAAACAGCACCCATCCGATGGGGCTCACTGCCCAACTTGAGCGCTGCATTTTCTATAAGCTTCAGCTGATTCTCTGCTGTTTCCGGGTATGCCCGGGTATCCAGAGAGTCATAGGCCCGCCATAAGCTATCCAATTTGGTAAAAGAAAATGAGTTCTCCTGTGGCATATCGACCGATTTACACATACTGATTAAGGCCCCAAAGATTATCAAAGAGAGTGCCCATAATAGCCGCTGATTCATAAGATTTCGATTTACTTTCTACCTAAAAGATGCATTCATATCTCGCAAAGTATGTAGCTGACCCTAAGTTTAACAAAATTTTAAGGCTACACCCAATATACCATTATTCAACGATGCATCCGACTCTTTACATCTACTTCCCCTCTCAAGGGCTCTCCGGTTCTCAAATGCGATACGAAATGTCGTGCAAAATAGGGGGTTAATGAAGCACCTTTAGTGCCCATTCCATTAAATACGAACAAGCCGGGCTCTACCTGACCGAGTAAGGGCTTGCGGTCCCGCACCGTAGGCTTTATCGCTGCATAATTCTCAATGACGGGAGCAACAGCTCCGGAATACATTTGCTGATAAGCAGACATGATGCGCTCTTGACCTAAGTCAGTCGGTTGGCCATGGTCATAATTCCAAAAATTCGCAGCACCCAGCCACCACTGTCCCTTTTCCCAGGGTACAGAAAATATACGTCGCTTTACTACGGCAGACAATTCAGCAGGGGCACGCACCACCATCGCCTCTCCTTTAGATAAATTAAACGGCAAACCCTTCAAAAATGGATTCTTCAGTGCCGCCGCACCTTCACAGAAAACGATTCTGCGGCACAGCACACCCTTATAGTTCCAGTATTCGCCATCTTTTTTCAAGGCATCATAGTTCCATTTCTCGGTAAAAATAGCATGCTTTCCTCTCAAATCCTTTCGATAAGCCTCTAGCAAGCGATTTATGCGCAATTGATGTCCTTGCAAAATAGATATATAAGGAACCGAGCTCCGCAATCCGTCCGGCATCATATCCTTCGAAACCTCACCGCCCGCATAGGGCAAATAGTCCGGTAAACTCGATCGATAATCCCATTCATTCTCAGCCCGTCGGTCGGGTAAGGCTCGAAAAATCGGGCGTTCGTAAAAGAACCGCGTAGCCAATTCTCTCTCCATACGGGGGTAAAAAGATTTCGCTTCTGCGAGTAGATCATCAAACAACCAACTTTTCACATACTTTCGTCCCGTCAGCGGATTTAGGATTCCACTTGATATAGCCGAGCATGATACCCCCCCGGGATCCCATACACAAGTCCGATAGCCGGCTCTTTCCAGGTAGGCATGAAGCACAGTTCCGGCCAGCCCCTGCCCTACAATTCCAAAGTCCCAAATCTCCTTTTTCATACCTGCTGAAGATAAAAAATCATCTGGTTTTACAGCCTATCTATTATATTTTTGTTGCAATTTTTACTTCGGGCATGGGCGTGCCCCTGAGGCGCCTGCGGCGCTCGAGGGTCGGGCTATGCAGGGGTTCCGTCCTCGAGGACGCCTGCGGCGTTCCTCGGGACCGCTCGCTGCGCTCGGCGCCCTTCCTATCCCTCACGCTTGCGGCCTCCGGCCGCTTTACACTTTCCAGCTGGGGCAACAGCGCAAATTGAAACCATATCCAAAATAAAGCTAAAGCGTCACTTGGTTCGCGATATATGCCTAAATTAGCTATTAGAACGCGAATAGTGCGAGATGCAATGGCTTCGATGATCCTCTTTACTCCATGCATGCGCTGTTAATCGCTACAACTCGCGATCAGGTCTTAGACCCTTCAAAGATAATGGGCGAACCCTATCATTTTGCGTTATTGGAAATCGCATCGCTTATCGAGCAATGGATGGATGGGCCTAACGGCAAATTAGACTGCAGGGAATAGGAAATAATTCATTTTTTACTAATGAAAAGGATGCAAATTGCATTCATATATTGTTCGCCTTTTTCTCTGCGTACTTTGCGTCTCTGCGGTAACAATTCCTGAATTAAAAAGGATATGTATCGCTTCTAACTTACCCTTTGACTAATATCGTGAATCCATACTAAGACGGTTATAGCGTCACTACGTAGAAAAAATAAGCGCTCCATACTCAAACTACCCGACAAGAATAATATTAAAAGTTGACTTCAGATCTTACCCTTCAAAAGTCTCGTATTTTTATTACTTTTGAGTTCTAAAATCAAGAATATGTCAGAGCAACATACACAACCAGAGAAACAAGAATCCACCGGAAAGTATTGGCTTCTTTTTTTAGTAAGTACGGCCATCCTTATTTTCATGATGATTTTTGTCAATGAATGGTTTTGGGTCGCACTCCCGTTTTCACTGACGAGTCTGGTGAAGGCTCTTCGCGTTATATAAAACGCTTTTTGGCTTGTTGGCAGTCCCCCGACTTCAGCCCATGTGGCCAGTCACGTGCTAGTAGGCATTCAGGGTAGCTTACTCCCCATGTCCATTTACGACTTCTTGAATTTGAGAAGCTGAAACCACACCACTTTGTCGCCACAGGATCTTACCTTTTTGAAATAACATGAGTGTTGGAACTCCTCGCACCTGATATTTTTGTGCCAGGCCCTGGTTCTTGTCCACATCTATTTTTACGATTCTAACATCATCCCCCAACTCCGCTTTAGCTTCTTTCAGAATCGGCGTCATCATTTTACAGGGACCGCACCAGGTAGCATGAAAATCTACTAACACTTTCTTACGTCCATTTACTAAATCGTTAAAACTCAATTTTTTTGCTGTTTTCATAGCTTTCTTTTTTATGCTACGACAAAGATCAGGAATACTTACAGCGACTTCAGTGACCAAAGGCACACAACCGGATAGGCGTAAACTTGTTAATTAATCCCTAAATCATTGCAACGCCGTTGCATTAAATAGTACCTTTGCACATTCTTGAATATCCAAGGCTGAATCTATGACAGAAATATTTATAGCCAGTTTAAGCCTATCCGTGATTCACGCGATGATTCCCAATCACTGGATTCCGCTGGTCACTATATCCAAAGCGGAGTCCTGGTCCATGAGGGAATCACTGGCTGTGACAGCACTGACAGGGATAGCCCACAGTACGGGCACCATTGCCATTGGTATTGCTTTGGGCTATGTAGGTATTCAAATCTCTCATCAGTTCGAATTATTTTCAGAAGTCATCGCTCCTTCTATCCTCATCGTTTTGGGTATCCTCTACCTCGTTTTAAATAGTCGACACGATCATAATCACATGAACACGGAGGTGGATAAGAAAAAAAGTAAAGCCGCTATCATATTTGCTTTGACCTTATCGATGTTTTTGAGTCCCTGTTTGGAAATGGAAAGTTACTTTTTGGTGGCCGCAAAAGAGGGCTGGCCGGGCTTGGCCCTTGTATCTGTCGTGTTTTTAACAGCTACGACAGCAGTCATGATCATCTTAGTATTTTTAGGATTCAAGTCTTTAAAGAGTATGCATTGGCATTTTTTAGAACAACACGAAAAGAAAATAACGGGCATAGTTCTCATATTGATCGGGCTTCTTACCCTACTTTTGCAGGATAATCATTTGCACCTTCATTAATAAACCATGGCTATACCTTATATACGACAGCGTCTCCACCGAGTCATATTTGGTTCTATTGCCTTTGCCCTCGCATTGGGCTTAGTTTGGTGGCGAAGCTCTGAGTCACTCACCTTTTTTGTATATCTGCTCAGCTACCTTATCGCAGGACACTTTGTTATCTATAAAGCCATTGAACATATCGCCCGGGGACAGATTTTCGATGAATACAGCCTAATGGCCATAGCGACACTCGCTGCTTTCTTCATAGAAGAATATCCGGAAGCAATTACAGTGATGTTGCTATATGAATTGGGAGAGTATTTTCAACATCGCGCTGTACATCAGGCACACCGCAGAATCCGTGAAATGCTGGACCAGCGTCCGGATGAAACCCGTATTCGTGAAAATGATAGTTCTAAAATTATTCCAGCTGAGCATGTTGAAATTGGCGATACCATTTTACTGCAGCGCGGTGAGCGCCTTTCACACGATGGAATCCTGCTTTCCACTTCTGCCGCCATGAACACAGCAAAGATCACGGGAGAAAGCGAGATTCGAAGCTTTCAAGAAGGTGATGAACTTCTTTCCGGGTTCATAAATGAGGGTCCACCACTCGAGATAAAAGCCAATAAAGAACTCAAAGACAGTACCTTGTCGCGCTTACTTGCACTAACACAAGAGGCACAGGCGCAGAAAGCCCCTACTGAATTATTTTTCCGCAAGTTTGCCAAAATTTATACGCCGGTCGTGGCGATACTCGCCGCCCTGATTTTCATTTTACCCTACTTTTTCATCTCAGACTACCAATACGAGATCTGGCTCTACCGGGCGGCTGTGTTTTTAGTCATCAGCTGTCCATGTGCTTTAGTACTATCCATCCCCCTCACCTACTTTGCAGGTATAGGAGCGGCCAGCCGATCCCATATTTTGGTCAAAGGGGCTCAGTTTTTGGATTATATGACACATATCCAGGCGATGGGGTTTGACAAAACCGGTACGCTGACTGAAGGCAATCCCGAATTATCCCACACGGAGCCGGAATGGCCCTCCGATTCCCCTGTAAATGAAATTGTGGTAGCCATGAGCGGCGTATCTCACCATCCGGCAAGTCGGGCTATCCATGAACGATTGCAGTCTACACTTAAGAAGCCATCGGTTCTCCAATTAAGTCAGGTAAAAGAGGAACCCGGCATGGGCGTAGAAGCGGAATACGACGGAAAGATATACCGAATGGGACGCCCGGAATGGGTAGATGGCAAATATCAACCCCAATTTAAGCCCTTTACGGAAGTCGCCCTGAGTGAAAATGGACGCTGGGTGATGTCTATATTCTTAAAAGATCCCGTAAAAACCGATGCCAAGTCCACACTCGATCAACTACGAGAAAAAGGAATCGAACGCTTTATGTTGTCCGGAGATCGAAAGGGCGTTGTGCAACAAGTAGGAGAAGAAATTGGAATGAAAGAAGTGCATGGGGAATTGCGGCCGGAGGAGAAGCTCGTCTATTTTGACCGTTTGACACAAGGAAAGCGACCGGCTGCTTTTGTCGGCGACGGCCTAAATGACAGTGCTGTTTTAGCCAAAGCAGAGGTGGGCATTGCCATGGGAAATACCGGCAGTGACTTATCCATTGAATCGGCCGATGTCATTCTTCCCGGCCAGCAGCTATCTAAATTATTAGATCTCATGCGGATCTCGAAACGAACCAAGCGCATTTTGTGGCAAAATATTGCGCTGGTTTTTGCAGTCAAATTTGTCGTTTTGGTTCTTGGAGCTTTGGGTTATGCCTCTCTTTGGGCAGCGATTGTCGCTGATGTAGGGGTCTGCCTTCTGGCGGTAGCTAATGCCAGCCGGGTTTTATACGGAGCCGAGGCAGGAGATAAATTATCTGCCGTGCATGCGAGCTAGCGGATCTAGCTGCAGAAGGTATAGCAATTTATACATAGCAAAGCGGCGGGAATGATACTCTCCTGCTCGCATTTCTTGCTCTCGGCGATTCATCCACCCCTCCGACCAGGAGGCACTCAAAGAACGCGGCCAAAACCATCTGCATCGCAGGTACCATTTCCATAGAGAACTGTAATCCTTCAAAGTTTTGGGAGGTAGACATTGTTGGATGTGCGCCAGATGACGGACAGCTTGTTGCGTCTTTTGCAAAAAGGTTACATTATCGACCAATCCCAAATGTTGGACCGGATTATCAATATGTTGAATAGATACCCCAGCCAGTGCCAACCGAATCGCCAACAAACTATCTTCATGCCCATAACGGGTCAATCGTTCTTCAAAGGGGTGAGCCTCCAGAAGATCGCGCCGAATTATAAAATTATTTCCGTGAAAACTGCCCACTGGATTAGCCTGACGGTCCACAAGGGGGAGTGCTTCCCGATCGGTGGCATAAGCGTGGTGCAAGCGATACCGGTCATCGACGGATGGGGGATATTGGGTGCCACCATAAAAAACCGACACCTCTGATTTATCTTTCAGATGACGGAGATACAACTCCAGAAAATGATCATTCGCTGGTAAGCTATCTCCATCGAGGAACAAAAGCCAGCGAGCCTTCGTCGTTTTGAGAAACGCATTCCGGGTTTTACTTCGACCGGCATTTGTTTCCTGTTGAATATAAGTGGCTCCATAGGTATTGGCTGCCTCCCTATTTTCATCTCGAATAGCCAAATCGGGGGATGCATCATCAATGAGAAATATTTCGATAGTTACCTCAGGGATCTGTTTTTTCTGATGATTTAGCACAGCCAGTACATCTCTTATGGATTCATTATATATAGGGATGCATATATCCACCGCTTCTGCCATTAGGCCAAAGTACTAAGCTTACTTCAAAAAATTGCTGAAATTCAAAAATTTTACGAAGCTGAGATGATCATAATGGCCTACGCGTTCACTAAAGACGCCTTATCTAAGTCATAAAAAGGATAGCAGAAAACCCATGATGAGAACCCCAGCAGGGGTTCAACGTCAGTAGCCCCGGGCGACAGCCCTGAGTGGACAATACACCCTCTATCCAGACCCCTAAAGGGGATACGTGTCAACTTAAGACTGGTTATCTTTCTCATAAAACGGACAGTAGAAAACGACTTATGAGAACCCCGGCAGGGGTTAAACGTCAGTAGCCCCGGGCGACAGC
>Ga0209944_1000511_pt1 | contig 17166 bp, 11 predicted proteins | sample SalPonR1_C_D2_MG_FD_185701 | JGI IMG/M metagenome (GOLD analysis project Ga0209944, IMG submission 185701) | Salt pond soil microbial communities from South San Francisco under conditions of wetland restoration - Salt Pond MetaG R1_C_D2_MG... ...
ATTTCGAGCGGTAGCGAGAAATCTTTAACAATCAAGATTCCTCGTCACTTTCGTTTCTCGGAATGACAGCAGCGGAAGCTTCTAAGATAATATTAAATATTGTCGAGTTCCTTGGAAGTCGATTTTAAGATGGCAAAGAAAAAAGTTCAAGATCAAGGCGCGCAAATTCCGAGGAATGCAGCGCAACACAGATATTGGACTTTTTACGAAGCCATCAATATTTGAAATTAAAATCGATATAATGCTTAGATAGAGTCCTGCATGAATGTCTTTCATCATGAATCCACCTATCCGCGTCGTCTTCCTTGTTGTAAATCGAATAACGTCCACAGGTCGAATCGTCCCCCCTACATAGAGCTGCAACTCAGTGGTTTCCTCCACAAGCGCCGCCTGGATAACGGTATCTTTTCTTTTGTCAAAAAAATTCCCGGCAGTTGCCACACAGGAATTAATGTCCCAGTAATCCCACGCCCCGGCCCGACTGATATCCAATTCATCGTCGCCAAGTACGGTATGGATCTCGCCCGGCTTGACCCCGAAAGGGTCTTTTTCCGGATCAAATAACAGGTCGTCCGGGTTTTGCGCGTGCAGCAGCAAAGGCGTGAAAATCAATACACCAACGATCAAAGCAAAAATGGTTATTCAGACTGCTCCGAATTTTGTTTTCTACTTGAAATTTTTTGGTACTATAAACTATTACTATTACGCTTAACATGACTATTGGTGAATAAAGATCAGTTCTTAACTAATATTTTCGGCTTATTGGCGAAGAATCTAGAAAGGGACCGGCAGCTATACTTATTGAACCTCACATACCATATGTTGGGGCGACCCTTCAGAGGGATAGAGCCCCGGATTACTGTCTTTTCTGTTTGACTGTATGTAACGGCGCAAGTGCCCGCCTTACTGAAGCTTGATAGCCGCATGGGGCAACAGAAAAGAAAAAAATTGCTCTTGTATCGTGTAGCAGGGCTGTCGTCTCACAATCCTTTTCTAAGAAGACAGGTAAACCTCATGAATTTGTAACCCGAAAAAATTTGACACCTTTTAAATGGCTCTGCTATTTTTTAACTTCTGGCTCACCTTTTTAATCTGTAAATATCTGCCAAAGCAAATCAAGAAGGAGGTCCCAAATGCATAAATATATTACAATTTTTATGATCGCCATAAGTTTAATCATCGTATCTACCGCTGCAAATGCCTTTGACTACAAAAACTGGATTCCCCTACTACCTGAAAGTATCGGCGGGATAGAGAAACATGGCGACCCCTCAGGCATGAACATGGAAAAAAGCGGGCAGTCCTGGTCCTTGCTCAGACAGAAATATTCCGATGCAGAGGGGAATAATATCCGCCTTTCCATTGTCACCGGTTCAAACGCCCCGGGAATCAGAAAATTTGAAACCATGCAGCAATTCAACATGGAAACCCCTGAGAAAAATATAAAAACGCTGGACATTGCAGGGCACAAAGCGGTTCTGGAGCTAAACAAGAAGGGGGGGGAAAGCAATCTGCTGATTTTGGCTCAGGAAAAAACATTAGTCGTCATTGATACAGCATCCTTTGACAATGAAGCCGATATTATTTCTCTGGCAGAGAATGTTCCGCTTTCCAAAATTGCAGATTCGGTCAACTAAAAACCCCCGAACGATTAATTTTAGCGATGAGGAAGTCTATCATGTTTAAAAAAAATGTTTTGTTTTTTGCTGCATTAATTTTCCTTTTTACCCTTGCTGTTTCCTCCGTTGCTCTGGCCGAAAAAGATGTGGAAGGAAGTCAAGATCATCCGATGATTTCCCGGTATGAAGGTTCTTACATTCGTGGGTATGAACATTATGATTACGACCGTTTGACCTTTTATACAGGAGAGGAAGATGGCGAGCTCCAAAAGCTTGTGCCGGAAGGGGAAGTCATCCGAATCCTTTATTTCTTACCTCCTGAAGGTTTATCTGTATTGCAGATACGGCGAAACTATCAGCGGGCCCTGAAGGATGCCGGATTTGAAATGGTGTATGAATGTTATGGGGGTATTGATGAGATCCCATACGATATTTATGGGGATTTTGACAATATTGAAGGGGATCATAGCAAAAATGTTCTTAGCGGAAAAGATAAAAGCTACTTTTTGGCCCGACTTCCGCAAGAAGACGGAGATGTTTATGTTTCTGCCCATACCTGGATTAGTGACTACGCCGATGCTGACTGGCAGCCTGTCACTGCTCTTCAGATTCTTGAAGAAAATCCGATGGAGACCGGCAAGATCCAGGTTGATATAAATGCCGAGACAATGGCAAAAGGTATTGAGGAAACGGGCAGTGTTCGCATTTACGGCATCCACTTCGATACGGACAAAGCCACGATCAAGGAAGAATCCGAATCCACGCTGGCTGAAATAGCCGCGCTTTTGGAGGGAAAATCGGATCTCCGCCTTGGCGTTGTCGGCCATACCGATGCTGTCGGAAGTATTGAATACAATATGGAGCTGTCCCGGCAGCGTGCAGAGGCTGTCGTGGAATTTCTGGCATCCAAACACGGAATCTCAAAAGACAGGCTTGATCCTCGTGGAATAGGCCCATGGGCACCCGTTGCCAGTAACGAAGACGAAGATGGCCGGGCACGTAACCGGCGGGTTGAATTGGTCAAAATGTTAGAGCAATAAAAGCGAGGTTCCGGCAATACGATTCGGTTGCCATTCAGAGTCCTTGCAAAGGGGGTTGAGGCATTGGTCATATGAATATCAACATTGAAAAAATGTCTGCACAGGCTATCTAAAGGGGATTAAAAAAATGAAAAAAAATAATACAGTCCTGGGAATTGATCAAAATATCGAGGCGTTGTTGTGCTATGTGCTTGGATGGATCACAGGAATCGTTTTTTTGCTGTTGGAGAAAGAAAACCTGTTTGTAAGATTTCACGCAATGCAGTCCCTGGTGGTCTTTCTTGCCCTGTTTGTCCTTAGCCTTGTTTTGGGGGCGATTCCGGTTCTCGGGCTGCTGACGCCCATAATATTCCTGCTGACGATAGTCCTCTGGATTATTATGATGATCAAGTCATTTCAGGGGGAAATGTATAAACTTCCCTGGGCCGGGGACTTTGCCGAGAAGCAGGTTTTTCAGAAAAGCGAGTAAGGAACATTTATGAGCCTCGCCTGCAAGAAATTAAAAAAACTGCAAAGGGGTGTATGGTATTGGACTTTTAAACCCTTCAAAGCAGGTATCTTGAAAACCATGGCCCCAAAAAAGCCCCTAATGAGGCTTAATTATTCTGATAATCCAGTATAGCCTGTCAATTTATTTCGAAAATTTTATGCTGTTTTTAGCTCATATATTCTGATTCCTTACAAATGGTCCAAGAATGATGCCAATCGAAGGGCCTCAGAATTTTTTAACAATCTTCTCCGATCTTGGACATTCAGCTTGGATTTAAAGCGTTCAGTTTAGCTTCGAGAAAGGTGAATCCGTTTTCCACGTAATAGTCACGAACATCTTTTTCCAGAATAGAACCAAGCTTTACTTTGAAGTCGATAACCTTGAATTTTGAAATTTTTTTGCGCAGTTTTAGGCCTGTACTGTAGGAGATATCAGGCAGGGAAACGCCTCTGCGCATTAGAAATTCAATATCGAAACAATCTCTTATTTCACCCCGATCAAGAAACGCTTCTATTTTATTTTTCATTGTCTGCTCGAGCGTGTGGGCGTTTACGAGCACTTGTTTTGAGATGAACTTGGAAAATGCGATTGTTTTCTGATAATCGCATTCCTTTAATTGCCTCCGGATTTCTATTTTGAGCCTCTTGGGATAACGGGCAGCGCGTAATTCAAACAGAATTGTGTTTTGCTTGATGTTGGCGTCAGTAATATCATAGTTTTTTTCCAGCGCCTGTTGCATGTGGTCAGCGTATTTTTGGTGAGACGTGTTCCTGATAAACCAAAAGTCAAGACCTGCAGAGTAGCGATTCAACTCATGACAAAGCCTCAGCATTGTGCCGCCTCCAAAAACAATCGGCTCAAGCAGCTTTGCGCTGTTCATCTTCTCAAGAATTTCTATTTCAAATATTTCGTGCTGTCTTAAGATATCCATATTTTTTCAGTATGTTTTTAGTTTTCAGGGGGTATTGTCGGCTTAGCCGCTTGATTTCCTGCTGATTTAATTTTGTTTCATCCAATGATGAAAGGTCAAGGCTGTATCGACCAAAGGACATCAGGTAGAATGAATCCAAAAGCGCCTTTTCAGGGGTTGCGATAAAAAAACCCTTTTCTTTTTTAAAATTATTATACAAATCTTGAGCAAGCTTTACATACCGAAAGGCAGTGCCATCTAAATGAATTTCTTTTGATCTTTTGACTGCCGCGGATTCGATAAAATCCCGCTGCACCTGTGTTGTGATTTCATAGTAGTCCAGAGCGGTCATGAATGATATATAAGAGGGAACCTGGCCGAGGTTGGCGAGGGAAAATTTTTCCTCCAGGGACGCTTTGTCCCAGGTCTCTTTAAGTAAATACAGGTTTTTCTTGAACCGCAACAATATACCCTGTTTTGTGTAGCGACTTGCGGTTACCTTTGCCGAAGCAGGGCTGATATCAAGGACCCTGGCGATGTCCTCGTATCCAAAACAGAATTTGTTGATTTTTTTTAGCTCTAGTGGTTTCATCAGGAACACATAATTATCATTTTTGTTTATTATGTATACTTTGAATAGGCTTAATGTCAACCTAAAATTAAGCCATGCGGAAGGCAGAGTGACTGCAATTAGTAAAATCAAAGATATGAATTATCCCGGTTCATTCCTCCATCAGTTGAGCGGCAGCAAAAAGGGCCTTTATGCGGTGAGAGTATCCGGCAATTGGCGAATATTTTTTCAATTTATTGACGGCGATGCCTATATTGTTGATTACGACGACTATCATTAGGGAGTTATTACAATGAGAAAAATGACAAGACGTCCAACGCATCCGGGCAATATAATTAAGGAAGACTATATTTTGCCCTTATCGATCTCAATCAAGGATATGGCTGAGGCTCTTGGTGTTTCAAGAAAGACACTGTCCAAGATAATCAATGAAAGGGGATCCATTACCCCTAATATGGCGCTACGATTATCGCGTGCCTTTGATACCACACCAGATTTTTGGCTTAATTTGCAAAAGAATTTTGATCTATGGCAGGCAGAAAGGGAATCAAAGGAATGGAAAAAGGTAAAGCCATATCCCCAAAACATTCTTCATAATCATAAATCCATGCCTTAAGCGAACAAAGTCCGCCTACTTAAATTGCTTCATGAATCAAACCTCTTAGAATGGGTGATAACCATTGACAATGTGAAAAATAGTTTCCGGTTATTTTCCGTTAGACAGATCTATAATCAATATATTGTAGTTGCCTTAATAAGGGATGAGTTACGTATAGTGTTTGACAATCCTAAGCGGGTCAAGAACCAGCATAACTGTCGCTCCATAGCTCTGTCTGCATTAGCTTATGGTCCGACGAAGGAGACGTATAAAGCCTAAGATATGATTCAAGCTAAGGAGATTTTAGGCGGCTTTGGACAGGCTATAAGCGCCATTTAAAATAGGCTAGTGACTTCATATTCGTGCCCGCAGCGTGAAAACTGCACTTTTGCCCCTTTTTTTATCACCTGCTGCATTTTAATATTTTCAACAAGTATGTTTGCCTTGAATCCGCGAAGCTCTTTTGATTGGGCATATTCAATCATTCGCTGCTGAAGGGCGGTTCCCAAGCCGCATTGCTGCCATCCTGGCCGGATCATGTAGCCGACTTCCGCTAAATTATCCGTAGGATCGACAAAATAGCATGAGCTGCCGATCACTTTTTCGTTTTCCCGCTCGCCGGTAACCGCCGTAAAAGCCATCTCGTTTTCATAATCCACATTGCAAAGGTGCTGGGCCATTTTGTCTGTAAAGGAGGCAAGATGCCTAAAAAACCGGGTATAAATATCTTGCTTGTTCATATTGTAGAAAATGTCCTGCATGCCGCCGGCATCGCTTGCTTTGGCCGGTCGGATAAGCACCTTCTCGCCGTTTTTCAGCTCAACTTCGCGCTCTTCGTTTTCCGGATAAGCGGTCTTGCTTTTTAAGGTCTGTCCCTTTTTCAGGTAGCCAAGACGTATGCCTTCTTCTAGCAGCCAGGGCCGAAAATCCGGGTGCGCAATTTCAATTAGGGCGAGCGCTTTTTCCTGTATGGATTTACAGTAAAGATAAGCACTTCCGTATTCGGTTATCACATAATGGACATCGGAACGCGGAATGGTCACTCCTTCCCCTTCTCTTAAAAGCGGCAGAATGCGGGATTCTTCTCCGTCATCTGTTGTTGATGACAGACAGATAATCGATTTCCCGCCGAATGACAGGGCGGACGCCCGAATAAATTCAGGCTGGGCCGATATGCCGCCGTAAAATTCTCCGCCGAACTGATCCGCACATGCCTGGCCCATCAAATCGATGGAAAAAGCCTGGGTGACCGATACCAGGCGGTTGATGCCGGAGATGATATCAGGCCGGCAGATATAATCGATGGGATGAAATGAGAACTGGGTATTTCCGTCAATCAAGTTATACAGGGCTTTTGTTCCCATGCAGTAACTGGTGACAATCTGACCGGTAATGACATTTTTTTCGATCAAATCAATGACCGGCTCAGTGATCACATCGGAATGAATGCTTAAACTTTTCCGGTTGGTCAGATATTTGAGCATCTCGTTTGGAATGCGGCCGATGCCGGTGTGAAGGGTCGAATTGTCATGGATGATCCGGGCCACATAGCGTGCGATCTGCTCGCCGATGGCATCCGCCGGTTTATGCAGATATTCGATGACCGGGGTGTTTACCTCAACGAAAGCATCAATCTGATCCACTGGAATGAGTGAATCCCCATGAGTATGAGGCATGTTCGGATTGACTTCCGCAATAACTTTTTTTGCATTTAAAACAGCGGCCCGTGTGATGTCCACCGATACCCCTAAACTCACAAATCCTTTATAATCAGGGGGCGAAACCTGGACCATGGCCACATTGACGGGTATTCTTTCATTTTCGATCAACCTAGGCAGTTGGGCGATGGAAATCGGAATATACTCCGCCTTCCTTTTTTTTATCGCCTCCCGGGTATCGGAGCCAACAAAGAAGACCTTGTGCTGAAACCGGGTCTTGGGCATTCCGTTTTCCACGGGAATTGCTCCGTCCGTCAGGAAATGAATCAGCTTTACATCATAAAGTTGCTCTTCGCTTGATTCAAGTGCCTGGATCAATCTTCTGGGTGTTGCGCAGGCAGTACCAATGAACACCCGGTCACCGGGCTTAACCTCTGAAACAGCTTCTTCCGGAGTCCTCAGCTTATCGGCAATGGCGGCAGAATTTTCGGCGTTGGACGCCTTTAAAACATCATCATTCATACCCCCTCCTGAAAATAACTTTCGAGCTAAGGATGTTATCAATGCTTTCTTAATAAAAAAATTTCCACGTCCCAGCCATTTCTTTCTCATATTTCGCCACCCATCCCTCGGCACCGCAATTCTTGAAAGTCTCGATCGCGTGCTTCAAGTTCTCTTCGAATTTTTAATGATTTCCTGCTTGCTGCCGCATTCAACGCAAAATTTTGCACCTTCAGGGTTATCATGCTTGCATTTCTGGCATTGCATTTTTCTCTTCCAACAGTGGAGGATTAAATTTGTTTACATGGCTGCCAGTTGCCGCTCATACTTTTCAACCCAGCCGTCAGCACCGCATTCCTTGAACAGGCCGATCGCCTTGGTGAGTTGTTCCCTCGCAACTGACATATCGCCCTTTTTCTTGTACCAGTCGGCGTAGATGGCATAGTCACGGGCTAATTCCCACTTGGTCTCGTTTCTTGTGTTAAATTCAATCGCCCGGTTTATCCATGCTTCGGCTTCTGTCATGTGTTGATCATCGATATGCATATAAATCTCCGCGATGCATCGGGTGCCAATGGATTCGCAAACCGCCAGCCGGTTATTCTCATGAGATGCAATCGCAGTGCTTATTTCATTAAAATTTATATCTGAATAATGGCCCAGAAGTTTTGACTTAAGCATAAACAATTTGTTGACATTTATCCAAGAACGGAGAAATTTGGTACTTTCCGAAATATCAATGCTTTTATGATGATGGGCTTCAGCCTTTTCATAGTCCTGCATATCTCCGTATACAAATCCCATGTATCCGGCTGCCAGCGACCCCCATGACCCTTGGCAAGCTTTTTCATAATACGACAAGGCATCGATGAGATGCATTTCAGCTTCAGACAAGCTGCCTTTATAATAAAGAGAGATGCCGTGATTCGTATATACTGGCTGCAGGGCAACAGCGAGACCGCTCTCGGTAGCGATTTCCAGTGCTTCTGAACTCATTTGAATGGCCGAATCCACATCTCCTTGCATATAGTAATTCATGGCAAGCGCGGCTTTTGAATTTGATATACCCTCAAGTGTTTTTGTTGCGACACTTAAATCAAGGGTCGTCTTCAAGCAGGTGATACTCTCATCAAATTGGTAGTCATGGCAAAAAATGGCGCCTACCTGATAATTGGCAAACCATAAATATAGCGATCCACTTGTTTCTGAAGCTTTCTCTGAGACTTCATGTAAGCATTGCTTTCCCTTGAAAATATCTTCCTCGACCATGGTATAGTAAACGCCTAGAGCCGTATAAATGCCAGCCAGGGCTTTCTGATAGTCCAGGTCCAGGGCTAATTGAACGACCGAAGCAACAGCGTCTTTTGCTTTGTATGGGTAATTTAAATTCAAAAAGTATGTTGCCAGCAGAACCCTCGCATCGATTAATTGTTTTAGGACTTCCTCGGCAGCGGGGAGTTTCTCCAGGCACGCAATGCTTCTCTTCGCATATTCCACGGCATCTTTAAAGGATGCTTGCTTTTGATGTTTCCTGGCTTCAAGTCTGGCGTATTCCGCCGCTTTTTTATAATTTTCGCTAGCCATGCAGTGATTGGATAAAATCCCATAGTTTTCGCAAATATTATCCCAATGGAGCCGTTCTATAGTGCTGGCGATCGTCCCATGGATTTGCTTTCTCTTTTTTGCAAGGATTGAATCGTACACGACCTCCCTGGTCAGTGCGTGCTTGAAAATATATGTCGTTTCCGGGTAGATATCCCGCTCATAGAGCAGTTCGGCATCCCGCAGCGTTGAGAGATGATCGAGGAGTTCGCTCTCCTGGAGTCCTGTTATTTTTTGGATCAGCTGGTGGCTGAACTCCCTTTCAATAACTGAACCTGTTCGCAATACCTCCTTGGCACCCTCTGAAAGATGGTCTACCCGTGACATGATAACGTCCTGGATCGTGGACGGTATGGAAATCGCGTTGAAGCCATGTGTCAGTTTATACGTCCCGTCCACCTGCTCGATAACATTTCGCTCCTTTAGCGATTTAACGAACTCTTCAATAAAAAACGGGATGCCCTCAGTCTTGGTGAGAATAAGATTTTCGACATCTCTGTCGATATGGCTGCCGTCGAGCAGATAATTCACCATGGTTAAGGATTCGCGATTGGACAGGCGATTCAATACAATCTGGTTGTGGTAGGATCGATTCGCCCATTGATTGACATACTCAGGCCGGTAAGTGAAAACCAGCAAAATTCTGGACCCTGAAATGCTCTCCAGCATTTCCCGTAATACATCTTCCGAACTCCTGTCAATCCAATGAAGGTCTTCAGTTGCCATAATCAGCGGCCTAAACTCTGAACCCGCAATGACAATCTTTTTTAGGGCCGAAATAATTCTATCCTTTCGGGTTTCCGGACTCATGGCCATTTTTTCAATGCCGCTGTCTTTTACACCAAGCAGTGCCAATAAATATGGGCGTGTGGCGTCTTCTTCGACGCTGATGGTTTTCAGGCCATGGCTGACCTTTTTTCGAATGACAGCGTCCGGGTCATTCTCCCCAATATTAAAATTTGCCTTCAGAATATCAATAACAGGGTGATAGGATGCATTGCGGCTGTAGGAAAGGCACTTACCCTCTAAAAACGTATTTTCCGCATATGTTAGTGCCTTTCGAAACTCATAGAGCAGCCTTGATTTTCCGACACCCGCTTCCGATATAATTGATATGGCCTGTCCGCGGCCCCCCTTGGCCCGTTCATGCGCGTCCATAAGCAGCTCCAGGCTGCGCTGCCTGCCAACAAAAGGCGTCAGGCCGCTCTCGGCACTAACATCAAAGCGGGTTCGTCGGCTGCTCGGAGCGATGACCTGGTAGAACCGGATGGGTTCAGCATTGCCATTGACGGGCTTTTCGCCTAAAGCTTCCACGCGAAAAATACCTTCCGTGGCCTTGAAGGCGCTCTCTGAAATATACGTCGTCCCGGGCTCAGCCAGCGATGCCATGCGTGATGCCACATTTACCGTGTCACCGACCGCCTTAAATTCTACCCGCAGATTATTGCCAAGCGTACCCACAACTACGGGACCAGTGTGGATGCCCACGCGCATTTTCAAGGTCTGAATCAGGAAGTTTTTCTGTTTTAATCTTTCATTGAACTTTGTCATTTCACGGTGAATCGCCATGGCAGACCGTATGGCCCGCTGCGGCGCATCTTCCAGGGCAATGGGCGCACCAAATAACGCCATAGCTCCGTTAGCGGTCATCTCGTTTACTGTGCCGTCATAGTCATGGACTTTGTGAATCAGAATTTCGTAGACCTCGTCCATAACCGTGTAGAGGACTTCGGCCCCGAGTTCCCCGGACAAGGTGTTTAATCCCGCCATTTCACAAAACAGGACCGTGACGTGCTTGCGCTCTCCCTCAATTTTGTCTTTCTGGGAAAGGATTTTCTCTGTCAGGCCTTTGGGCAGGTAGCGCTGAATTTTGTCAAGTTTATCATCAAAGGCGGGTTCTTGGGGAGGTGATTCAGCGGCTTCTCTTAAATCATGGCCGCATTCGTCGCAGAATCTGCAGTCGGGATGATGCGAGTTTCCGCAGAATGGGCACAACAGTTCCAGCTTGGCGCCGCATTTTTTGCAAAACTTTGCGCCTTCGCGATTCTCATACTGGCATTGCCGGCATTGCATCTTTTTTCCCGGTGAGAGGATTACGGCGACAGCTTACATCGCTGCCAATTGTTTTTCATATTTCTCAACCCATCCGTCAGCTCCGCATTCCTCAAAAAGGCCGACCGCCCTGGCGAGCTGTTCTTTCGCTTTTGACCGCTCACCATTCTTCCTAAACCAGTCGGCATAGAGCGCATAGTCGCAGGCCAACAGCCATAAGGTGTCATGCTTGGTATTAAATGCAATCGCGCGTTTTATCCATGCCTCTGCTTCGGCCATGTGACCGTCGTCCATATGCAAATAGATCTCCGCGATGCATCGGGCGCCATAGGATTCGCATTGCGCAAGCCGGCTTTGTTCATGAGATATCACCAGGGCGTTCAATTTATTAAAATCAATTTCTGAATCCGGGTTTAAGAGCCGTTGCTTAACACAAAATAATTTAAGGACATTGATCCATGAGGTGAGGAATTGAGTGTCTTCCATGATGGCAATTGCTTGATTAGAATATAATATAGCTTTTGCATATTCCTTCATCTCCCCACAAGCAAATGCCATAACCGCAGCAGCTAATAAACCCCAGGAGCCTTGGGATGCTTTCTCGTAATACATCAATGCATCACAAAGACATCTTTCCGCTTCAGGCAAGTTGCCTTTATAATAATGTGAGAAGCCATGATTGGCATAAGCCGCCTGAAGCGCAAGAATATCCTCGCTTTCTATTGCGCCTTCCATAGCCTCGGCACTCATCTGAAAGGCCAGATCCAGCTTGCCTTGCGTGTTGTAATTGAATGCAAAAGCCGCTTTTGAATGCGATATGGCCTCAGGCTTTTTTGATAAGACACTTATATCAAGGATAGTGGTCAAACATGATAGACTCTCGTCAAATTGAAAATCATGGCAAATCATGGTGCCCATTTGATAGTTGACCAGCCACAAGGCCAGAAAGTCACCGACTTTTGCCGCGATCTCAGAGACATCTTTCAAGTATTTCTTGCTTTCATGAAAATCTTCTTCAACTGCTGCGTAATAGACGCCCATGGCCGTGTATATGCCGGGCAGCTTTTTTTGATAGTCCAGATCCAGGGCCAATTGCATAACCGGCTCAACAGCTTCTTTTGCCTCGCAATGATAATTCAAATTCAGCAGGTATGTGGACAGCAGCACCCTGCCATCAATCAACTGTTTAAGGACCTCCTCGGTTTGGGGGCGTTTCTCTAAACAGGCAATCCATCTTCTTGCATATTCAATGGCATCCCTGAAGGCGGCTTCCTTTTGATATTTCCTGGCCTCCAGCCTGGCGTATTCCGCGGCTTTCTCATAATCTTCGCACGCCATACAATGATTAGACAAAGTCCCGTAGCAGTCGCAGATGTTATCTTCGTAAAGTTCTTCAATGGAGCGCGCGATCTTCTGGTGGAGCTTTTTTCGGTTTGCCGAAAGTATCGAGTCGTAGACCACTTCCCGGGTTAACGAGTGTTTGAAAATATAGGTGGAGTTTGGATAGATGCCGCGCTCATAAAGGAGTTCGGCCCCTCTTAACGTGGACAAATGTGATAAAAGCGTCTCCTCCGCAAGCCCGGTGACCATTTTTATCATTTCATGGCTGAATTCGCGCTCAATCAGCGAACCCGCTCTTAGAACCTCTCTGGCGCCCTCGGGAAGGTGGTCCACCCGGGCCATGATCACATCCTGGATCGTGGACGGGATGGAAATGGCATTAAAATCACGGATCAGTTTGTATGCCCCGTTTCGCTTTTCAATAACATTTCGTTCCTTGAGCGACTTGATAAACTCCTCGATAAAAAACGGGATTCCCTCGGTCTTGGCGAGAATGAGATGCTCGATATCCTTGTCAATATCTGCGTTGTTGAGCAGATAATTCACCATTGTCAGGGATTCCCGGTTGGACAACCGGTTTAACGTAATCTGATTGTGGTAGGATCGATTCCCCCATTTGGGAATGTATTCCGGCCTGTAGGTAAAAATCAGCAAAACCCGGGAACCGGAAATACTCTCCAACATCTCCTTCAACACATCCTCCGAACTGTTGTCGATCCAATGCAGATCTTCAATGGCAATAATAAGCGGCCGATATTCGGAACCTTTGAGGACAATTTTCTTGAGGGCCTGGATGGTCCTGTCTTTCCGGGTCTCCGGACTCATTGAGATTTTGTCGATACCGCTGTCCTTTACGGCAAGAAGCGCCAGAAGATATTGAATTGTCCCTCCTTCCTCAACGCCGATCGTTTTCAACCCCTGGCTGACCTTCTTTCGAATAACCGCATCCGTGTCATTATCTTGTATCTCAAAATTTGCCTTAAGGACATCCACTATCGGATGATAGGCAGCACTGTGGCTGTAGGAAAGGCACTTGCCCTCCAAAAATGTATTGTCTTCGTGAATCACCGCCTTCCGAAATTCATAGAGGGTTCTGGATTTACCGATACCAGCCTCAGAAATAATTGATACGGCCTGCCCCCTGCCGTCCTTTGAGCGCTGATAAGAATCCATGAGCATTTCCAGGCTGCGCAGCCTGCCGACAAAAGGGGTCAGGCCCCGTTCGGCACTGACATCAAACCGTGTTCTTCGCGTGCTTGGCGCAATGACTTGATACACCCGGATAGGCTTTTCCTTCCCTTTTATTGCTCGCTCGCCCAAGGATTCCACCCGAAACAACCCTTCGGTTGCTTTAAAGGTCTCCTCTGTCATATAGGTGGTTCCAGGCTCTGCAATGGATTCCATGCGCGATGCCAGATTAACCGTATCACCCACCGCCTTGAACTCCACCCGAAGATTATTGCCAAGCGTGCCCACAACCACTGGACCGGTGTGGATGCCCGCACGAATTTTGATCGAGGGAATAGCTCCTTTTTCCGACTTTAATTTCTCATTGAACTTTGTCATTTCCCTGTGTATGGCCATGGCTGACCGTATAGCCCGCTGCGGGGCATCCTCCAGGGCAATAGGGGCGCCAAACAAGGCCATCACTCCGTCCCCGGTCATCTCGTTGACGGTTCCTTCATAATCGTGAACTTTGTGGATCAAAATTTCGTAGACTTCATCCATCAGGGAATACACCGTTTCGGAACCGAGTTTCTCTGAAAGGGACGTGAATCCCTTCATGTCGCAGAACATGACCGTTACCTGCTTGCGCTCCCCCTCGATTTTGTCTTTCTGGGACAGGATTTTCTCCGCCAGGCCCTTGGGCAGGTAGCGCTGTATTTTATCGAGTTTATCGTCAAAAACAGGTTCCCGGGGCGCAGACTCAGCGCCTTCATTCAACCTATGACCGCATTCATCACAGAACACGCTGTCACGGTCATACGGGTTGCCGCAGAATGGACATAAACACTCCAGCTTGGCGCCGCAATTTTTGCAGAATTTTGCACCCTCCCTGTTGCTATGCTGGCATTTTGAGCATTGCATTTTTCTCTGCTCCTATGGGCGGCTTACTATTTACATCGCTGCCAATTGTTTTTCATACTTTCCAACCCAGCCGTCAGCGCCGATGTTTTCAAAAATTTGGATGGCTTGCTTCAAGTTTTCCTTTGCGTTTTGCATATCATCCTTACGGCATAAAATATCGGCGAACAAGGCATAGTCTTTGGCCAGATGAAATATCATGCTGTTTTTCTGATCTGCTTCAATGGCTTGGCGTATCCATTCTTCCGCTTCTGTTAAATAATGACCAACACCATCTAAATGCAGCAGAACTTCAGCAAGATATCGACGCTGCCAACCCTCCATGATCTTAACTTTAATGTCTGAAATGTATTTGTAAATACGTTCTAATTCGAAACCCGTTTCCCTATTCATCACCATGGCTCGGGCAGCGCCAATCTTATTTAAATTCTGCCATGTGGGAAGAAACTGAATTTTATTGGCTAGTGAGACAGCTAGCAAATAACAGTTTTTTGCTTTATTATAATTGCCAGTCTCATAATGGACTTCTGCCAGCGCATGCTGGGTAACTGATCCCCATGAAAACAAATCGATCTTATCACATGCATCTGAAGCCTTCAGCAGGTATTTCTCGGCCTCTTCCAGAAATCCCTTGTGATAACAGCCAACACCATGACACGTATATGCGTGCGCCTTTGAGAGGATATCACCGCTTTCCTCAGCCAGTTGAACCGCCTCACGGCTGGTTTTGTATGCCCTGTCACTACTCCCCTGGAAATTAAATACAAAATAGCTTTGACTGCTTTTGGGTAAAGCGAGCCCCCATTTGCTGTTTGTCATTTCAGCGAGATCAATATTGCTTTGATAGTTTGACGCCGCTTTTTTAAACTCGCAGTTTACGCCCGTGGCGGCTCCCAATTCGGCTCGGGCCCAGACAAGGGAAATAAAGTCATCCGTTTCACCGCATATCTGTATCGCCTTATCCAGATGCCTGCATGCTTCCGGCATGTCCTCCATGACCCACATGTTATAAGCGCCCTCAATAATGTGGGTTCGGCTTAGCTGTCTGCCATGACCATACTTAAGAGCGGTTTCAGCAATTGGGGCAACCGCCTCCTTTGCTGCCACGAAATAATACATCTGGAGATGATAAAACCCCAGCTGGGTTCGGGTATCGATAATTTTTTTACGAACATCATCCGTCTCCGGCAGGCTCTCCAGGCACTCCAGTCGTTTTTGGGTATAGGCAATGGCATCTTCAATAAAATTTTTCTTTGCCGCTTTCCTGTATATCAGCCGGCAGTATGCTTCCGCGGCCTCAAAATTTTCGGCTTGTATAAAATGTTCGGCCAGCACCTCGTAATGCTCTTCAAGATAATTTTGATACAATTCTTCAATCGCCCGGGCAATTTTTTCGTGAAGGCGTTTTTTTCCTTTGCCAAGTATCGAATCACAGACGACTTCCTGGGTCAGGGCATGCTTGAATATATATGTCGATTCCGGAAAAATCCCCCGCTCATAAATAAGCTCGGAGTCTTTTAAAGCATACAGGCGGGACAGCAATTCCCTCTCCGAAAGGGCAGTCACTTTTTGAATCAATTCGCAGGTAAACTCCCGGTCAATGACCGAGCCGACCTGAAGCAGCTCCTTTCCGCCCTCGGGAAGGGAGTCCACCCGGGACATGATAACATCCTGGACCGTTGAAGGGATCTCCACGTCCTTGATATCTTTTACCAAGTGGTATTCCTTTGGTGAGGCCTCGATAATTTTTAAGTGCTTTAACGTCCGGATAAACTGTTCGATAAAAAAGGGGACGCCCTCTGCCTTTTCAAGCACCAGCGTCTCGATATTTTTGTCAATCGCCTCCGTGCCCAGAAGGTGGGCGACCATATTCAAGCTTTCCCGGTTGGAGAGCCGATTCAGATTAATTTGACTGTGATATGATTTGCCGCCCCAGTTGGGCAGATACTCCAGCCGGTAAGTGAATATCAGAAGTACCCGCGCCCCGGAAATGCTTTCCAAAAGATACTTCAAATACTCTTCTGAACTGTGGTCAACCCAGTGCAGATCCTCGACAGCAAGCACCAGGGGTCGGCTTTCCGCGCCTTTAAGCGTAATGCGATTAACCGCTGACATGATGCGCTCTTTTCTGGCTTCCGGACTCATGTCCATCTGACCAATGCCGCTGTTTTTGACGGAGAAGAGCTCGAGGATGTATGGCAGTATCGCGGCCTCATCAATTTTAAACAGTTTCAGCCAATCGGAGACTTTCTTTCTTATTTGACCAGCATCATCATTATCCAGAATATTAAAGTTGGATTTAAGAATGTCGATCACCGGATGATAGGCAACACCCCGGCTGTAGGAGAGGCACTTGCCTTCAAGAAAAGTGATATCTTCATTGGATACCGCTTTTCTGAACTCATATAAAAGTCTTGATTTGCCAACACCAGCTTCCGCCATGATTGAAAAGACTTGCCCCCTGCCGACCCGGGCCCGCTCAAACCCGTCGAGCAAAATATCCAGTTCCCGCTCGCGTCCTGCAAACGGGGTAAGTCCCCGCTCTGCGCTCACATCAAACTTGGTACGCCGGCTGCTGATGGCGATTACCCGAAAAACCCGGACCGGGTCTTTTTTTCCTTTAATCGGTTTTTCGCCTAAAGCTTCAAACCGGAACAGCCCTTCGGTCAGCTTAAAAGTGTCTTCGGTGACATAAGTAG
>Ga0209944_1000517_pt1 | contig 17000 bp, 17 predicted proteins | sample SalPonR1_C_D2_MG_FD_185701 | JGI IMG/M metagenome (GOLD analysis project Ga0209944, IMG submission 185701) | Salt pond soil microbial communities from South San Francisco under conditions of wetland restoration - Salt Pond MetaG R1_C_D2_MG... ...
AAGTCAAAAAAATAAGTTGAAATATTTATCAATTGATAAAAAATTTCATTACTTATTATTCAAGAATTGTAATAATGAAAGATTAAAAGATTTGTTAATTCATTTTCAAGAACACATGAATAGATTCCAAAAATATGCTCTAAATATTGATTCATTTAGAATAAGCATTAAGGAGCATTTAGATATCATAGATAGTATAGAGAAAGGAGATGTAAGCCTAACTACAAAATATTTGCTAAGACATTTGAATAGAGTAGAGAAAACATATTTTTATCAATTTATGGAGTAAAATAATTATTTTAACAAAACAAGGAGGTTAAGGTAAATTGAGATACGAATTTTATAATTATTTTGAAAAAAATCAGTCTGAGATTATAGATGAAATTAAAAAGATTCCTGAGAAGATAGGCATGCCTAATAAATACAAAGGACAAATAGGCTTATCAGGAGGATCTGGAAGTCCACCATTAGTGCACAAAGATGTAGCTGAGGCTATGGAAAAATCATCTAGAACATTAATGAAAGTTTCTGATTTAGATATGGAAATCAGAAAAATTATTAAGAGTTATTATGGAGATGAATATGATGGCGCTGTAACAAGTACTTGTGAAGCTGGTTTACATGTTACATATGATTCATTGTTCACACCCCCTTTTACAGGAAGAGGTCAAAGTTATAGATCTAAATATTTAGCACCTTATGAAAGACATTTGCACCATCAAGCTGGCTATGGCAGACCATTCCCACCACAGTATAAAGACTTAAGTGCAGACAGAGGAGCTACAGCAGGAGAGCTCGGCGTATATGCGAAAAGACTAAACAATTTAGAAACAGTAATTGTTCCTCTATCTGGTGCAGATTATACCTGTCATGGTATTAAATATCATCCTTCTACCTTATTACTAAATGTTGATCCCGAAGATTCAATCAAAGAAATCAAAAAGTTTGCTAATATTAATAGGGAATATCTTTCTGGTATTGCTTCAATAGCTTATGATACTCCGGGATATGGATATGGTGTTAAAGATGAAGAAAATACATCAATGCTACAAAAGTATTTAGGGGCTTTAGCGAAGTACTATAATATTCCATACGTGGCTGATAATGCTAGGGGAGTACCTTTTGTTGGTACAGATATTAGAAAAATAAATGCTGATGTCATGGTCATAAGTACAGATAAAGCTTTTGCTGGTCCTACAGGCGGCCTAATCATTGGTAAGGAAGATAAAATGGTTCAAATAAGAAGAGCATTAGGCCTGCATGGTATGAGATGGGGAACAGGCTCTTCCCACGGAAAAGCAGGGTATGTAGCATTTGATCCGGGTAAAGAGATTATTGCTGGGTTAATTAAAATATTAGAAATAATTAAGGATACCCCAGAGAAACTTACAAAAGCTGTAGATGAGATGTATAAAATTGTTATGGAAGAAGTAAAAGAAATCAAACCTGAAATCGCTGAAAAACTAGTTATTACGAAATCTTATAATTTAATGGGTATTGAAATTAACTATCAAAATACTTGGGAGAATGAAGAAAGTATTATACCAATTTTTTCAATCGAAGATATGTACTCAGGCACGAACATTATACAGACAGGATGCCGAGCCATGGGTATTAGCCCAACGCTGGGATATGATGCCAATATGCCCTTTGGGCCAAATATAGGTACAACTGATGAGTATGGTGTTTTAATGGAAGAACCAGCACGCTATGTTATAAAGTCATTATTAAAAATGCTAGAAGTTTTAAATGAATATGCAATAAAGGCAAATAAGTAAATTAAGAGGAATAGAAATGAAAAAAATTGGATTAATTGGTTACGGGACAATTGGACGTTATATATGTAAGAAAATATTAGATGAAAAGGATATTGAGGTGGGATTTGTTTTTGATCCTTATATCAATAAAAGTGAAAACAAATCATTTGAGATTAGAAATAAGTTCCCTGAAAATTTAAAAGAAATTGATTTAGTTGTTGAGGCTGCTAACTCAGAAGCTGTTAAAGAGTATGCATTAATAGTTCTAAAGAGCACCAATCTTTTGACGTTTTCGACTACTGCATTTGCAGATGAAATATTTTTAAAAGAAGTTGTTGAAACAAGTATTAATAATAAGACAAATATATATATTCCTCACGGGGCTATTCTCGGCATAGATGGTATTAATGACGGTAAAAGTATGTTGAAAAGTGTTAGTATTACAACAATAAAGAGACCAAAGAATCTTGGCAGAAAAGACGATAAAAGGACTGTCATTTATGAGGGTAATACCAAAGGTGCATGTAAAGCATATCCTAAAAATGTTAATGTTCATGGAGGGGTAGCTTTAGCAGGAATAGGTTTCGATAATACAAAATCAAAGATTATTGCTGATCCAAATGTGAAAGGTAATACTCATATTATTTTAGCTAAGGGCGAAGGAACAGAATTTGAAATTAAAGTAAGTAGCGTCCCCAAAGGACTTGTAAGTGGTGTCTATACTCCTGAATCAGCTTTTGGTAGCATAAAGAGGATTTTATCAACAGAAGGAGGTATCAAAGTAATATAATCTATTTATTTGTATTTAGTCTTTTCTATAATAGGTAGTAATAATTTTATGAACCCGCTAGTATAAGATACCCACGGGTAAACCTGTGGGTATCTATGGAAACCATATTATAAATATTATAAATATTTTGAAATTATTATATTTGAGTAAATATAGGTGAGGTTATAGATTTTATGGTAAACAAAAACATTATTAGCAGCTGGATTAAAATAATAGCTATACTCTTTAGTTTATCACAGATTTATTTTGCATGGTCTGGAATAATTACAACAGATTTGCAGAGACATTTTCATTTAGCCTTTGTTATGGTGCTTATCTTTCTAATTAAACCATACAAAAAAGATTTAAGAGATGAAACTATCGTACCTTTAGATATAATATTGGTATTTTTAGCTATTGGTAGTTTATTCTATCTCAGACATCATTATTACGATATTGTCCTAAGTGCTGGAGCAGCAAGTACTTCAGATTTAATAGTGGGGTTGATTGTGATTTTACTTGTCTTAGAGGCGGTAAGGCGTACTACTGGATTGGCACTGGCAATAATAGCTATTGTTTTTATTTTTTATGCTACCCATGGATATTTAATACCTGGATATTGGGGTCATGCAGGTCATAGTATAAGTCGCATTATTAGTTCAATGAGTTTAGGAATGTCAGGAATTTACGGTATTCCAATTGGTGTAGTAGTATCATTTGTAATGATGTTCGTTATATTTGGATCTTTTTTAGAAGTTACAGAGGCTGGTAAATTTTTTATTGATTTTGCTAGAATATTTTCTGCAAGATTGAAAGGCGGAGAAGCTAAAACATCAGTTATAGGTAGCGCCCTTATGGGAATGATTTCAGGTAGTGCAGTTGCTAATGTGGTTACAACTGGCAGTTTTACTATTCCTTTAATGAAAAAGTCTGGATTTTCATCTGAATACGCTGCAGCAATTGAAACAGCTTCTTCAATTGGGGGACAATTCACACCACCAATTATGGGAGCCTCCGCTTTTTTAATAATGGCTTTTACAGGGATTCCTTATAGAACAATAATTCTTGTATCCATAATACCTGTTTTTATGTATTATATAACTGTATTTTCATATGTTCATTTTAGAGCCTGCACATTAGATCTTAAAAAAAGTGAATTTGATAAAACAAAAGCCAAAGATATCTTAATCAAAGGACTCCCTTACTTGTTACCTATAATAATTTTGGTGAGCTTATTAGTTTTAAGATACACCCCAATAACATCAATCACTATTAGTCTCTTTGTTTTAATAATAACTTCCTTTATTATGAAAAAAATAAATCTCAAAAAATTGTTAGAGGCTTTAGACAAGTCTGCCAGAAGAATACTTATAGTTTCTGCGGCTTGTGCTGGAGCAGGAATTGTAGTTGGTGCTGTTGAGTTAACAGGTATTGGGGCTAAATTCACAAGTATTATAGTATCTGCTTCTGGTGGAAATTTATTTTTAGCGCTTTTGTTTGTTATGTTGGCTTCATTTTTCTTAGGTATGGGGTTGCCTATTACAGCTGCCTACGTTATTACTGCTGTTATAGCTGCACCCGCCTTAGCTAAATTAGGAGTACCTTTATTAACTGCCCATTTAGTAATCTTTTGGTATAGTATTGATTCTTCAGTTACTCCCCCTGTATGTATTACTTCTTATGCAGCAGCAGCAGTTGCCGGGTCCAATCCGTTTAAAACGGGTCTCCTTGCTTGGAGATTATGCAAGGGTTTATATATTATACCGATATTAATGGTATTTACTCCTATAATGTTGAATGGAAATCTTACAGAGATAATATTAGCAGTTTTAACAGGTGTCTTAGGCTTGATATCCTCAGCAGCCGCCTTTGAAGGGTTTTTTATTAAAAAACTAAACCCGATAAATAGATTATTATTAGGTTTAATAGCACTTTTACTTCTATTACCTTATTTTATAACTGATATTTTTGGATTATCTGCGTTACTAATTTACGCGATATTTGTTAAAAAGGTAAAAATATGAACTCAGTTCATAATTTTAGTTAATTAATAAAAATATATAAAATAATTGATCTTAATAATGGTAAATATTTAATATAACTATATTTAGCTTATTAGGTATGCTAAATTAAAAATTAGGTAATGATAAAAAAGTTGCCCTTAGAACCTTGAAAACTATTGATAAATCAGTATAAAGATAGCATGAAAACATGTCCTCGCTGCAGTAGTAAAAAATACTAGTCGCTTTTTCCCGATCAAATTAGGTGTAGTAGTTGTGGTCTGACCAGAAAAAGGACTAAAAATATCTGGGGGGATAAGATCAGGATTTCATCTTACTGGAAAAGCAGGTTAGTGAATTATTTTTCTCTCTGCTTGAAAGGGGTAGAATGGAGATTCAACCATCGCAATGAGAACCTGGGTGTTCTATTAAGGAGGTTACTGAATCATTTGAAAATAAATTATGTAAACCTAAAAAAATGGTGTGAATGCATTTTAAAAGAAATAGGAATAAATAAGCCGAATAGAGAAATTTTTATTGATACACTATTGGAGGCAAACCTCAGAGGTAAAGATAGCCATGGAATAACTCGTCTTCCTGTATATATTGAGAGAATCAAAAGAGGGCTTATTAAAGTAAATGGCAAGCCTCAGTTGATTAAAAAATATGGATCTGTCTCGTTGTATGACGGAGATAACGAACTTGGGCAAATAATCGCCTATGAAACAATAAAAAAATGTGCTATAGAAGCTATTAAATCTGGAATAAGTGTTGCTGGTGTGAAGCAAGCAAATCATTTTGGCATGGCAGCATACTATTCCGAAATTCCTACTAAAAAAGGTATGATAGGGTTTATATGTTGCAATGCTGCGCCTGTTATGGCTCCTTGCGGGATTAATACCCCAATATTGGGTACAAACCCACTATCAGTTTCAATTCCTACACCATGGGACTATGCATTAACGTTTGATATGGCTACTACTGTTTTATCAAGAGGGAAAATAAGACAATTAGATAAAGAAGAAAATTTTGAGGAGCTTGCATTAAGCAAGAATGGGTATCCTGCCAAAAGTGCTGAAGAAGCTCTGGAAGGTACATTGTTACCATTAGGTGGATATAAAGGATTTGGTCTTGCTTTGATAATAGATATTATTGCAGGGGTACTTACTGGATCTATGTTTAGTCAAAATGTTGGTTTTACAAAAGACATGAAAAAGTCCTCAGGAACAGGTTTTTTTGTTGGTGCATTGAACATAGAATCCATGATGGACTTTCCAACTTTTTATAAAAGATTGGGAAAGATTTATGAACAAGCAAAATATTTTAATATAAGACTACCAGGTGACAATAGTCAAAAAGTACGTAAACAAAGAATCAAAGAAGGAATACCTTTAAAAGATTCAACCATAAAAAAATTAATTACTTTAGGCGAACATTATGGACATGCCTTTTGGTATTGATTATTTGTAAATTATTGGACTGTTAAACTAAAGTATTTATTAATTTACTAAGAATATGGTCTTGGAAGGGGGGGAGCTATGGATCCGTATTTAAATAATGGGAAAAAGCAGCCACCTGAATGCAAAAAACTTGCAATAGATGCTAAAGTAAGGGTTGTTTTATCATCTTATCGTGAAAAAAGAAACCTTAAATTAATCCAACAATGTACTCGTGCAGTTGTGTTAAATGAAGTACATGAAATAATAATAACGGACGAAATAAATATTGAACCAGGAAGCGCTGTTAACAGAGTTGCTTACTTTAGCTTTGTAGAATTTATTAAAAGTGGAGTTTTAATGTATGGAGATTTAGTAAAAATTAATAATACTGTAATTGGGAAGTTGATAGGTTTTGACTATACTCATATGCCAAATCATATGAATATAGTTATACAATCACAAAAAAGAAAAAGTGGAAAAGACCAAGCTATTAATTTGAATGATGTAATAAGTTTTACTCAATCGTAATATTAAATGTACATTTCAAAAAAATAAAATACCAATATTAATATTCAGATATTTTTGATTTCAAATGCTGGTGCTTAAGACAATAGTTAAAAATTGGTTAGTTTGATTAGTTGAAATATCATAAAACAAAAAAATAAAGTAGATGTAATGTAATTTACTGTATGTTAAAAACTATATATATTTTGAAAAGGAGGATTACTATGTTGAATATGTTGAGAAAGAGTTTACGATTATTTGTATTTTCAATAGCATTTCTTTTTGTTGTTAGTTCTATTGCAATGGCTGCTATTCCGCATTATAAACTATCAACCTCTGCCCCTGGCGGAACTTGGTACCCAATGGGTGTTGCAATCTCAGAATTGTGGAATAAAAATTTGAAGGATATTGCAGTTGTAGAAACAGGAAGTAGCGGAGGTTCTACCAGTAATACTAGATGGATATCTTCTGGTGAAGTTGACTTAGCTTTTGTTTCTGTTGACATGTTTTTTAATGGACGCAAAGGACAAGATCCATATAAAGAGCCTTTGGATATGAGCGAGGTGCGTTCAATTTTATTGATGCATGGTAGCCCTGGTCATTTCATAACTCTTGAAGAAAGTGATATTGAAAGTATTGATGATCTAAGAGGAAAAAAGGTTTCGCTTGGAGATTTCGGGGGAGGTACAAACCGAAGAACTTCTTTAATTTTTGATTTGTACGGAATAGATTATAGTGATATACAACCTGTATACATTGGTGACGAAGATGCTTGTAATGCTTTACTTGAGAACCGCATTGATGCAATAGCAGAATATATTGGCGCACCTTCACCTGCAATTTATAACCTTTCCTTATCAGCTGATATTAAATTTATTGATTTTGAGCCTGAAATAGTAAAAGAAATGAAGGAAAAATATCCATTCTTTGCAACATTTGTTGTTCCTCCTGGGACCTACGAGGGGATTGATGAAGAGCATTTAATTTATGGACCTGTTGGAGGGCTTTATGTTCGTGAAGAAATACCAGATGAAGTAGTTTACACTATGACTAAAGCAATATATGATAATTTACCAGAACTTGAAAAAAATGTACATCAAGCTTTTGGAGAATGGAAATTGTCTCCTGAAACGTCTAGTGTAACACAAGTTCCATTACATCCTGGTGCAGAGAAGTTTTATAAAGAAGAAGGAATCATTGACTAACCAAGATTAATGCTATTGTTATAAGAGCATCAGCTTAAAAATGCTGCTAATTTTTTAAATTAGCAGCATTTTTAAAGATAAGTTTGGAATAACACTATTATTTTATATATGTTGTTGATATATTAATATTTTAAAACAAATTTCTATAAACCTTAGTCGATTTTAAATATGATGTCTAAAAATATAAATTATTAGGGAGGTATAATAATGCCAAGAATAACTGTTGAATGGTTAGAAGGTAGGAGCAAAGAACAAAGGCAAAAGATTGTCGATGATATAACCAATTCTTTTGTTAAAAATATTAATTTGAGGCCTAAACAAATTACAATAGTTTTTAAAGAAAACTCTCCTGAAATGCAGTATAAGGGGGGGGAAAGCTATAAAAGTATTAATAGTGCTTGATAGTAAAATAAAGTTATTTTATGATTGTAAATTAACACATTTCCGGGAAAACAATTTTGCCGGTTATTGGTATAACGATTAAAACAAAAATTTTAGAGGAACTGGATTCTCTATTGTCCATTGTACAAATGAGTAAAGGTGTACCGGGTACCACCGTTGGTATTAATAATGCCAGCAATGCAGCCTTATTTGCAGCCCGCATTTTGGCATTAGAAAATCATCAGATTAAGCTTCATTTGGATAATTATATGTCAAAAATGAGTTAAAAGATCAAGAGTCTGGAGCTCAACCAGGATATTATGACTGAAAAATAATAAAATTAAGGAGTAATAAGATGGGAAGTGTCAAAGATTTAACGGTTCTCAAAACACCCACAAAAACTCAGTCAGGGCGTGGACGATTTATTTTTTCAGATCGTTACTCAGTATTCGATTGGGGGGAAATGCCGGATCATATTGATCAAAAAGGAGCAGCTTTGTGTATTACAGCTGCTTATTTTTTTGAACAATTGGAGAAAGAAGGGGTTCTTACCCATTACCTGGGTTTAGTAGAAACAGACGAAACAAAAAGACTATCAGAAATTAATCACCCCGTTAATGTGCTAGAAACCAAACTCTTTCGTGTATTAAAGCCCGAATTGGATGAAAAGAAAGGGTATATTTATTCCATCTACCAACAGGAAAAAAGCAATTTTTTAATTCCATTAGAAGTTATTTATCGCAATTCACTTCCACGTGGCTCAAGTGTGTTTAAGCGTTTAGAAAAGGGGCAATTAAAATTAGCAGATTTTGGTTTAAATCAGATACCTTCCTCAGGTGTCCGTTTAGAAAAGCCTTTTTTGGATGTATCAACAAAATTAGAGGCCAGTGATCGTTATCTTGATTGGCAGGAAGCACAAAATATCTCCCAATTATCAGATCAAAAAATTACAGAAATGAAATTTCTCACCCAGAAGATTAATAATATGGTTACCCGGACGGTCCATCAGGTTGGTCTGGAGAATGAAGATGGTAAATTTGAATTTGCCCTTGATCAGGATCAGAATCTCGTTTTAGTGGATGTATTTGGCACACCTGATGAAAGTCGTTTTACCTACCAAGGGATGCCGGTGAGCAAAGAAATTGCCAGACTTTATTATCGTAACACTCAGTGGTATCAGGAAATTTGCCAAGCGAAAGAAAAAAGTGCTTCCCATTGGAAGGATTTAATGCAGATGAATCCTGAGCCACTTCCGCCTCGTTTAAAATTATTAATTTCTAGGGTATATTGTGCTTTTACCAATGAAATTACAGGAAAGGAATGGTTTAAAGAGATACCGAGACTTCACGAAACGCTTGATGAAATTAAAAAATACTTTATAAATTCATGATTCTGCTAAATTACAATTAAATATATTTTATCTAATTTTCAATTTTTCGTAAGCGGGGTGCTCGAATTTTATTCTTTGTTTTGGATAATTATAGGATTATATTGACCTAGAAGAATATAATTGACGGACTATTTCTTCCGGTTTTAATAGAATTTCCTTATCCCGGATGATACATTCTACATAGTATTTTTTCTGTCCACCAATAGTTTTTTTAAAAACACGATTTTCTATTTCTTTTATTTCGTCTTCAGTAAATAAATCCAATCCATATTCTGTATCTTTTAAAATATCTGATAATATTGACATAACAAGCTCCATTTAAATTGTATTTACCTTAGAAAATTTAATTATTTTCTATCATCAAAGACTCTTTAATATTATTAAAGAGTCTTTCTACTTCGTTGAGTTTGTCTTCTAGTTCAGGTATTATATCATGCAAGATCTGGCAATTTTTTTTATTAATTTCAATTGTTTTTCTAATTAATAACTCTTCTTCATTATTGACTGGGCCTTGGTCTAAAAAATAATTTAATTTTTTATTAGAGTCGATAAAAATAATCTGGCTTGTTTTGCAACGATTGCTTAGCTCTTTTAGTCGTTTGGTGATTAGTTCTAATTGTATAATTTTTTTGTTTAAATCTTTTTCTTCTTGCGTTAAATCTTTAAAATCATTTTTAATATTACTAAATATTTTTTTAATAACAGTGCTTTCTTCTTTAGCTTCATTTTCGAGTTCTTTTAACCATTGAACGGCATCTTTCCCTATAAACTCATTTATAAATATATTTTCAATCTCCTCAACGTTTAAATTTTTTAATATTATGTTTCTTTCAAATTGTTCTAACCATTCATACCTCATATTTGAAACAAGTTGGCGAATAAATAAAAAAATAGATGCGAACAATATATTTAAATAAATTGATGATTTAAACAAATCTATGTGATTCAAAATATAATCATTTTGTATTATTTGATAAATAGACAGAACATGAAAGCAAAATAAAATTAGGAATATAATACCATAGATGCTTTTAATAAGGTTTTTATTCTTATTATTGTAATAAAGACCAAGATCAACTTTAGGTATTTTATTATCCTTTGTAAAAATAAGTTTGTTAAAGAATATTCTGCTAAAGATATATAAAAAATCATAAATACCAAAAGCATAATAAGGCACTGGATTTAATCCATAGTGTTTTGAAAAAAAGATGACATAAATATTACAAAAAACTCCGATAATAAAAACCACATCGAATGCTATACTAATTAAGATATTAGACTCATTGGATAATGCCGTAATTATTTTTCTTGCTTTGTTTTTTGGTATTAACAAAAACAAAAAAAACAGAGCTATTACTATAAAGGTGTTAAAAATATTTATAAAAAACAATAGAGTCAAAAACAAACTTTCAGAATCTGTAAATATTATTTGCAAATTATCAAGTATTTGGAATAAAGTAAAGCCAAAAAGGCCAAATAATGCCCACAAAGTAAAGCCTGAAGAGTTCCTTCTGCTTATTTCTCTATCATTTAATCTATCAAGGTAATATAACCAATCCTTTTGACTAAATTTTTCTATTATTACTCTTGCCCCCTGAAATGTGATTATTATTTTCTTTTTTTTAGCATGTTGAAATATTACTCATTTAACATGGAAATATCCAACAATTTCCTTAATCGTCAATCTTTTTTCTTTCAATTTCTTAATTTCCTTAAGCCTTTTTAGTGCTTCACCTTTTTTATATTTCCGTATCAGTCTTTCTCCGTCCTGGCTAAAAGGCAGTATACCAATTTCAGTATAAAATTTTAATGTGCTTTGTCTTACTCCGGAAACTTTGGCCAGCACTCCTATGGATAAGATATTATCATCATTTGATTTTTTTGTGTTCATAAAAACCAACTTTTTTAAGAAAAATAAGGTCCTCTTTTCTACTTCCTGTAATTAGCATTATCGGAAGTAGAAGATGACTTTTATAATATATTTTGTATATAAAATTCTATTTTTCAATCAGATTCTATAGCAGATTTTCTTGCTTCTTCTAACTCTTTTTCTATAGACCCGCCTGACAATTTGTCCATGAATTCCAAACTTTCCTGTAATTGTATGGTTCACTTGATACAGAAAATGATTCCAATTCAAATAAAAACAATAGTAATATTAAAATAAAAGTAGATAATAGTAGCCTTTTTTGGAAGAATGGCTTCATTTTTTACCCCCTTACTTTGCTATAGACAGGTGATTATCTTGTAAATACTATTGTGTTACACATATGTTTATCATTTGTTTGACACATTTAAATAATCGTCCTATAATATATTTATAAAGTGTACTAAAGTTCCCCTTAGTTGGGAGCGAAATAGGCTCTGCTACGGCAGGGCCTTCTTATTTTATTTAGCTATTTTATTTTTAAGGTTTCTAAGATAGACAACTTGATGGGCTGCTTTTAGCAATTCATCTGATACCCGGTCTCTTCCGGCCATAATTAAAACTATTTTATGTTTTCCTTTCAGATACTTCACCAGTTTGATAAAATCACCGTCTCCGCTACCAACAATACATTGATCATATTTGTTTAAAGTAACAATAGCATCGATGGTCAATTCCACATCAAAATTACATTTATGCTTATAAGTTTTAATATTGCTATCATAAAGCCTTTGAACCGGTTTTGTTCTAACAATATATCCTTTGCTTTTAAGATATTTAAAAAATGTTTCCTTGCCTTTTTTCTGGTTAATAAAATCATTTAAATTGCAATTAGAATGGGTATCAAAAAAAGCAGATTTAGTAATAAGACCTTCATAAAAATATAATTCCTGGAGATCATATTTTTCTTCAAAATAGCTTTTAAACTTTTCCCAATCAATTTCCCATTTATATTTGGACAAATAATAATGAAAATTACGGTAATCAATGAATATACTGGTTCTTAATTTATTTTGATTCATAATGGGTACTAAAATTTCACTCCTGCAAATGTCTTATAATAATTCGGTAAATCTTCTTCCATTTTGATGTTGTCATTGTAAATCTGCAGCATTTCCAAACTTCTATGTCTGGTATATTGGGCAACCCTCAAGAGATCACCTTTGTAATTTTTAATTAAGGTTGTGGTAAAGTAATGCCGGAAACCGTGCACACATTTATCAATTTCCAGATCATTCAATACTTTCTTGATAATCAATCTTAATCCCCTGGTGGTAATTCTCTTATTCTTGTTATTATTGCTCTTACAAACAAAAAGAGCGCCGTCTTTAAGATTATTCTTTTTAAGATAGTATTTTATATGTTTAACTGTTTCCGGGTACAAATAGATGATTTCTTTATCATCCCTGCCTTTTCCCTCAACAAGGGCTGTCTTTCTAATCAGATCAATATCTTTGACATTTAAGCGGGTGATTTCCACCTGCCTTAAACCTTGCAAAACCAGGAGACTGATAACCGCTTTAATGCGGGTATGCTGGGAGCTGTTGGGAAGTTTTTTTAAGGCATAAGCAAGCTTATCAATTTCCTCATCATTCAAGCCTTCTTTTTTATGTTTTTTGGATTGGCTGAATGATTTAATATTCTGGGTAATATCAGCCGGTAGAATACCTCTCCGGTTTAATTCTTTCAGAAAAACTTTTGCGGTAACTAAATACTTATTTTTCGTGGAGACTGTATAGTCGGTCCGGGCTTTAAGATAGTTTTTATATTCCAGGAAGCTGTCCCGGTCCATGCCTTTATCGGTAATAAAATCAAGAAAATGCATAATCCTGGCCTGGTAATCTTTTTTTGTTTCATCATTAATATCTAAAAAGTAAAATACTTTTTTTGCTTTCTCATGATCAAAACGGGGAGAAGGTTCCGGGGAAGGATTTTCTTTAGAGGCAACTAATCGATTACTCATAGCTATACCCTCGTTAATATTACTTATTACTTACTACTTACTGTATAGATATAAGAGGGCAATGTCAAATTTTTTTTAAAAGAGATGAAAGTGATCTTATATTTTTTTCTGGATAAAATGAATGTTAATGCCTTAGTAGCGATAAAGTTTTTCAAATACGGTGATATTTTAAGCCTTTAAAAGATAAGGGTTTGACATTCATTTTTCGATTACTTATTATTGAAATTAAGAAAATATAATAAAATAGGAAAATGTATTCTATGGCAGATGGTATTACTAATCAATACATAGAAAACGCAATCAGAGACCTCGATAATTTTTTTGGTATAAAAGAGCCTTTTTCTGAAGAAAATCTTTACCCATTAATAGAAAGCAAGCGCATAAAAGACGTTCTAAGATTAATTTCCCGCCAATTAGGATTACCAATCGATATTAATATTATAAATGTCCCTAAAAATTACAAAGAACAAAATCAAAATAACCGATTTCATAGCACATATGTAGTAAAAACAAATAGACATGGATCAGGGAATGAAGGAATCACGGCACAAGCAATTATACCAGGAGATTTACCTACATACGGAACATCAGCTTTAAATAATTATCCAATTAATATAAAAATAAGTGAGAACTGTGATAAATATCCCACAACTTTTACCATGATTATTGCCCACGAGCTTACACATGTATTACTATATTCCTTAAATCACCCGCAAAAAGACAATGAAATATATACTGATCTTAATGCTATGATGCAAGGATTTCATAATATATTTAGAGATGGACGTAAAATCACTGATGTTGAAAGAATAACAAGTTTTGCCGGGACAACTACCGAAACCACAACAACTACTTTTGGATATCTTTCTGACGAACAATTCATATTTGCTTTTACTAAAATAGAGAAATCGCTGGAAGAAAAAAGAGAAAAAAAGAGGCTGTTGAAAGAAGATATTAATAAAACATCCAGCCTGTTAAAAGAATATGAAAATGCTTTATCCTCTTTTAACAATTATCTAAACTATCTTACTAAAAACACACATATTAAGATCTCCGGTGAAGACGGTAAAAAAATGGTTATGTTTTTCCAACCAGATTATATTGAAAAATTATATTTCCCCATAAAAGATTGTTCTGAAAAACAAAAAAATGCTGAAAAATACTTAGAAAGGATTACTCATTACACAACAAAAACACTAAAGCAAATTACAAAATATATGGAAGAATTTGAATATTACAGATGTACGTTGAAACAAAAAACCTTTTCCATAAATACTGATAATAAGACCATGAAAAAATATACAACCAGGTTATATAGAATAAAGAACTTTTTTATTAAATAAAACTTTTCCACACAATTCACTTATATTGTGGATAAATATAGAGATAATAAGCTTAATAATGCTTTAAAGAGGGATTATTACTAATATATGCCTGAATATGGGGATTTTATGAAGAATGAAAAAAATAATGCTTAAATATAGCCTTTTTAAGGGCTTTTTTTATGCAAAGATGAACTATAACATTCGTAAAGAAAATATTCTTCATATCGGCAAAATTTGAAGACCAGCCTTAAACAGCCTGTAACCCTTATATATCAAGGCTTTCGGCTGTTACTGGCAATATAAATGCGCAGATCGCTGATGGAATGGTTGATTTCTTTGATCTCTGAGGTCACATTCCGGGAAAATTCCTTCTGATTTTTGACCAGTTCATTAATGAAATACTCCAGCTTGATGACCAGGTAGACGGATAATACCAGAGGAAACCCATTATTTGCTATCAATTTTAGTATATATTCAATATCCATTTCCTACCCTTTCCACCTGGTGTAATGGCTGCGGATATCCAGATGACAGAAAGTAGCATATAATCCCAGCCCTAAAAATCCGACATCAAAGGCATGTTTGATCAGAACCTTTGGTTCCACCCCCGGAACCCTGACATCGGCTGCCATACCCAGAAGATGATAACTCCGGGGAACGCCTCCCACTTTGCGGTTATATTCCTCACAGCGGTACCCGGAGTTCACAAGAACCGGCTTGTCCCCTATCCTCCTGCGTAAGGATTCCAGAAGATCCAGCAGGCGGAAATCCACCATTACCCGCCTGCAGCAGGGACACTGAAATTCCGACAATAGGAAATTTTTCGATATTCTGATCTGATTTTTAGGGCTCTTCAACATCATTAAAACCCCAGTACAATACGCAGGCACAAGACCAGGATATCATCCACCGGATTGGAAGTCTGCTTGGCTTTCTCTTCCAGATCGGCCAGAAAGGCCTTGATCTGATTACGGATCTCCGGGGATGATCCGCTTAATACTTTTACCACCATTTTATAAACGATAGTTAACATCATTTTTACACCTCTTTTCGGTTAACCCTGCAGCCTGTCTTCAGGAAGGGGGAAGAATAACAAAATGCCCTCCGGGAAGAGGGCCGCAGGGAATAGTTAAATTAAGACAAATTATTTAATTAATCGACATCCATGACATCGGTGCTCTGGTATTCCACAATACGGGCATTGACTTTACTGACCAGGTCGTTTCCCTTGTTTTGGAAGATATTTTTGGTAATTATGGTATCCATCACCGCTTCAATCGCGGCATCCTGGGCAGCCAGGTCCGCATAATCCCCGTCATCCAGATTCTTGGGATTATTCAGGATAAGGTTCTTCTTGTTTCCCGCCGAATCGGCAAACTGCATGTAAAGTTTCTTGTAACTGGTAACATCGCCTACTTCTGTAGCCATCTTTTTTCACCACCTTTCCTTTAAAAATTGGTTACACTTTAACTGGTTAACTGCATGTTTTTGGTCAGCTCAATACTGTCAAGACTGTCATTTTGCAAACTGACCAACTCGTTGGCCACATCAAAGATATCCTGTTCGACTGCTGAGTCTTTTACATTACTGAAATAGGTTCTTTTGATGATGGGGCTGCCGTCTCCCGGATCTGTTCCGGTAACAAGGTTGAGCTGGAGTCTGCTGTCATAAGGAACAACAACAACTGGCATAAATAGACCTCCTTTCATAATAATATACTATCATCAGTATAACATAACAATGTTATATAGTAAAGAAAACCATATTAGAATGGTATAGCAATATACAATACATTATAAAGGTATATAAGCAATCTTATATAATACAAGATAATATAACATAATAATATATAACATCATATAACAATAACATATTATATTTAATACCATTAAACATTAATATATAATAATAAACCTTAATTGAACACAGGGGCAAGACAGCGCTAACGCGCTGGGGCATAGCTCCCGCAGGCCATATTTTGCTGGAATGGCTCTATTACATAATGCGGATACTATCGGACCTTCCCCGAAGGTCAGCGATAATACTACATTATGTAATACGGGAGCTATGCCTGCGGATAGACAGGATACAAGCAGTAGATATTTATTTAATAGCCATTTTATCTAAGGTATAAATATGATTAATATCCGCTTCTTGCCCCTGTAGTATAAGTGACAGCAGAATAAAGATGGCGATCGTGCGGTTATAGGGTATTCATTCCCAGCGGGGAACAAACCCCGCAGCGAATTCATAGCGAACGTTTGTTTCGGTCATGCGGTCGTGCACTTCTTTATTCTTACCCTTGCAGTTATAATTGCATGAAATATCATTACAAGGTCA
>Ga0209944_1000522_pt1 | contig 16950 bp, 20 predicted proteins | sample SalPonR1_C_D2_MG_FD_185701 | JGI IMG/M metagenome (GOLD analysis project Ga0209944, IMG submission 185701) | Salt pond soil microbial communities from South San Francisco under conditions of wetland restoration - Salt Pond MetaG R1_C_D2_MG... ...
CCGATAACGGTATCGATCTTTCCCGGCAGCCACGGCAGGCGTGCCTGGCGCGGCGTCAAAGACGGCAGGCTCCTTTCCTGAAAATCGGCGATCAGTTGGTCCAGAATGGTCTGCATAATTAAAATTTATCTTTGTTGTGAAGATAAATCAATGAATTCTTGTCTTTAATAAAGAGATAAGTGGTTATTGGTTAATTGTTAATGGTTAATCGTTATTCGTATAACCAATAACCAATAACCAATAACAATTAACAAATAACGGATAACGAATAACGAATAACTGTACCCAAGAACGGATGATAATCCCCACAAGCTCCCTGTAATTCCATGGACAGTATCCCGTTTTCATTTGAATTGTTTTTTTGAGGTTATGGGCAGCAGGCGGTAAAGGGCGCCGGTGCATAATTGTTTTCTTATGGAAATGGCAGCGGCAAAAGGGTTTTGGTGGATGCGGTTCGGTTAATGGGTGGTGGTGGATGCGCTGGCGCTTATCCACCCTACGGGTTACTACGGGTTACAGTTTTGTAGGGCGGATAAGCGATAGCGCATCCGCCGATTGACTAAGATCGGGACGATTTCCGATTTTTAAGTATTTCTTTAAGCCGGGCGATTAGAGGTGGCAAGTCTTTTTGAATGGTATGCCAGATAATTTTTTCATTAATACCAAAATATTCATGAATCATTAAATTCCTCATATCGCGAATGTCCTGCCATGGTATTTTGGAGTAATCAGCAACAATTTCTGCGGGTACATGCGAAGCGGCTTCGCCAATAATTTCAAAATTCCTGACAACAGCATCTAATGTTTTTCGATCTGACTGGAACTGCTCAAAATCCAAGCCTGAAGTATAGGCCATTATACGTTCAATGGAGGCGATCATGTCCTTTATTCTCAAATCCCATTTTCTATGCGGCAAGAACAGCCTCCCTTAGAATATCCTCCCTGAGTTCTTCGTGCAGTGAATCGGGAGTTGCCAAATCAACCCGGCAATTCAAAAGGTTACTCAACTCTCTTTGCAATCTTGCAAACTGGAAAAGGCCCACCTGTGCAGCGGGTTCAAATTCTACAAGAATATCCACATCACTGTTTTCCACTTCTTCCTCCCGGCCGACCGAACCAAATAGGTAGAAGTTTTTGACTGCAAACCGATTTTTAATATCCATGCTGCTGGCCAGCAGTGTCAAAACCTGTTCTCGCTTCATTTGATTTTCCTGCTTGATATTAGACCGTTACGGTGTATTAAGCCAATTTTCTGTTTTGAGGTTTTTAATTTCATGGTTTAAATCCCCGATAATGATTATTCCTTACCGGTGTCGATTTCTGTGAATTGATAAACATATTTTATTACAGTCTCAAGAAATATCAAGCCCCTATCATCTTCAAAATAAATCCTGCCGACCTCGAAAAATTCCTTAAGGGATTTTTCGAGCGCTTCGGGATTGGAGATATATTTGAGAACCAAAAGGGCCCTCTTGACTGAGGCCAGATCAAAGAGCCTGTGCTTGATGACCTCAATGGAATATTTGGAAAAATCAATAAGCTGATATTTGAAAGCCGGTGTGCGTAATTCAAGGGACAATAGGCCGTTTTCATTTGAATTGTTTTTTCGAGGTTATGTGCAGCAGGCGGATAAGGGCGCCGGTAATAGGTTAAACAACTGAATGGGAAATAATGACAAGACTTTGTCTGTGTTGGCCAATCTTAAATTCTCCAACTTTGCCTGCGCTGCCAGCATCCGGTCAAATGGGTCGCGGTGCCCGATTTCTCAATTTCCCGCCAACCGTGCATGTTCAGCGGTGATTGGCAAAGGTTGAAAACCGGCCTTTATTATCCATTCCGAAACGTTTGTCGCCACGGAAGAAGCTTCCGGCAATTTTCCGATACGGAATTTGGCTGAAATTTCCCAGGCTGAAGCTGAGCTGACATAGATGGTATTTTCTATATCTTTAATCTCAGTTCTATTGGTGGATGCGCTGTCGCTTATCCACCCTACAGTGTGGGGCATATGCCTTTTGTAGCCTTTTGTAGGGCGGATAAGCGTTAGCGCATCCGCCGAAAAACTGATCGATTGCCTCTATCAGGCGGTGCCGGCTATCTGTTTCGCGTAAGGAGCACAACCGGCTCTTGCGTTTCAGTCCTATGTTTCAAAATCCTCTTTATTCAAACCGGATTGCCTTAATATGGATGCAAATGTTCCTTTTGGAATTTCTTTTTTCGGGTCAGGAACAATAACAATACGCCCGTCCTTCTTAAACTTTTTATGGCTTCCCCTCTGAGAAACATGAACAAACCCGTGTTTCTACAAAACCCGGATAATTTCGTTGGAGGAAAGCAACTCAGGCATGGATGATATCTTCCCCGAGAAGCGTTTCTCCTATCACCTGATATTCAGCGTTATCGCTTTCATTTTCGAAATATAAAGAAACCGCTTCCTTCAAGGCTGAAATGGCCTCGTCTATTGATTCTCCAAAACTGGAAACATCCACATTAAGGCATTGAGAAACATAATACTTATTTTCTTTGTACACGACGTATTTTATATTTTTCATTGTTGGCCCTCCGATTGTATTTGCCGCCCTTTTATAGGTATATACTCGATCCGGGCGTTGTCGCTGATGGAGGTTTGGGGGTTAATGGTTATTAGTTACACGAATAACAAATAACAATTAACCGTGTTCAAGAAAGGATGATAATCCCACACAAGTCCCCTATAAATTCACGAATGATTCAAGAGACGGTATCCCGTTTTTATTTCATTTGTTTTTTGTGGAAGCGTTTGGGTTATTCTTCCCTAATCAAAGGAATGCTTTTAACTCGGATGGATTTTTCAGTTACAGTTACCAACGCCCCTGCCTCTAACTGTGACTGAACTGTCGCCCAGATACTTTTGATTAAATCTGACAATTGCACGGCCTTCAGGCCTTCCTGCCGGATACGGATAACAGACGGAGACGATGCGTTCTCCACTGCAAGAATAACATGGAAATCGGCATCTAATGTAATAATGATTCGATCTTCCCTTTGCGCAAAATCAATAATTTCTCTGTCACTTGCCTGGGCAAGCCCAATATCACCGGTATGCACAACATCCCATTGTTCACGGCATAGAATTTTCGCAGTGCCTCGCGGCAGCCCCTGATCCAGTAATATACGGATCAAGCCGCCTCCAGAGAGAATATTTGGCTATCGAGATTTTTGGCGGCAAACTCTAATGCCTGGCGTATATCTTCTCTCTCCAGTTCGGGATATTCGGTTTTCAATTCTTCCCAGTCCGGGTACAACGCAACAGTTTCCAGCACTCTTTGGACGGTCAGGCGAAGGTTGCGGATACACGGACGACCGTTCATTACTTCAGGGTCTAAAGTAATTCTATCAAATTTTGTTCCCATATTATCCTCCGGATAATTCCAGATTTTCGAAATGCTTATAAAATAAATCTTATATGAGAATAAAAGCACTGTCAAAATTATAATAATTGGTGAATGCGCTTTAATTCACAAGGGAAAAGTATCCCATTTTCATTTCAATAGCTCAATTGGTGGATGCGCTGTCGCTTATCCACCCTACGGAGCTGGTTTTGGGGTGTTTTGGGGTCGGACCGGCGTAACCGGCTTGAATTGCAGGCAATGTGTTAAAAAATGGGCTGTTTTTTTTGTTTAAACCGAGCATTTAGACCATAAAACAGGGGTTTTGGTTTTAGGCATGCGGTTTTTAAAAAGAGTGCCAGTTTTGAATTTGTAAATCGGAAAATAACTGAAAATCCGAAGTGTTCCTTGTGACCAGAATTAAATCATTAATGAAAGCGATGGCTGCGATTTGCCCATCAACAAACGGCGGCGTCCGACCTGTGGATTGCAGGCGGGCACGTTCACGAGCATGCCATTCTGCTGCATCTTCATTGTATGGATACAATGGTAGATTCGCAGTCACAACTTCGTTAATATATGTTTTAATCGTTTCTTTTTTGCGAGATGAGGGCAGCTGATAACAGCCGAAATAGAGTTCATGCAGAATTACTGTTGCGGTGACGATATGATCTTGGTGTTCCTTCAACCGTTCCATTACCATACAATCCGGCTGGATTTTCAATGGTTCCGATAGTACATTGGTATCAAGCAGATAGTTCATTTTTCAAATCTAACGGGTCTGCCGGGAGATTTTGATCTATTCTCAAAAACATTATCATCAGAAGAGAGCAATGTGTCTGTATCAGCTGCTTCCCTGAAAGAATTCAGTTCCGCCCAAAAATTTTTCGGACGTTGGATAAGTCTTTTGTATTGTGACATTGATATTAAAACCGCTACCGGCTTGCCGTGCCTGGTAAGTTGAACTTCAGGACCATGTTCTATGGCATGCACAAGAGCCGGCAATCTGTTTTTTGCATCACTTATGGTAAATTGTTTTGCCATAACTTCACCTCGGTTTCTTCAGGCTTCATGGTGAAAACCGATATTTTTTTATATATAAAATAGCTATTTTTATAGCCATAATCAAGTATTAATTGTCATGTGGGGTCAGTTTCCCGAAGTTTCCAGAACCCTTTCCCGGAGCTTTGAAGGGCATTTTCGGCTGCGGGGTCGGGGTGGACGTTTTGCTGCCGGTTTTTCCGGCCGGGGCGTACGTGTCCAAGCCGGGATTGTAAAAGCCTTTCTGGTTATTTGAGAATTCAAGGGCCTGGTAGCATTTTACCACATTGGTGTTGTGGCGGCTGAACCGTTTGTCCGTGCCGTGGCTGCAGATGATGATGCTTCGGGGTTCAGGATTCATGCGCTTGTGCCGGGTTTTCGCAGTAATACGCCGCAATCGTTTCCAGGCGTTCGATCAGATACAACGGAAGGGAGACAAGCGGGTATTGAACCTGCTTGCGGGTTTTGCCCGTGTTGATTCTGGTATCGATCCGGGTCAGGGACGGTAAAGACGCATCGAATCGAACAGCCAGGGGGCATCTTTGCTTCATATAAACTGGTGCAGCGACTGAGTGTTCCTGCCGCGCCTGCCTTTACTTCTATGGGGACCATATGACCGCCGGTCTGGACAACAAAGTCAAGCTCGGCGTTGGAAGACCGGCCTTGCCGGAGCCAATAGGTTAATTCCCGGTTCGGTGCATTCGAAAGAAGGCTTTGCAAGCTTATCCACCCTACGGTGTGGGCAAAAGGTTTTTGTAGGGCGGATAAGCGTTAGCGCATCCGCCGACCGTCGGCAAGACGCACTCCGTCCCCCTCAGGGGCAGCGGCGCTCCTTACATAATTTACTGTTTTTTTAATTTTTATTTATAACGGCTGCCCGGCGAAGCCAAACCGCTTTCACCGGACGGGCTCGACCATGTCCGCGTCAATCGTTACGGCCATGGACTGATTGATGGCTTCAACCGAAATAACTAGCCGGTAATTTTTAGCTTTCCGCTCCACAATGCCCTCTATGTCCTTAAGGAGCCCTTTTTTTACCCGTACACGCTCGCCCTCTGCGATATAATGATAGGGGTACACCGGCAGCTCATTGGCCAGAACTCTGCGAATGCTCTGAAGTTCATTGCTGAGTCGGTCCTGATCCCGCACATCAATTACCCGGGCGATCTGGTTGGAGCGCATTGCATAATGCCGGTCAACATCGTCGCCCCGGAAAAACAGATACCCGTTAGACAAGGGCAGCAGGCTGTAGCGCACCCTTTTGGTGCTGGCCTGACGTCGCTGGTACATGGGAAGATAGTAGCCGATATCAGCATCCGCCAGATAACCCGCCAAAGTTTTTTCCCGCCGGCTCTTGACATGGGCCACCAGCCATGGTTTATGTTGCACTGGTGAATCAAACAGGTCTTCCGGGTATAATGCCGCTGGATTATTAGTAATGGCTGTTGTCATGGTGAAAGACCTTGGTGCTTTTAATATCATTAGATTGCATAAAATTGTATAAAGTTAATTTTAGTTGAATTAAAAACTATTGGGTTGACTTTGTTTTGTCAAGGGGATTTTTCCCCTTTATTTTTTTAAGGCAGGCGCGGCGGCCTGCTCTGCAGGCTGATATCAGGAATCGGTCATTTGGTGGATGCGCTGGCGCTTATCCACCCTACATCTACATCCACCCTACGGTTTGGGGCAAAAGCCTTTTTTAGCAGTGTCGGCCACCGTGCCGACCCTGCCTGCATGCGAATAACGATTTTGTTTAATCAATCCCAGGGTTTATCCAGCACTTCCCTGACTTTGGCGGACAGGGTTTTAATGGAAAACGGCTTCTGGATGAAGTTGACCCCTTCATCGATCACGCCGTGATTCGCGATCACATTTTCCGAATACCCGGACATGTAGAGCACCCGGACATTTGGGTATATGCCGGAGACCTTTTCATACAGTTCTTTGCCATCCATTTCCGGCATCACCACATCGGTGAGCAGCAAATCCAGGGCCCCCTCGTGTGTCTTCAGCATCGATAAGGCCTGCCCGCCGTTTTCTGCTGCAAGTACGGTATAGCCCCGTTTTTCAAGGGTAGCCCGCGCCAAATTTTTGACCTGCGGGTGATCCTCCACCAACAAAATGGTTTCAGAACCCTGCGGATTCGATACGGGTGCAGTGCTTTCCGCCGTTTCCGCCCGGGTATGTTCGGCGGGGTTTTCGGATGCAGGCAGATAAATCTTAAAGACCGATCCGAGGCCGGGCTCGCTGTAGACCCAGATGTTTCCCCCGTGCTGCTTGACAATGCCGTAAACCGTGGCCAGGCCCAGGCCGGTGCCTTTATCGACTTCTTTTGTGGTAAAAAAAGGCTCAAACAGATTTTCACGGGTTTCTGCATCCATGCCGCATCCGGTATCAGATACCGCGATCATCACATACGGCCCGGGCGTTACCCCCTGATGGGTGGATGCATAACTTTCATCCAGTTCCACCCGGTTTGTCTCGATTGTCAGCTGCCCGCCATCCGGCATGGCATCCTGGGCATTGATTGCCAGATTGATAATCACCTGCTCCAGTTGAGTGCGATCGCCTTCGACTGAGGGAAGGTTTGGCGCCAGTTCCAGGTATATGGCAATATTTTCCCGAAGGGTGCGCTCAAGAAATTGTCTGAAACCCGTTAAAAAATCATTTAAATTGATGCTTTGAAATTCAAGCAGCTGCTTGCGGCTGAATGCCAGAAGCTGCCTGACCAGATTTCGCGCCCGGTATGCCGCGTTTTCGATCTCCTTAAGAGGTCGTTTCTGCGGACTTTCAGGGCTGGTTTCGTCAAGCAGCATTTCACTGTAGCCCAAAACCGGTGTCAACAGATTGTTTAAATCATGGGCCACTCCGCCCGCCAGGCGGCCGACGGATTCAAGCTTCTGGGTCTGGTTGATCTGGGTTTCCAGCCGGGCCTTCTCCGCTTCGGCCTGTTTGCGCTCGGTAATATCGCGCACCACGTTCAAAATGCATTCATTCCCTTCAAATTCAATTTTGCGGCTGCTGATTTCAACCGGGTAAACCGTGCCGTTGCTTCGCTGATGCACCGCCTCAAATACCGCCTGGCCGTTTTGCTTAATCTTTTCAATCATTTTTGGGGGCAAATCGACATAATCGGGCGCTGCAATGTCTCTTGGCCCCATTTGCAGGAGTTTTTCACGGTCGTATCCCAGCCTGCGGCATGCAACCGTATTGACTTCCAGGAACCGTCTGCCCATATTATGGATGAATATGGCATCACTGGCGTTGTCGAAAATATCCCTGAATTTTTGTTCACTTCTGCGTAAAGCGGCCTCTGCCTGTTTGCGCGGGGTGATGTTCATGGCTTCAACGACCACCGCTTCTATCTGACCCGTTTCATCCCAAATCGCCGGATGGACAGTGTATTCATTCCAGGTCCCGTCGCGCTCATCCTCCCCGTTAATCGGTACACCTGTTTCAAAAACCTGCTTAACCTGACTTTTTCTGTGCACGCGCACTGTTTCCGGCAAAATATCCCAAATGCATTTTCCCATCATCTGACTGGGGTTCATTTGGAAACGGGCCGCATGTTCATGGTTGCAATCAAGTACACGCCCCTGCCGATCTATCAAAACAATGGCCATGGGCGAGGCATCGACGATTGCCCGCAGCTTGGCTTCGCTTTCCCGAAGGGCATTTTCCGAATGTTTGCGCACTGTTAAATCCCTGACATTTTCCAGCACATACGCCACATCGCCGGCTTCGTTGAGGATGGGAATCACGCTGATTTCTTTATAGCTGCCGTCTATGGGATTTTGATCCTCATAGCACCGGACCTGTCCGTCAGCAAAGGTCTTCAGCGGCGGACAGTAGCTGCACGGCGCGTCAAAATTTTTCATGGCCTTGTAGCAGAAAGGCCGTTTCTGACGTTCCGAGTCCGGCACCCATTCATGGTCCTTCCAATTGCAGAGCACAATGCGATGGTTTTCATCGATTACCATGAGCAGGCTATCCACCGATTCCAATGTGCTGTTTAAAAGTCTTTCATATTCGTCCTGTTTGGCCTCTGCCTGTTTCTGCTCGGTAATATCGGTATGCACGACCAGGGCATGCCGCCCCTGATTTTCCGCAATCGGCAGGACCTGGCCGATAAACCATCTCGCCTTTTCGGGTGAATGACATGGGTAAACCATGGAGAAAGAGGGCTTTTCGCCGGTGAGAACCTGCTCAATTCCATTGGCAAAGCGATCCGCATCAAAGGCATCACTACCGGCGCTTTGCCTGCATGCACTGAAATAATTTGTACCTTCTGATACGGCTGCGGCAGTCACGCCATTCTGCTCGGCAAATTCACGCCAGGTTTGGTTGACAAAAACGATATCGCCGGTTTCATTGATGATGGCGATATTGGCTGATAAGGAATCGAGTGCTGAGCTAAGAAACGCCTCCCCTGCCTGATATTGCGCTTCTTTCTGTCTGAGGGATTCGTTTTCTGCCGCCAGCGCCTGGATTCGCTGTTCTAATTCTTCATATGTCGGTTTTGATGCCATTGGGTCCCCGATGCAATGAAATGCCTCTGATATTTATTTTTAAGGCAGGCACGGCGGCCTGCCCTACGGAACTTAAAAATAGATCGATTGGGCGCGGAAATAATCCGTTAACATGTTTTGTTCGTGGTGGATGCGCTGACGCTTATCCACCCTACGGTTTGGGACAAAAGCTTTTTGTAGGGTCGGCCACCGTGCCGACCTGCCTACGAACAGCCCCATGGTTACGGATTTTACCGCCGGAACGAATTTTGCGCAGAAATTTGTTTTTATAGTTGACCAATCGGACAAATTTAATCATTCTGGCACTTATGTATTTGTATCAAAAATTCCTTGTACTTAGCATTCATGCGAACCAACGCCCAAAACCCACGGAACCGGAAAGCTGAACTGCATGGCATCCTTAAAACAAGTGGCCCGGGTTTTTCAAGCTTTTCTTGAAAAGCTGGACAGATGGACCCGGCCAAAAGACCATACCCCGCAGGACGGCCTTATCTATTGGCAGGAACGGATGATTTTCAGCATCCTGCTGACAGGCGTCATTCTCGGTTTAGCGGCCTATATCCCGAGCGTGCAGCTTTTGATTAAAGAGGGAAAATGGCTGGTGGTAGCCCTTGATACCGCGATTTACGCATTCTGGTTGTATATTTTTTGGGGCCGTCAGCTTCCATTGAAGTTTAGGGCCTATAGTATTATCGGGGCTATCTATATTCTGGGCATGGTTATCATCATGCTTATCGGGCCCGCTGCCTCGGGGCCGTCTTGGTTGTTCGCCTTTCCGATAATAGCGGGCGTTATATTGGGGGTTCGTGCCGCATTTACCGCGCTGGGAGTGAATGCCCTGTCACTCATCTTTATCGGCGTGATGATCAAACTGGACGCTGCTCCGTGGTTACAGCCGGCTGCGCTTTCCCTGGCACCATGGGTGGTTACCTCCCTAAATTTCATCATGTTAAACGCATTGGCCGCTGTGCCCCTTTCCATGGCGCTTAAGGGCCTTGAATCTTCACTAACCCATGAAAAAGCCATGCGCCAATCCGTTCAGCAGCAGATGGATGAACGAATGCAGGCGGAAGAAAGGCTGCAATCGCTCTCAACCATGGTCGAGCAGTCAATCGACGCCATTATACATACAGATACGGATTTTAAAATAACCTACATGAACCGGGCCGCGGAAGAGTTGTTCGGCTACCCGCTGGCAGAGCTTCAGGGCCAGACTCCCGGTGTTCTGAATGCCGAACCCGATGCCGAAACGATTCAGCAGGACATCTATGCGGCCCTTTCTGCCGGAAAAACGTATTTCGTGGAATTATTAAACAAGCGCAGAAACGGCGAAACCTTTATCTGCGAAATGAAGGCCTCGCCCTTAAAAAGTTCACAAGGCGAAATCACGGGATATATGGCCTCCCAGCGGGATATCACCCAGCAGCGAAAAACGGAGCAGGCGCTTAAGCAGAGCGAAGCCAAATACCGGCACCTTTTTGAAAACGCGCCGGTGGGTATTTTCCGCACCACCGCATCGGGCAATGTCCTGGATGTAAATCCCGAAATGGCCAGAATCGTAGGTTTTGACAACAAGGAAGAAGCCGCGGCCTACTATACCAATATGGCCGTCCAACTCTATGTCGACCCTGCCCGCCGCGCGGAATTTGTCCGGCAAATGCGGCAATCCGGCTATGTGGACAATTTCGAATACCAGGCTTATTGCCGGGACGGTAAAAAGATCTGGATTGCCATGAACGCCCGAATCAGCGAATATTCGTCAGCCAATAAATTCATCATTGAAGGCTTTGCCTTGGATATCACCCGCCGCAAACAATATGAGCAGGAGCTTTTGGAATATCAGATGGCCGTGGAAAATTCGGGCGAGCTGATGGCGGTGGTCGACAATAATGATATTTATCGAATGGTGAATACAGCCTATGCAAACATGCTTGGGCTGCCGAAAGAACAAATTATCGGTCAGCCATTGGAAGCCATTTTGGGCTCGGAAATGACTCATAACACCATCAAACCGTATCTTGAACAATGCCTTGCCGGAGAAACCGTAAATTATGAGAGCCGCCGGTATTATCCGAATATTGGAGGGCTCTATATGGCGATCAGTTATTATCCCTTACGCGACAGCAACCAAATAAAAGGCGTTGTCGCCATACTCAGGGATATTACTGAATATAAAGAAGCAGAAGCCGAGTTAATCGAATCCAGAGAAAAGCTGCGACGCCTCTCCGGCCATCTGGAGGAAGTCAGAGAAAAAGAAAGGATCGAGATCGCCCGGATTCTTCATGATGAGCTCGGCCAGGCCCTGACCGGTCTTCGTATCGACATCCTGCAGCTTGAGAAAAAATTAAAGTTTGCCAATTCGGAGCTTGCTGAAAGCATTAGCCCCATGCTTGACCTGCTTGACTATATAAACGATAAAGCCAAAGAAATTGTGTCTGACTTAAGGCCGGGTATGCTGGATGATCTCGGGTTGATTCCGGCGCTTGAATGGCATATCGACAATTTTATGCAGCGAACCGGCATTCAGTCTAATTTCAGCACCAATACCCCCGAACAGGACCTTGCTGATGAAACCGCCACCGGTATTTACCGGATCTGCCAGGAGGCGCTTTCCAATGTCTATCGTCATGCCGCCGCAAATCTGGTGGAAGTCGAGCTGACTGCCGGCAGTGATCAGCTCGCCCTGGAAATTCGGGATGACGGCATTGGCATTGACCCCCGGGCTATTGACAGCCCCGACTCCTTCGGACTCATGGGTATGCGGGAGCGGGCACGGGCACTGGGCGGCATATTAGCTGTAGATAGAGACCAGTCCGCGGGCACATCTGTTAAGCTGCAAGTACCTGTTGAGAGCCAATCCCGACCGCGCATCTGAAGATCAGTTTTTTCAAATGATAAATATATTAATTGCCGACGATCATTTTATTGTCCGGGAAGGGTTGAAAAAAATCATCCATGAAGCCGCTGATATGGCTGTAACGGGTGAGGCTGAAGACGGCCATGCAGCAATGGCCCAAATTGCGAACAAGCCCTATGATGCCGTCATCCTGGACATTTCCATGCCCGGTCCCCGGGGCCTTGATCTGTTGAAAGAAATAAAGGCCCAGCACCCAAAGCTTCCGGTCCTGATGCTGACGGTTTTTTCCGAAAAGCAGTATGCCATACGGGCCTTACAGGCCGGAGCCAGCGGCTATCTGACCAAAGACAAACTCTCTGAGGAAATTATCTCAGCCATCCGAAAAGTGGTGGCCGGTGGTAAATATATCAGTGCCGAACTGGCCGAGCATATGGCTGCCAATCTGAACCAGGATCATAATCAACCCTTGCACAATAAACTTTCGGACAGGGAATATACGGTATTCGATATGGTTGTCAGGGGAAGCACCCACAGCGAGATTGCCGAGGCGCTCTACATCAGCCCGAAAACGGTCAGCACCTACCGATCAAGAATACTTGAAAAAATGAAAATGGAAACGACTACGGACCTTATCCGATATGCTATAAATCAGGGGTTGGTGGATACTTCCGACTAAAGGAGGGAACCCGCCCTTGGCTTTTGGTTGCATAAAAAATACCCTTCCGCTCTGTAGGACATTTCAGACAAAAAAAACATCCATATCTTACAAAATAATCATCTACTGCTGATATGACGTGGTCCAGTGCCATGTTAAATTAAAATGGGTTCCGGTGGGCAGGTTCGGCATAGTTGCCGATCAGTGGCGCCGGTCGGCACGGTGGCCGACCCTACGATGGGTGTTTCCGGTTATTAAATTGGACGGCTAAAGCAGGCGCCATTTAACACGCAATGTGGCGTAAAATGCCGCAATGCCGGGCCGGGCCACCGTGTCCGCTTGTAAACTAACGTAGGCTGGGCCACCGTGCCCGCCATTTGTAACACCTTAAAAAGAGAGATAAAATTAATGGATATACTGATTGCTGATGATTCCGCTTTGATCCGGGATCGGGTAAAAGATGCACTCTATCAAGTATTAGACACAGATAGAATCCATGAAGCCAGCACCATTGAAGACACCATGAAGCGAATTGAGGCTCATACACCCGGTGTGATCATTTTAGATCTCCGGATGCCGGACGGCAGCGGCACGGATGTGCTCAAAACCGTAAAAGCGTATCCGGAGCCGCCGATTGTCATCGTGTTCACGAATTACCCCTACCCCCAATACCGGCGGAAGTGCATGGAATGGGGGGCGGATTATTTTTTTGATAAATCAGAAGATTTAGAAACACTTACGAACACTATTACCCGAATCCGCCAGGGAACCATCAGAAAACCCGAAACCCCCTGAAACACTTAATTCAGGTGAAAAATAAAAGACGAATGGGATATGGCCGGATTCATTGATCAGCTTTTCCGCAAACGTTCAATTGCCAAAGTGCTTCTTATGGCGTTTTTGTCCATGGGGGTGCTGCCCCTGGTGCTGGTCAGTATTATCACGCATATAAATGCCGCCGATTCAGTCCTTCAGGAAAAACTCACCGATTTAAAAGCCATCTCCACTGAAAAAGCCGAAGATATCCAGACCTTTTTTAATGAGCGGAAGCGGGATGTCGAGATTCTGGCCGACAACCCAATTATCGGCAAAGCCATGCAGGCCTACACGGCCCATTTGAATCCGGGCCAGACGTCTCTGCCGCCGGCTGCAGCAATTAATTCCCGGTATAAAGACTTCTTAAGCAACTCCCATAAAAAATACGGGTATTATGATCTTTTCCTCATCTCCAGCGCGGGCGATGTTGTTTTCAGCGTCCTCCGTGAACCGGATTTCGGGACAAACCTGATTAACGGCCCCTATAATGAAACCGTCCTGGCCAATGTCTTTGCCAGGGCCAAAACCAGCCGGCAGACCGAATTCTCCTGTTTTCGGTTCTACCCTCCGTCCAAAGGACCGGCCGCTTTTGTGGCAGCCCCGGTTTATCAAAATCAGCGGTTTATCGGGGTGCTGGTTCTACAGATCAGCAATAAAGCGATTTTTGAGCTGGCCCGTGACTATACGGGGCTGGGAGAAACAGGGGAAATGGTTTTGGCCGCCCAATCCGGTAAAAATGCCCTGTTTGTCGCCCCGCTTCGGCATGACCCGGATGCGGCTTTCAATCGGCAGGTCGCCTTTAGCGCTGAAATCGCCCTTCCCGTGCAAAATGCGGTTCAAGGCAAAAGCGGTACAGGAACGTGTAAAGACTACCGGGATCGAAGGGTCATTGCCGCGTGGCGGCATATTTCCGGGATTAATCTCGGCATGGTGGTTAAAATCGATACGGCCGAGGCCTATTCGCTCATCACGCATATCCGAAAGTGGGCACTGGTCATTGGTTTTTTGGCGGTTGTTGGGGTGATTTTAACCGCCCTCGGCTTATCCAAATGGATCGCCGCCCCTGTTCGGGAGCTTAAAAATGGCGTACTGCATGTCGGCCATGGAAACCTGGACCACAAAGTGGGCATGAACCGCAATGACGAGATCGGCGAACTGTCCCGGGCCTTTGACGAGATGACGGACAACCTAAAGAAAACGATGGCCTCCCGTGACGAACTGGCCGCGGAAATCGAGCGCCGGAAAAAGCTTGAGGCCGAACTTAAGCGCTCTAACCAGGATCTTGAGCAATTTGCCTATGTGGCCTCGCACGATCTGCAGGAGCCGCTTCGCATGGTCTCCTCCTATACCCAGCTGCTGGGCCAGCGATATCGGAACCAGCTTGACGACAAAGCGAAAAAATTTATCGACTATGCGGTGGACGGGGCGGTTCGCATGCAGGGGCTGATTAATGACCTGCTGGCCTATTCCCGGGTCACCACCCGCGGCGGCGAATTTACGGATATTGACAGCAGCAGGGCGCTGGCACAGGCACTTACCAACCTGAGGACCGCGACCACGGAGACCCGGGCGGAAATCACAAATGATGAACTGCCGGAAGTCAGCGCGGATGCGTCTCAGCTTGCCCGCGTGTTTCAAAACCTGCTTTCAAACGCCATCAAATACCGCGGACCGGATGATCCGCGAATTCACGTTTCCGCTTATGAACGAGGGAATGAATGGGTCTTTTCCGTTACGGACAACAGCATGGGGATTGACCCGAAACACCAGGAGCGCATCTTTACCATCTTCCAGCGTCTCCATTCCCAGCAGGAATATACCGGCACCGGCATGGGGCTTTCCATGTGCAAGCGAATCGTGGAACGCCATGGCGGCGATATGTGGGTCGAATCCGAGCCCGGCAAGGGCGCAATCTTTTATTTTACATTACCCCAGAAGAAAGGATACCAAAAAGATGGCAGCCAATGACAACGTCCGGCCGATAGAAATTCTGCTGATCGAAGATAACCCCGGGGATGCGGACCTGGCCCGCGAGGCCCTGGAAACCAGCAAACTCTATAACAGCCTCCATGTGGTGGGAGACGGCGAGGAAGCCATGGCGTACCTCCAAAACCAGGGGAAATACGCTGATGCGCCCCATCCGGACCTGATTCTTTTGGATTTAAACCTGCCCAAAAAGGACGGCCGGGAAGTTTTGGCGGAGATTAAGGCGGATGATGACCTCAGACGGGTGCCAGTGGTCGTATTGACCACATCCAGCGATGAGCAGGATATTTTAAAATCATACAACCTGCACGCCAACTGCTATATCACCAAGCCCATCGATCTGGAACAGTTCATCCGGGTGGTGCAGTCGATACAGGATTTCTGGTTTTCCATTGTGGTGCTGCCGCCCAACGGAAAAAAGAATAAGTAAGGTTCATCTAAACACGGGGGCGGCAAGGAATCATGATGACAGAAATTCATATTTTACTGGTTGAAGACAATCCCGGGGATACGGATCTTATTGACGAGATGCTCGGCGCTGCACAGGCCGAATATTATATAAAACATGCAGAGGCGCTTGCGGATGCCCGCACCTGCATAGAGACGGAAGCATTTGATGTGGTGCTGCTGGATTTGGGCTTGCCGGACACCCGTGGCCTGGATACGATCAGGAATATGCTGCCGGCGGCCGGGCCGGTACCCATTATCGTCATGACCGGTCTGGATGATGACCAGATCGGGGTGGCGGCCGTACAGGAAGGCGCCCAGGATTACCTGGTCAAGGGACAATTTGACGGGCCCGCCCTGATGCGCGAGATCCGGTATGCCATTGAACGAAAGCGGGTGGAAACCGAGCTTATCAATGCGCGGAAATGGGAATCCATTGCCCGTTTGGCCGGCGGAATCGCCCATGATTTTAATAACCTCCATACCATCATCGCCGGCTACATCGAGCTGGCCAAGGATCAAATTCCGCCTGAACACCCGGCTTTCAAACATTTGGAGGAATCCGAGGCCGCCTGCCGAAGCGCCAAATCCCTGACCCGGCAGTTCATCGAATTTACCAAAAAAAGCGGGAAGCACATGAAATCCCAAAATATTCAGGCAGGGCTCAAAAGCCTGGCCCAACCGGGGACACAGGAAAGCCGCATGCCCGAGGTGGTCTTTGATATAGTGCCCGAGCTTTGGCCGGTGGCCTGCGACTGGGACCAGCTGCAGCATGCGCTTCAGAATCTGCTGGATAACGCGCAAGAGGCCATGCCTGAGGGCGGTTATTTAAATATTTCCGCAGAGAACCTGGTGCTCACGGGCAGTAATTATGGCCTGCCCCCCGGTAAATACGTAGGGATTCAGATCGCCGATACCGGCCATGGTATTGCAAAGGAAGACCAGCCAATGGTCTTCGAGCCCTATTTTTCCATCAAAGAGCGCGGATCGGCAAAAGGCATGGGCCTGGGATTGACCATTGCCCAGGCCATTATTAACGGCCATGACGGCCGGATAAGAATTGAGTCTGAAGAAGGAAAAGGCACGACGGTTTATGTTTATCTGCCGGCGATGGGTTGATGGCTCCGCAAAAAGCGATTTATTGCGCTGGCGCCCCATTTTTGCAGAAAGTAACTCTGAAAAGCGTCCGCATTGTCATTTCGAGCGGTAGCGAGAAATCTTTAACAATCAAGATTCCTCGTCACTTTCGTTTCT
>Ga0209944_1000529_pt1 | contig 16869 bp, 13 predicted proteins | sample SalPonR1_C_D2_MG_FD_185701 | JGI IMG/M metagenome (GOLD analysis project Ga0209944, IMG submission 185701) | Salt pond soil microbial communities from South San Francisco under conditions of wetland restoration - Salt Pond MetaG R1_C_D2_MG... ...
AGATATCAGAGCTTACAGAAGCTATGAAATGCGAGATGAAAACAACCAACTGCTTGCAAAAGCACTCGGGCAGTGGATGACATTGGATATAGAGAAGAGAAGGCCCAGAAAAATACCTGATCAGCTTTCTCATTTTCCATTACTGAAGCAGAATGGTCTTGAACTCAACTCTGACAGAAATTATATAGCGCCGGCTGACGGAAAAGAATCCGATATGATAACTACCGTTGGGAAATACGATCTGGACATGAACAACCATGTTAACAGCGTAAAATACATCGATTGGTCAACGGGATATCACGAACCTAAACTACAGTGCAAAGAAGTGATTATACAGCACCAGGCTGAGGCTCATTACGGTGATAAGATTTTTCGCACGGCTGTTGACTTTGAAGATCAACAAAAAATAACCCTGATCAATAATGAAGGGATAACACTCTCAACGGCAATTGCTTCGTTTACTTGATTTAAAAACCAATTCGTTTACGGAAGGCTACCGAGCGGAATCTTTTTCTACAATTGTTGGGCCTGATGTTGTATCCTTCCTGTACTCTTCGGGGTGTTCATTCATTTCATTAAATTCCCGAAACGTATAAATCAGTCCTATAAAAAACAGTATCACTACAATTATTCCAGATGTGAAAATAAACGGAATATTCATGAACGGCTCCTGTATTTAAGAATTTTAAAATACGAGCCAAAACCCAAAATGGATGGCACCCAAATCCCTACGAATACACCCGCGTCCTGATTTACGAAAAACCATAGGTAAATTGAGAGTATCATAGAGAACAGTGCTGCACTTAGAATAAAATAATCTGATTTTTTAAGCATTTGAGCGATTAATTATAATCTTTTTTTATAATTGATATACACTCAAAATAAGAGAGATCAGGATAATATCGTTCCGAGCCGTACAAAGATGACCACTAATCTTGCAGAAAAAATGTGTTAAACCTGTATGTTACCATTTTGGGGCAAAGGTAGGGTTTACCAATCTGGAACGCTTTTCAATCTGATCTATTTGCTCAAAGTGATCATCTGACAGCTCAAAATCGTAGATATCGATATTTTGTTCAAGATGCTCCGTACTGGATGCCTTGGGAATGGCAATAACATTTTCCTGCTCAATTAACCAGCGGAGCGATACCTGTCCAGGAGTTTTACCATATTCGTTTGCAATTTCTATAAGAGTCTCATCTTCAAAAACCTGTCCCTGTGCAAGCGGACTGTAAGCTGTAATCAGGAAATCATTATCATATGTATAATCCAGCAACTCTATTTGGTCCAGGTATGGATGAAATTCAACCTGATTGGTAAACACAGGAATTCGTAATTCTTCAACAACTTTACGAGTCAGTTTGAGCGGAAAGTTGCTAATACCCACCTGGAGGGCCTTTCCCTGGTCCCGAAGCAGTAACATAGCTTCAAATGTTTGTTGAAGGGATACCCTGTCGTTCGGCCAGTGAATCAATAATGAATCAACGTAGGGGGTTCTGAGCGCTTTCAGACTCTCCTCAACAGACTGAATTACATCATCATATTCAAGGTTCGTATGCCAGATTTTTGTTGTTAGGAAAATATCCTCACGATCGATCGTCGATGAATGAATGGCATCTCCCACCTCTTTTTCATTCTTATACATTTGGGCAGAATCAATGTGCCTGTACCCGATATTTAATGCATTCGAAACTGTTTTTTTACACTCTCTTCCATATAGTCTGTAAGTACCCAGGCCAATTTCCGGCACTTTGGTACCTTGTGCTTTTTTAAACTGCATGCGTTACTGTAATAATATTAATTTATTTTTTCGATTTGTTTAAGATATCTATTTAACTAACGTAATTTTTCGCGTAAGAATTCTACTGCCTGTTTCCAGTTGAACAATGTATATCCCACTTGGATTATTAGATGCATTCCAAACAACTGAATGCTCTCCTGCGCCCATGTTATCGTCAATTAAAGTGGCTACCTGCTGCCCAACAATATTAAAGATACCAAGCCGAACCTGACGGTCTTCGGGCAGAAAGAACGTGATGTTAGTTGATGGGTTAAATGGATTCGGATAATTTTGCCGAAGTTCTATTGAGCCCGGTGTTTCTGTCTCTTCAACATTTTCTGCAGTTAAATTCGGTGGTTCGAAACGTACACTGAAACGCTCTTTCTCATTTGAAATAATTTCAACCTGCTGTAATAATTTTTGTCCAGAATTATCAGTGATGGTTCTTTCAGCTTGCGCCTGGACTCTGAACGGGTAGTTATCTTCCACCTGCATATCGATCTCCTGGCCAGTTATCCTGTCGATGAGAGTTATGGGCCAATCTTCAGGAATACTTTCCGGTATATCCCATCTTAAAACTCCGTTTTTTTGTTCACTCACATCCATATTGAAAATGCCAAGTGAAAACTCTGAATAACTGTTTTTTTCTGCTTGCATCAGAAAGTAAGACAGCCCCGAATTTTCAATTCCTGAGTAACTGCCGTATAAAACCGAAGGTGTTCTTTTAGGATCCCTGTCTGCTTCTGAAAAGTGAAATAACGGCTCCTTAAAAAAGGATGAGATCTGTTCAGCTGAACCTGTGATATTCGCATCATCTATCTCAACCCAAACCTCGTCTACAAAGAGTTCATCATCATTTTCAGTTTCATACAGCGAAAAGCTGAAGGTGTTTTCTTCATTAAATGGAACTTGCCGAGCTGTCCGGTTCTGTGATGCTTCACCAGCTTCTACCCTGCTGATTACAGGCTCCCACATCTCCGTAAATGTTTGATCGGCACTTCTCATCCCAACCCTCTTTTGGTCAAAATTCCAAACGCCAACCACAGCCGGCACAGGTGTATTTCTCTCATCCAGTAGTTCCCTTAAACTGTAAGATCCCGGTTTTACAGGTGAAATATACCGGTGAGAGTTATCTTCATAAACCCTGATTTTACTATTTCCGGCCGTGCTAACCCCTTCTACAGTGATTTTAATCTGATCACTACTTTTCTTAATCATAAATACCGGCTCAAAAGGCTCTATCTCTGTCAGCTGCATCAGATCACCCTCAACTGAATAAAATAACGCTCCCTGTACGCGTAACATATTGTTGTAGATTTGCCCCGGGAGCGCAATCAAATAAACACCCGGATCAGTAAAAGTTTTACGATAAACAGGCAATGAAGATCCATTTACACCGGGTGAGCCGTTCACATCATTCATAAAGGAGGCCGCCGATATGGTTAGATTTTGCAATCCTGTATATCCGTCAACAGACTCCGACATTCTCTCTATTTCGAATGAAACATTTTGTTCAGCCAACTCATAAACTGCTGTCGCAATAACTGCATCATTTTGCAAAATCTCTACTCTTCCGTTGGGTTCTGTACTTGAAAAAAGCCGGTTACCCGAGTAGAAATAACTATGATCTACATTTTGAACATCTGAAAAATCAGCATTTGAAAATATGTAATATCCATAAGGTGGAATTTCAATGTCATTTTGAATGGTGTGTGCTCCATAATCCGACTGAATTGAGAGTCCCTTTAATGATTTTGTTACGCCATCCGGATTAAACACTTCAAGGTACTCAAACTCAAAACCATCAATATCACCCATTGGCATTAGTTCTGTGATCAGCAAGTCTCCCCTCTGGTATGGATATAGATCTGAGTATTGAGGCGTTATTTCAATTCTATGTGTATAGAGTTGGTGGGACTCTTCATCAGATGACCTGTTTACCCACATCAGATTCACAATGTCATTTTGCTCTATAAATACGTCAGAAATGGCTATCTGAACCGAAAAAGTTTGTTCATTCTGGTTTGTATCCGGGTAAAATACCCCTCTTCCCACCTCTGTCCAGGCCCCTTGTGAATTTTCAACTTTGAGAACGAGGCTTATCTCATTTGAATTCATCGAATTTGTAACGACAAAATCGGTAGATATATTCAGTTTTCCGAAATTTTCGTTTGATGCATTTTTTAGTGAGAATGCACTTTCTACGGTTTCATCAATTCCATCAATACGTATTTCCCCGGGAAGAGCAAATCCCGAACTGTTCTTACTGTACCGATACGCGGATAGCTGGCGGACATCATCCTCAAAAACCCAATTATTATCCACAATCTTAAGTCCGGGTGAAAGAATTTTGGAATAGTTTTTTAATGAGATAATGATGCTTGATTGCGTCTCTCTTTCATTCTGATCAGTAAATAAGATCTCTTTCGTTCGGTTATCATTGAGCACAATTTGAGAGTATAGGAATGACGTAGATCCGTTAATCACGAATAGCAGAAGAAGAGCGGTAAAAAATCTAGCTAAATATTGTAGCTTATTTTGCATAGGCTATATGTTCATCCCTCTATTTACAACATCCCACATCAATACTCAAATTTATAAATATTATCGTTATTTGCTACCGATAAACATCTTTTTTTCAATTTTTTTTATTCGGTCCCGGCTAATCCTTGTTACTCTTTGCAAATGCTCATTATCCAGTGCTACTATCTTCTTATACGTAGAAACTGCTTGCTCTCTGTCATCCAATTGTTCATAAATTTCAGCTTTTTTATACAGAAAAATAACATTATTAGGCAGCGTAGAGGTTAGCTCTTCTGCATACTGCAGTGCATTTACAAACTGTTCCTCCCTGCTATACAGGTACATCAGCATCATTAACGCATCATTTCGGATATACGTATTACTGTCAGCAGCTTTTTTTAACTCGGTAAATCCATCATCTATATCAGCACTCAGTCCCACAATGTTTGCAGCCCACTTCATTCCGCTTGGAATACTTCCTACCATGTAATAAAACATGCCGCGGCCTATTCTTGCATCTGCCCTTTCGGTATCTATGGAGAGAAGTTTTCTTGTGTAGTTAAATCCGGTAAGACCGCTGCTTAAAGCAACCCTGTGATTATTTTGGTCGGCTGCTACCAGGCCCCTGTACCCGTGCAAACCACTCAGCAGTAAAACCATAGTTGTATCGTTGGGCGAATCTTCAAGCCTATCACTGCTTAGCTCAACGGCTTTTTCCGACTTCTCAAGAAAACTATTTGCAAGTGTTTCGGTCTGCTCAATAAAAAAGTATTCCATAAAAGGCATCATTGCCTCAAAAAAATATGGCCTTGGGTCTGACGGGTCCTCCTCCTTCACTTTCTGAAAATAATGATTAGCCTCTCCCCAGTCTGTTTGATAGTAGGCTTCAATCCCATCAAGAAGGTTTTTATTTAGTGTACCCAACCTTTCGCTGTCAAGACTGTCGGGCACAGCACCAACAAGATGATTTGAGAACAAAATAATTATTGCAAAAAGAACAAAAACGATTCTATACATATATCGGAACGTAGAATTTCTTGAAAATACCTGCGCAGCTACAATTCTTAACTCAATTACACAGCTAGTTTACAACGTGCTATCAAATAATAATTGTTTAGTCCATTTCTTGGTAAATGTTTCTTCCAGCTCTACTCAGCATCATCGTCGAAATGAATAGCGCCAAGTTTGCCTTCAGTGTGTGCTACAGCTACTGAAACAGCAGCATCTCCTGTAACGTTTACTGCTGTTCGAACCATATCAAGAATTCGGTCAACTCCTAAAATGAGCGCGATACCCTCTACAGGAACCTGAATCGCCTGAAGAACGATTACAAGCATAATAATACCTGCACCAGGCACACCCGCAGCCCCAATTGACGCAAGCGTGGCTGTTATTACGATTGTTAACTGCTGAGCTATTGAGAGATCAAGACCAAGAGCCTGTGCAATAAATACGGCAGCTACGGCCTGGTAAAGACTGGTTCCATCCATGTTGATCGTAGCACCTACCGGCAAAACGAAACTGGCAATTTCTTCATCAACTCCCAGATTTTTTTCCACCCTGTCCATGGTGACAGGTAATGTAGCCACACTGGAGCTGGTGCTAAAGCCAAGCAAAATCGCAGGCTGAATAGCTTTGAAAAAATCCCGGAGCCTCATATTTGAAAACACCTTAAACAGACTGGAATAAACAATAAATACATGCAGAAACAGAGCACCTACAACAACCAGACAGTACCAGGCCAGGGCATTTAACAAACTGAGGGCTTGTGATAAATCATCTCCGGCCAAATCAATTATGACCACAGCCATGAGTGCGAAAACGCCTATAGGGGCCATTTTCATCACCAAATCCACGATTTTTATAACAACATCATTGAGCGACTCGAAGACATTAATTAATGGCTGAGCTTTCTGCAGTGGTATTTTTACGATCCCAATACCAAGCAGAACAGCCACAAATACGATTTGCAGCATATTGGAATTTTCACTGGCTGCTTCAAAAAAGTTTTCGGGAACAATATCCACTAAAAACTGCATAGGACTCCTGTCTAGAACTTCCTGAGCAGCTTCTCCACGGCCTTCAACACCCTCACTGTAACTTTCCATGAGCGTATTGCGTGTTTCTTCAGGTAAAATTTTCCCAGGCTGAACAATATTCACGGCCGTAAGACCGATCGTAATTGCCAAAACTGTCGTAATCATATATATCCCAACAGTTTTTCCTCCCATTCGCGACAGCTTCGTCATATCATTCAGGCTCGAAACGCCCACAACTAATGATGCGAGTACAAGCGGTATGGCAATCAGTTTAAGGAGGGTGATAAATATATCACCAAATGGGCGAATAAAATCACTCGTAAATTCATTCAATCCCGCAAGGCTCGAGAACAAACCCCATATTAATCCAAGTATGAGCCCGATAATTATTTGCCAGTGTAGTTTTCTATACCATTTCATCTTCATCCAAAAACAATAATTGAAGTTATGAGTGCAATGAGTCCGCCAATTCCGGTTCCTAACCAATTTACAATATGATTATTATAAAGATAATGGTCTCCGGTAAAATCGGATGGGCGCCTGAAAGTATAATCAAATTTAAGACAGAGAGCTCCAGCTAACGAGTCAAAAAACATTCCTGCTACACCTGAAATTAAAATGATGAAAAATGCCTTTAATGGCGCTAATATAGGTGCCAAAAAAACAAATAGAGCCAGAAGAAAAGCCCCCGTTATTGCTCCTGTCGTTCCCTTTAAGCTGATTCCGCCATCCTTGCCGGGTTTCACTGGGGTCAATGTCAGGATATTTACAGTCTTTCCCGGTTTTTTGGTTCCTATTTCAGTTGCCCAGGTATCGGCAGTTGCCACTGCAAGAGAGCCAAGAGCCGCCATTAAAAAAACGACGCTTCCATTGAGGAACCACACCATCGAAAAAACAGCTATCCAAAAGCCATTTGCCCACACCTGGTAACCGTCTCTCCGAAAGGCGTGCTTATCGATATCAGCGGCTTCACTATCATTTAGATGATATCTGATATTTAGTAAGCTTAAAGCAGTTGAGGAAACAAAAAAGAAAATAACGGCTGATGCAAGCGTCCAGCCTCCAAAGCCCAAAACAATGACTCCAAAAACAACAACAGCTTTCATTGCATCAAGTGTTATCCACCTTGCTATGAAAAAAAGTAAGGAGGCAAAAAGAGCCAGAATCAGCGCCAAAAGTATGCGGATGTGGTCACCGGCACTACCTTCGAGTATAAACAGGTATACAGTAAGAAAAATAAATGCAAAGTTGATCAGCCGGTACAAAATCGCTAGTTCGCCGTTGTTTGTGAATGGTTATCGAGCTTATGATCGCGTTTTAAAATGGAGTAGCCCACCACGGCATAGCCTGCAAGGATTACAATTGGTGAGAAATAGAGCGATACAATACCATACACTTCATTTTCAATACGCATGGCAGCAAAACCAATAATCACAAGCAATAAACCAAGCCCCATTAGCTTATAATTCATACCTGTAAACAGCATTGGTTTCGAATAATCAGTTTTTTTGCTACGGCTTTTTCTTGGCATTCTGTTTGGTTTTACTCTTTAAAGATAGGAACGTTTTAAATTAACAATACAGTAACGTAATTTATTCAAATATTGGTTAACTGAAAAAAAGAATCATTCTATACACAATCTGCCATGCATGTAGTTCTTGCTTCATCGAGCCCCAGAAGAAAATATTTGCTCGAACAAATCAACCTTTCTTTTGATGTTTGCCCCTCTGCGATTGATGAAGTTGTTGATGAATCCCTGCTTCCTGAACAAGTTGTGATGGATCTCGCTGAACTAAAAGGCAGAGATGTGGCGGAAAACAAACCCAACTCATTGATTATTGCAGCTGACACCATTGTCTTTTTTAATAATCAGATTCTTGGAAAACCCGCTAACCGGGATGAAGCATATCAGATGCTTAAAAAATTAAGTGGGAATTCTCATGCTGTTTATACGGGTGTTTATACAGTTAAAACTAATGATAACGGTATTGTAAATTCTTTTACAATGTTTGAAAAAACTATCGTTACGTTTGGTGCGTTAACGGACGAAGAAATATTTAAATATATTGACAAAGAGACACCTTATGATAAAGCCGGCAGCTATGGTATTCAGGATGACCTTGGCTGTCTTTTTGTTGAACGGATTGATGGTGACTACAATAATGTTGTTGGATTTCCGCTATACAAATTTTACCGGTCTCTTGTATCAACATTTCCTGAAGTAATCAACCAGATTTTTTGAGATATTTTAATAATGAACATCGTTAAAACGCTATTTTTAATACTGTCAGTTTTTCTTGCTCTGCCTCTCCGGTCGGCGGCACAGATTGATGAGTACAGGCAGGCAAATCTCTACTTCGAACAAGAGAATTTTGAAGAAGCACTGCCAATTTTTGAGCAGCTGTACAGGGAAAACCCAAGATCTCTGGTATTTTTTAATCGCTATACAGAAAGCCTCATTGGGCTTAAAATGTTTGAGAAAGCTGAATCTGTTGCCCGGGAACAGATTGGGCAAAATCGTTTTGACCTGCAGGCATCTCTGAAACTTGCAGAAATTCAGCACCTTAAAGGTGAGCGTGATCAAGCCATTAACCTTTGGCTAGAGGAAGCAAGAGCCTACCGAACAAATATTCAGGCTATTTACTCCATTGGTAACTCCCTAGTGAACCGAATGGAATATGATACCGCAACAGATGTCTATAAAATTGCTCAGGATGCACTGAATGATGGCTCTCTGTTTCTTGGTGAAATTGCCAACACCCAAATGCGCGCAGGTAATTTTGAAGAAGCCGTACGTGTATACTTTCAGCTGATTATTCAGTCACCTGATCAAATGAGTCTGGTGCAGCAGCGTTTTTTGCGAATGCGGGATGATGAGCTCTATACTGTCGCAGCCATTGAGCTTGAAGATACATTACTTCAGCTCGATTATAACAACCAGGCTTATTCAACCCTATACCAGTTGTTATCTTGGCTTCTGATAGAAACGGAGCAGTATCAAAGGGCATTTGTTGTTGCAAAACGATTCGAAACAGATACACCTTTCCCTATCTATTCACTCTTCTCACTTGGAAGGCAACTCCGCTCTTCCAAAGAGTACGAGCTGGCCGCACAATCCTTTCAACACTATACAAATGAAAGCGGAGAAACACTGAAGTATCGTGCAATGGAGGAACTTGGCAACACCTACGTTCAATGGGGCGATTATATTGATCGAAATCGATCCGCAAGCCTGGCAAAATCCGATTCTCTTTACTCTCGCGCATACGAAATTTATACTACGATTATCGAAGAAGCTTCTCAAAACAGTAATCAGCAGCGTGTGCTGGCTTCAATGATTGATCTTTCCTTTGATCATTACAAAGACAATCGCCTTGCCGATCGTTGGATATCCAAACTGAGGGAAATTACACCGGAGATGGAGTCCCCGTACCTTCACTATGCAGAGGGCAGGAAAGCTCTCTTCGCAGGAGATCATGTGATTGCTCGTCAACAATTAACACGGGCGGACAGAGCAACTGATGACTCCAATCTATCTGAAAAAGCAAGATATTACCTGAGCCTGTCCGACTTTTACTCGGGCGATTATGAATTTGCACAAATTCAGCTTAAAAGCCTCTCACGAAGGCACACATCCTACTATGCAAACAATGCGATAAAGCTCGAAATGTGGATAAATCAGGGGCTGCGTGCCGATTCCACAGGCGCAATACTTGATACGGTAGGCAACGGTCTTTATAGTCTTGAACTGGGGCGTTATGAGGAAACCCTCCGTATTTTAGAACCGCTGTTCGCAGCTTCCGCAAGTATGTTTGCAGACGATCTCGTTGTTGAACTCATTAATGAATTACCTGTGGAATTTTACCGCCACCTGTATGCTTTGAATAATCGTATCCTCAATAATTCTGCATCAAGTCCTCTCAGAGAGCGCCTTTACTGGAATAAAATAAATCTATCGGAATATCTGCTGAGAAACAGGAATGCTGATTTCGTGAGCCTGGATATGTCGTTCACCGATAACATGGAAGAATTCAATCTGGAAAAAGATGATTTACTTAAGCTATACGAAGATTTTCTAATCCAGTTTCCGTCCGGGTTTTATGCACCATACGTGAGGCAAAGGCTCAACTCCAACCAACAGGTATCAATTTAAAAATCTCTATCTATGCAGAAAACTACTGTGCTGCTACTATCAATATTTGTGATGAGCTTGTCGCTTGAGACTTATGCACAACAGCGTGTTCTCATACCCATGGATGGAACACAAAGCAATCATCTGAAAGCATATGGCGTTATTTTTAACCATGTGGCCAAGGGAGAAAGCGGGATGTGGCTCCTAAACTATAAGGGGGGAAGTTTTCTCACCACAAACAGTGCCGATATTGTCAGAACTTCCAGAATTAAGAATGTAACTGTAAATGTGATCTCCGAATCGGAAGCAGCCCGAATTCTTTCCGATATTGAGCAACCTAATACAAACATGTCGGCTATTAATCTGGAAAAAGTTCCCAACATTGCGGTTTACACTCCTCCGGGAACCCCTCCCTGGGATGATGCCGTAACACTTGCGCTGGAGTATGCCGAAATTCCATTCGACAAGGTATATGATGAAGAGGTGCTGACCGGCGGACTATCAGATTATGACTGGCTTCACCTTCACCATGAAGACTTTACCGGACAGTTTGGAAAATTCTGGGCAATGTACCGAAGTGCACCCTGGTACATCTCACGTGTAAAAGAGAAAACCGAACTGGCAAACAGGCTGGGGTATCAAAAAGTGAGTGAGCTGAAAAATGCTGTCGTTCTCGAAATACGTGAATTTGTAAGTAATGGAGGGTTCATGTTTGCCATGTGTTCTGCTACCGACACCTTCGACATTTCTCTTGCCGCCACAGCACTTGATATCGTTCCTAGTGAACTCGACGGAGATCCTGTGGACCCAAATGTAAACGACCTTTTAAATTTCAACAATACATTTGCATTCAGCGACTTTTCAGTGATCACCGATCCATATATTTACGAACACTCCAACATCGATGTAGAGGTAGATATTGACCGGATATCCGAAAGTCTGGATTATTTCACTCTTTTTAACTTTTCAGCCAAATGGGACCCCGTGCCAACCATGCTAACACAAAACCATGTGAATAGTATCAGGGGTTTTTACGGACAAGCCACTGCATTTCAAAAGAACAAAATCAAGAATAATGTGGTGGTACTTGGCGAATCTCCCGGTCTCGAGAAAGTGAAATATATACATGGAAATATTGGTCGCGGAACATTTACATTTTATGCAGGCCACGATCCCGAAGACTATACTCACAGGGTTGGAGACCCCCCTACAGATCTTAGCCTGCATACCAACAGTCCCGGTTACAGGCTTATTCTCAACAATATTTTATTCCCCGCTGCTGAGAAAAAGAAAAAACAGACCTGATTTTTATCTGATGACGCTTTTTGTATTAACTCAAGCTTTTTCATATGGAACAGATATTATCATAATTAAGCGATAATCCTCCGGAAAGAACCAACTTTTAACAGCATTATTTAATGAAACCATCTGATAAATTTGAAGACTTAGTCGACCTCATCGCCATATTGCGAAAAGAGTGCCCATGGGACCGCAAACAGACTCACGACTCCATCAAAGATAATCTCATTGAAGAGGCGTATGAAGCTGTAGAAGCAATTGATGAACAGGATTATGATGAGCTATCCAGAGAACTGGGAGATTTGATGCTGCACATTGTATTTCAGAGTAAAATCGCATCAGAGCACGAGAGTTTTACTATTCAGGATGTAATCTACAATATCTCTGATAAACTGATCCGACGTCACCCTCATGTATTTGAAGATACCAATGTGGAATCGGACAAAACCGTTGCAAAAAATTGGGAATCCATTAAATTAAGCGAAGGAAGAAACTCCGTATTGGATGGCGTGCCAAAACACCTCCCCGCCCTGATCAAAGCGCAGCGAATGCAGGAGAAGGCTTCAAATGTTGGGTTTGACTGGCAAGAGTGGGAACTTGCCTGGAAGAAACTTGAAGAAGAAATTGAAGAGTGGAAACAGTCGCTCAAAAAACAAATAAGAGAAGAACAGCAAGATGAGTTCGGCGACATATTATTTAGCTTTGTAAACGTGGGACGATTACTCGGTTTCCATGCAGAAGAGGCTTTAAGGGGAACCAATAAAAAGTTTGATCAGCGTTTCCGATACATAGAAAACCGGCTAAGGGAAAGAGAGAAGCCAATTACAGAATCATCACTTGATGAGATGGATTTTTACTGGAACGAAGCAAAGAACCAGGAATAATCTCTGCGGATCCCTCATTTAAAATCCTGTTGTCACTAGAATCCAATTTGAGCATCGCAAATAAATTAGATCCCATGCTTGTTTCAAAAGTTTTACATAAATGATATTAAAAGGGCTTTTTTAAAGCGTCTGCAAGCTTCTATTATCGACCACTGTTTTGTATTTTATTAGCATAAAAAAATACAGGGTGCCACTTGTACAAAAATTGAACTGTTTTGAAGAGCAATCAATTCTCATGAGAAATGGCACCCGGCAAGAAACTGAAACTAAAAAAGAAAGAAATGGCTGACCAGAATCTACAGAACATCGATTTAAGCGAGTATCCGCACATCAACAGAGGCCTTGATGGCATTGTTGCTTTTTCAACAACCAAGAGCTTTATTGACGGTAAATCCGGAGACCTGATTTATGCAGGGTATCACATTGACACACTCGCAGAGAATGCTACGTTTGAAGAAGTATGTTTTTTGCTTTGGAACGATCGTTTGCCTAACAAAAGCGAACTCGATGAGCTTCAGGAGACATTCAGAAAAAACAGAACACTACCGGATACAGTTCTGCAATACATCAAAAGCACCAATAAAAAGGCCGAGCCTATGTCTGTGCTCAGAACGGCGGTTTCGATGCTGGCAGATTTCACAGATGGTTCGCGCGATACAAGAGAAGACGCTGTAAATATTACGGCAAAAATACCAACCATTGTTGCCGCTTTTGATCGTACTCGTAAAGGTCAAAACATTGTTGAACCTCTGGAAGAAGGAAGTACAGCATTTAACTTTCTATACATGCTGAATGATGAAAAACCGGGACAGGCTGCTGAAAAAACTATGGACCTTTGCCTGGTTATTCACGCTGAACATGGAATGAATGCATCTACCTTTACAAGCAGAACTATTTGTGCAACAGAGTCGGATATCTACTCAGCCGTAACCGGTGCCATAGGTGCATTAAAAGGCCCGCTGCACGGTGGCGCTAACACTGCTGTAATGAACACGCTTCTCTCACTTGAAGAAGACAAGGGTAAAGATGCCGATCCTGTTGCATTCACAAAAACAAAGCTAGAACGCAAAGAAAAAATGATGGGTTTTGGACACCGTGTATACAAAGTATTTGATCCGCGAGCACGACACTTAAGAAAAATGTCGAAAGAGCTATCCGAAGAAACCGGACATGAGTATCTCTACGAATGGTCTGAAGCGATTATGAAAACAATGAAAGATGAAAAAAATATTGATCCAAACGTAGACTTCTTCTCGGCAACGGTATACTACTCGATCGGTATATCACCCGATCTGTTTACCTGTATATTTACAATGAGCCGTATCTCTGGCTGGACCGCACACTATTTTGAGCAGAAAGAGAACAATCGACTTATTCGTCCGCGCGCACTCTACGTCGGGGAAAAGAATCTTGACTGGGTTCCGGTTGAAGAACGATAAATAACCAAACTTTTCTTATCTTTTGATAAAGCCCTGCAAGGTACACTTACAGGGCTTTTTCTTTATTATGCAGTTTGGTTTTCACTCAGGCGCATCCCTATTTTATCAAACTCTTATAAGCAGTTCCCATAAACGGCATACAGATTCAACAACTACATGCAGAAATTCACCCTACAAAGCGACTCATCATCCAAAAAAAGTGCTCCAAATTTTCTAAAAGAACTTAACGAGCAACAAAGGGCTGCCGTTAGTCATGTAAACGGCCCGTTGTTGATTGTAGCGGGGGCCGGCAGTGGAAAAACCCGTGTTCTTACCTACCGCATTGCCTATCTCCTGCAGCAGCATCATGCCCTGCCACAAAATATCCTGGCTCTAACATTTACAAATAAAGCTGCCAGGGAAATGCAGGAGCGCATCAGAAACCTGATTGGAGACAAAGCTACCGGCTTGTGGATGGGCACGTTTCACTCAATTTTTTCAAAAATTCTTCGGTTTGAAGCAGACAAAATTGGTTTTTCCTCCAACTTTTCGATCTACGACTCAAGCGATTCGGAAAATGCGGTGAAGTTAATTTTGAAAGAACTCAATTTTGACCCAAAAGAGATTAAACCACGCACCATACAGAGAAAAATCAGCGATGCAAAAAATCAGCTGATCATGCCCGAAATGTATCAAAACAGGTTTGTAAACAGCACACTTGATGATATTACGGCCCAGGTTTACCAGCGGTATCAGCTGAGACTTAAGCAGACCAACTCCATGGATTTTGATGATCTTTTGATTAAACCTGTTGAGCTGTTTAGCGAACATCCGGATGTACTTGATAAATATCAGGATAAATTCCGGTACATTTTGATTGATGAGTACCAGGATACAAATCATGCACAGTATAAAGTAACGTCTATGCTAGCTGAAAAATATCAGAATCTGTGTGTTGTCGGAGACGATGCCCAAAGCATCTATTCGTTCAGAGGAGCTGATATTTCCAATATCCTTAACTTTAAGTCGGATTACGACAGTGCCACACAGGTTCCCCTGGAGCAAAATTATCGCTCAACCCAAATGATTTTGCAGTGTGCCGACTCCATTATCAAAAAGAATACAAAGCAGCTCGAAAAAACCCTCTGGACTGACAATGACCCCGGTGACACAATAACCGTACTTGATAACTTTGATGAGCGCGACGAGGCAAACCGGGTAGTTAATCACATCAATAACCTGAAAATGCGGTATGGCTATCAAAACAATGACTTTGCCATTCTTTACAGAACAAACTACCAAAGCAGAATTTTTGAAGAATCGCTGAGACGCAAAAATATTGCCTATCAGCTTGTTGGCGGCCTCTCCTTCTATCAGCGAAAAGAGGTGAAAGATGTGCTTGCTTACTTAACACTGCTTGTAAACCCCGAAGATGAGCAGGCCCTGCTTCGAATTATTAATGAGCCGAGCCGGGGAATTGGGAATAAAACGCTGAATGATATTCTTAAAAAAGCCCGGAATGAGAACAAACGGGTATGGAATATTCTTGAAAATGTTGAAACTGCAGAGCTCTACAAACCCGCAAAATCAAGAATTGCGGAATTTGTGGATATGATATACGGCCTTAAACGAGATCTTGAAGGCGGAGCGTCTCTTCTCGAAGTAACAAAACAGCTGCTAAAAAGAAGCGGCTACTTAAAATCACTGATAGAGGAGAACAGCGCACAGTCACTTACGCGCAGAGATAACGTTTTAGAACTTCAAAATGCAATTGCATACTACCAACAGAGTAACAAGAACCCCAAGCTATCCACTTTTCTACAGGAAATTACGCTCATAACCGACACAGATAAATATGATGAATCGAAGCCTGCGGTTACACTTATGACTGTTCACGCATCCAAAGGCCTGGAATTTCCGGTTGTTTTTATCGTGGGGCTCGAAGAAAATCTGTTTCCAATGGGAGCCAGAAATGGGGAAGATCCTAATATTGAAGAGGAACGCCGGCTGTTCTATGTAGCCATAACCAGGGCAGAAAAACACCTCTTTTTCAGCCACAGTAAGATGCGATATAAATTTGGCGAAGAACAGCGCCAGGCACGGTCCAGATTCTTAAATGAAGTTGATCCGGGAGTTGTACGAACCGAAGCCGGTGCAACCATATCTCAAAAGAATGATGATTCTGCATCGATAAATGGTGATTACCAGGTTGATTACGACTGGAAAACACCCGTCCATTCGAAAAAACCATCCAATCAGGCAAGCTCTTACACTTACGAGTACGATGACGATCCCTTTCATGCCGGTGTTCAGGTACTGCACCCTACTTTTGGCCCCGGAAAGATTATACAGCGAAATGGATCAGGCAAAGATACCCGAGTCGTTGTATTTTTTAAGAACCGGGGACAAAAAACCCTGATGCTTCGCGCTGCCAAATTAAAGCCAATACATTAACAACCCACCATTTGAAACCGATCAGATATATATTCTGCACTCTTCTGCTATGTGTCATCTCTTTTTCTGCAGAAAGAATATCCGCTCAGATTATTCTTACTCCGCAAAATATGGGCCTGGGCGGAGGAGGAACGGCATACGTAACGGGTCCTGAAGCACTTTTTGTTAATCCTGCAAACCTCAGAATCAGAGAAAATGCTTACGGAGTTCGGTTGACGCTGCTAAACGGAGGGCTGTATTATGATGAACTCTTTCCGGAGACATTCGGTCTTGATCGGTTTACACGCTTTTTCGATATCAATCAGTTAAACTCTTCCAATGTCGAACGTCGCCCGTTAAC